>OLOK01002457.1_pt1 | contig 13105 bp, 9 predicted proteins | sample 1672591 | NCBI WGS metagenome assembly OLOK01 (sample SAMEA3136703, study PRJEB25190) | human gut metagenome | biome: human gut; feature: human-associated habitat; material: faeces | place: Austria | collected 2013 | reverse complement strand
CAAAACCCTTGATGCTCCAGGCGAGCATCTGCTCTCTCCGAAAGACCTGTGCACGATACCTTTCCTCGACCGGTTCATAGAGGCCGGCGTGCGTGTGCTGAAGATAGAGGGACGTGCCCGTTCGGCGGAGTATGTGAAGCGGGTGGTCGAGACGTACGACGAGGCACTGCGGGCCATCGAGGAGGGAACCTACTCTCCGGAACGGGCGGCCGTCTGGACGGAACGTCTTGCGGAGGTGTTCAACCGCGGTTTCTGGGGCGGCTATTATCAGGGTGCGCCTGTCGTCGAACTCAGTGCCAATTATGGGTCGTCGGCGACGGTACGGAAGGTGTATGTGGGTAAAATCACCAATTTCTTCAAGAAGATAGGCGTTGCGGAGATACAGGTGGAGGCTTCACCGCTCGAACGGGGTGCCCGTTATGTGGTTCTCGGTGAAACGACCGGTGTCCTCGAAGGGAGTGCCGACGAGGTTTATGTGGCCGACCGTCCGGCAGAAACAGCGCCGCAGGGGGTGTTCTGTTCGGTGAAGACGCCGGGGCCTGTCCGCCGCGGCGACAAACTCTATAAAATCGTCCCCGCATCGGAGGTGGTCACGCAGTAGGATATCGCGTGGGATATTTTAAATATTTATACTTTAATATTATGATGCGGAGCAAACTTTTTTATGTGTTTGTACTATGCCTTGTACCCATTAAAGCTACGGCACAGGAGATAGATCCGGACACCGTTATTTACAACGGAATATCAGGTACATACACGTTGAGTGAACGTTGGAAGCTGTTCGACCAAGTGGTCAAACAGAGAAAGAATATTTATCAGGATGAAATTAAATTCACTCCGACTTCTGCACAATTCGACCAAGCAAAAAAGGACTTATTGAAACTGAATGACGAGTATAATGTTTTTGAGGATAGCGAAGCTGTTTATTACATCTCGAGCAAAGCTGGAAATGGACTCATGTTGTCAGGCTCCTTGATGTCGGGAGCGCAGGATATGAACGATGTATATTCTGCCTCGATGATGATATTGGTTCCCGACTATATATTGCCTGGCCTGAAACTACTCCCCGGTTCTACGATCGTGTATGCAGTCAGTAGGAATGGGACTGTCGCATGGGCTCCATTGAAATTCTTTCTGCCGAGTGAATTGTATGATAATGCTTTTGAAGCAGGAGGCTATTATGCATTCTGTCAAAGACCCTCATCCCGGGATATCCAACAATATGGTATTCTCGCCTATTATAGGGATAAAGATAAACTTTCCGGTATTTATGGAGCACCAACAGAAATTCACGCATCTGATATAATAATTTCTACTGTTAATCTGCCCGACAATATTGCGCGTTTGGTGGAGCAGGGTAAATCCTCTTTTATCGAGTATTTGAATCATTTTGCCAAAGAGGATACAAAATATCTGAATAGGAGCTATGAGATTACAGTCACATATATGGGAGAGAAAAAGGGGCATTTCAATGTCAGAACATATGTAAAAGGAGAATACGAGGAAAGTCCTTATGGTCTTATATATCGACCCAGCGTGGAGATATTGAACGCATTGGGAGCGTTGAAAGATTATGTGGTATATTCTTTAGCGTCCACTAATTATGAATATGCAAATATAGTAGCCGGATTTACGCAATCCATAACCCAATGGAACGGTGATGGAGAATTGACCGTCAAAGCAAATAACAGGTATGAAGATGGTGTCAGAGGATATTATTTCAAACAGCATTGCTATTTCGCTAAAGACGATAAGCAATACCTTATTCGCAGTATAGACGCAAATACAATCTTGTCAGGGACGTATGTCTTTCCGTCTGAAATAATAGGTTTGAACGGAGAAGCGGATACTGGAATCCAGTTGTTAAAAGAATTTTTAGAGGAATAGGAACAGAAGATATTTTATGTGGACAGCCTTTGTAAAAACAAAGGCTGTCCGCTTTTTCCCAACATTAGTGTAAACTCGTTTTAAATTGCTTTTATATGTAATTGCAATTATATTTTTTATTTGATATCTATATCATATAACATGACGTAACGTCACCTGCAAGAACTTTTTTTAATAATTTGAAAAAAATAGATAAATCAGCAGTCTGAATCCATTTTTATGGCACGAAACAGACCGGCATCCTTAGTAATTGAAAATCCATCGGCAACCTGTTTTTCGATATAAGAGGCAAAATCACGGTAACGCGATGCCAAATACTGGTTTTGGTTTCCGTGGCAGGATAAAATATAGGAAATCAAAGGAGCTGCCTCTGTGACAAACAGTGAATCTTCGTAGTCTATCCACGTTACGTCTTGAAAGCAGGAAGATAGAATCGCGGCTCCATTTTCTTTTCCAAAATGAAGGTATAAATTGTCCGCAGACAAGGTGATTCTTTCGTCAAATCCTCTAGTGAGGCTTGTGACTTCTTCCATATGATGCTCGCCGTATGTGCTGGCAATAAGTACGCCGTTTGGTTTTAAGACGCGTTTGATTTCTTTTAGTGCATCCATCGGATTGTCTAAATAGAATAACACATGGTTGGCAAGTATGAGATCAAACCGGTTATCTGCAAATGGCAGATGGGCAGCATCTGCCACAACATAGGTAAAATCTCTGTCGGAACATGACATGAGATTTCTTCTGGCGTCGCGGAGCATTCCTTCTGAAATGTCGGTGAGAGTAACCGAAAGATGACCGGGAAGTTTATCCTCGTTGGTTGTCCAAAAAGAGCCATCACCGCAGCCGATTTCTAAAATACTCATATCCTTTTTAAAAGGGCATTGTTCAAAAATCCAAGGAAACCAGCCCTTTTTATTCGTGCTGTATAATTCGTGCAGATGAATTCTGGCGTTAATATTAGAGGCATCCAGATATTGGTTTTTTAAACTTTTTTCCATGGAGGTCATATGAATCAAATCCATCATCTGTTTCCAGTCCACCTCTTTTTTCTGGCGGATGGTGTCGGCGGTTGTCTGGATGGTCTGCTCCATCAACTGTAATTGCTCTCTGCGGTCTTTTACCAGTTTGAGCTGGATATCAAGAGAGTCCAAAAGAACGTGCCGGTCCGGGTGGTTTAATGTCATGTCGCGGATTTCGGACAGAGAAAATCCAAGGAACTTAAACAGAAGAATTTGCTGCAGTTTCACAAAGTCCGAGTCAGTATAAAATCTTGCCCCGTGTTCATTTACATAAGAGGGTTTTAAAAGATTCTGTCTGTCGTAATAGCGGATGGTCCGCAGTGTTACGTCTGCCATTTTGGCAAACTCACCGGATGAATAGTAGCCGTCTTTCTTCATATAAAAACCCCCTGTTTCAATCATTAATAATATTATATCGAAAGAAACGAGGGGGTGCAACCTTCGTATTATACTAATTCGGCAATGCGGCTTACACCGACATAAATTTCGGAAATTTTATACCACGTGCGGAATCCGACAATGCCATCCTGTGTGAGACCGAAAATTCGCTGAAAGGTTTTAACCGCTTCTTCTGTAGCAGGACCAAATACACCATCCTCTGCAATTTTTGGAATGAGCGGATAGGCGTTCGATATAACATTTAACTGGCGCTGCATCTGGCGCACTTTTTCACCGGAATCGCCCACACGGAGCGGCGAGCCGGGATACGAGGATGGAATACCGGAGATTTCATCGGTGGAATTAATATAAATGGAATCGCCGTAGTAGTTGCGGAGAATTTCAATGGCCGTGTACCCTTGGTCGCCAAGTGCCTTGGAACCCCACTGACTAAGCCAATTTGGACAGCTGACATTTTTTCCATCACAGTACTGAGTAAGAATTGGCTGCTCTACATTTGGTCTTGAAAGATATTCGCTGAAAATTTCATCCACAATAGCGGATATACTTTCAAAAATATTGCGCCCCGGAACAAATTTGTGGTCGTAGGCGGTGGAGGAAGTGATTGTGAAATCTTTTCCTTTATTTCGATACCACTCAGTGTAAACACGGTTTAAGGTAAATGACTGGATTGCAAGGATATTGGCGCGGATGGTTGCTTCCGGCCAGGTGGAATAAATTTCACTACTTGCAACATTTTTGATGTAGTCGCGGTATTTGACATAGTAATTTTTGGCACGGGTGTCTGATGGGGGACCATCATGAACAACAACATATTCCGGGATGACAACACGGCTTAATACAATTTCTCCGGTTTCTTCCACCGTTTTGATTTCACTTTCCGGTATTTTTGGCGGGTAATCGCCCCATAGTGTATGGTCAGGAATGACAAAAAGTTCCGCACTGTCGGTTTCGCCTGTGGCAAGAGGAAGCAGAGAAGCGTTCTGAATGGCTGTCTCACCGGAAAAAATTTCTGCTCCATTAATTTCGACCGATTCAAAACCGGAAGCGGAGATTGTGATGGTGTATTCCGAATACGGTTTGTTTGCAGAAGGGGTCATGCTGTAATCCACCGGCGGTGCGGCAAGTTCAATGTCATTTAACTGTCCCACGTTATTGGTGACAGCTTCCTCTATAATGTTTTCCGGTTCGTTTTCTGAGGTAATCTGCACGGTGGCATCAGGAATCGGAAAGCCTGAGTTATCCGACACAACGTGTATATTTAATTTGCCATAATTCATAAAAAAATCCTCGTTAGACATAGATTAGTATATTTTATGAACAATATGTGAAAAGTTTCATTTGTTATTGACATTGGCACGAAAATCTGGTATAAACATTAAGATGCTAACAGTTTGTATGCTAATGATTAAATGACTATTGATTAGATATAGAATGATTTGGAGGTGAAAAACTTTGCAGGAACAGAAAAAAAAGAAGATTCGTTCCCGTGATATTACGCACCGCATGATTGTGATGAATCAGATGCATCGCAGGATGCTGGAGTGTAATCTGGAAGGAACCGGGATTCACAGAGCACAACATCGTCTTCTGATGACGCTTGCGAAACATTCATTTGCATCGCAGGTAGAACTTGCTAAATTTTTAGAAATTTCACCGGCGACAGTTGCCGTTGCACTGAAGGCGCTGAAAAAGTCCGAATACATTACACAAAAGATGCGTGAAGAAGATAACCGACGCAATTTTGTGGAATTGACGGAAAAGGGGCGGAAATTGGTAGAAGAAAGCTGTGACTTTTTTGATATGTTAGATGAACAAATGTATGTGGGATTCTCGGAAAGCGAAAAAGAACAGTTATGTGATTACTTTGACCGTATTTACGAAAATATGGAACGATTAAAAAATGCAGCGATGGAGGGACAAAATGAAACAGTATAAAAAGTATGTAATTCCTTATAAGTCAGCATTTATCCTTGGACCAATCTTTATGATTGTGGAAGTGCTTGGCGAAATTATTCTGCCGAAATTAATGTCTATGATTATTAACTATGGATGTGGGCAGGATGTTACGGTGGCAGCAAAAGGACCTGCTTACATTATTGGGATAGGAGCAGCTATGATTGGAACGGCTCTTCTTATGATGATGGGTGGCGTGCTTGGTGCTTATTTTGCGGTAAAGGCATCTGTAAATTTTGCCGGTGATTTGCGAAGAGATTTGTTTGCCAAAGTGCAGAAATTTTCCTTTGCCAATATCGAAAAATTTTCAACCGGTTCTTTAGTAACACGATTAACAAATGATATTACGAATATTCAGAATGTCTTGAGTATGGGACTTCGTATGCTTTTGCGTGCACCTGGTATGTTAATTGGTGGTTTGATTATGGCATTTCTTATGAATGCGAAACTGGCACTGGTTTTCTGTGTCGTAATTCCGGTTTTGATTATTGCACTTGCGTTTGTTATGAAGACTGCATTTCCGCGGTTTGACGTGATGCAGACAAAGATTGACGGACTCAATTCAAGAATCCAGGAAAATATCACAAACCAGCGTGTTGTAAAATCTTTTGTGCGTGATGATTTTGAAAAAGAGACCTTTGACCGTGCGAACAACGAATTAAAAGATAAAACACTTCGTGCGATGAAGGTTGTAATTCTCACAATGCCGATTATGACATTAGCAATGAACCTTACGGTTATGGCAGTTGTCTGGTTTGGCGGTCAGCAGATTTTGATTGGCGATATGCCGGTTGGAAACCTTACAGCATTTACTACTTATGTAACGCAGATTCTGATGTCGCTTATGATGGTTTCCATGATTATGATTCAGGGTTCTCGTGCGATGGCATCTTCTCATCGTATTTTGGAAGTATTAGATACGGACATTGACTTAAATGATGACAATGCATCTGAGAAAGACCGCTTGGTAACATCCGGTGAAATCGAATTTAAAAATGTCTGCTTCCGTTATTATAAAAAACATAAGAAAAATGTTTTGCAGAATATTAATTTTACAGCGAAACCGGGCGAAGTGGTTGGTATCATCGGCTCGACAGGTTCCGGAAAAAGTTCTCTTGTGCAGCTGATTCCACGTCTGTATGACTGTGATGAAGGGGAAGTGTTAGTAGATGGCGTGAATGTAAAAGAGTATTCGCTGAATCATCTGCGTGACGGCGTTGCGATGGTGCTTCAGAAAAATACGCTGTTTTCCGGCAGTATTATGGAAAATCTTCGCTGGGGCGATGAAGAGGCAACGGATGAACAGGTGAAAGAGGCTGCAAAGGCAGCACAGGCCGATGGCTTTGTCAGTGAGTTCGCAGATGGATATGACCGTGAACTTGGACAGGGTGGTGTCAATGTTTCCGGTGGACAAAAACAGCGTCTTTGTATTGCAAGAGCACTGCTTAAGAAACCGAAAATCCTTATTTTAGATGACAGTACCAGTGCGGTAGATACAGCGACTGAGGCACAAATTCGGAAGAGTTTTTCAACGACTTTAAAAGACACAACAAAATTGATTATTGCGCAGCGTATTTCTTCTGTTGAGGATGCTGACCGGATTCTTGTTATGGATGAAGGACAGATTGTTGGACAGGGAACGCACAAAGAATTATTAGAATCCTGTGAAACATATCAGGAAATTTATTATTCACAGAGAAGTAAAGAGGAGGTGGCAGGATGAGTCAGGCAAAAAATCAGCCACATGGCGGCATGGGACCGGGACCAAAACATGGACCGGGTGGCCCGAGACATATGATGGGTGGCAAGCCAAAAGAATCACGTGCTACCATTAAAAGACTTCTTGAATATATGGGAAAAGATAAGATGCTTGTTGTACTGGCACTTGTCTTTGTGCTTGTGTTCAGTGGAGCAACATTAGCCGGTTCTTATATGTTAAAACCGATTGTTGACCAGCTTGGCAAAACGGCGTTACAAGTTGCTTCTTTGAAAAATAAAAATTTAGATTTTAGTACAGTGCTGGCAGATGGTACATGGACACTTTTGAAAGGTGTACTTACCATGTTGGTTATTTACGGCGTCGGAGTGCTTGCAAACTATTTGCAGCAGCGTATCATGATTGGTGTTTCCCAGCGTGCGCTGATTCGTATCCGTAAAGATTTGTTCGACCATTTGCAGGATATGCCGGTTCGCTATTTTGATACAAATGCAACCGGAGATATTATGAGCCGGTTTACCAATGATATTGATATGATTGGTGAGTTGTTAAATAATACGGTTATCCAGTTGATTTCCGGTGCAATCAGTATTATTGGAACAACCATTATCATGATTTGTTTAAATATCTGGCTTGCCCTTCTTACCATTGTCATGGTTCCTGTTATGGTTAAGGCAGGTGGAAGTATTGCCAAAAGAAGTTCCCGTTATTACCGTGAACAGCAGAGTGCGCTTGGTGATTTGAATGGTTACATTGAAGAGACTGTTACCGGTCAGAAGGTTGTAAAAGTTTTCTGCCACGAGGACAAGGCAGTGGAAGAATTTGTAGATTTAAACAATGACCTTCGTGAAAAACAGATTAAAGCACAGTTTTTTGGCGGCATTATGGGACCGGTTATGGGAAATATCGGTCAGGTCTGCTATGGTCTGACGGCAGCAATTGGTGGTCTGCTTTGTTATTTTGGAAGACTTTCTATCGGTGGTCTGACGGTGTTTGTTAATTATTCCAGACAGTTCAGCCGCCCGATTAATGAAATTTCCATGCAGGTAAATACGATTTTCTCGGCACTTGCCGGTGCAGAGCGTGTATTTACGGTAATGGATGCGGATGTGGAAGAAGCCGATGCGGACGATGCCATTGAAATGAAAGATGTCAAGGGCGAAGTGGTTATGGAGCACGTAAACTTTGGCTATGATGAAAATAAAGTTATTTTAAAAGATATCAACCTGTATGCTCATGCCGGACAGAAAGTGGCATTTGTTGGTTCTACCGGTGCCGGAAAGACGACCATTACAAACTTACTGAATCGTTTTTATGATATTCAGGAAGGAATAATTACAATTGACGGCATTGATGTGAAAAAATATAAACGCCGTTCGCTCCGTGAAAATATTGCGATGGTTTTACAGGATACGCATTTGTTCAGTGGAACTGTGCGTGAAAATATCCGCTACGGAAGACCGGATGCATCGGATGAGGAAGTAGAACAGGCTGCGAAAACGGCAAGTGCCCATTCGTTTATCATGCGTCTTGAGGATGGTTACGATACCGTACTTGAGGGAGATGGAACAAACTTAAGTCAGGGGCAGCGCCAGCTTTTGAACATTGCCCGTGCAGCTCTGTCACTGGCACCGATTCTTGTGCTGGATGAGGCAACAAGTTCTGTCGATACCCGTACCGAAATGCATATCGACCACGGAATGGAGCGCTTGATGAAAAACCGTACAACATTTGTAATTGCCCACCGATTATCTACCGTTCGTAATGCTGACTGCATTATGGTATTGGAGCAGGGCGAGATTATTGAGCGTGGAACACACGAAGAACTGCTAGCAAAAAGAGGAAGATATTATCAGCTTTATACCGGTGCTGTAGAGTTAGACTAGATATTGCAGAACTAAATTTTGTGTTGGAATACATTTGACACAGTTTTCAATTATGATACAATGATAAGGATAAAATAAAAATCGTAGAATTGGAAAGGGGCAAAAGACAATGCAAAAGAGTAGAAAAAGAATTGTAAGTGCAATTGTAAGTGCATCTTTAGTGCTTGGATTGTGGACAGGATATGCCATTCCTGCCCGTGCGGAGGAAAATGGAAGTGGACAAACTCCACCGACCGAAATTGGAGAGCCAACACCGACGCCTACGGTGACACCATCGGCAACTCCAAGTGTTGAACCAAGTACAGAGCCAAGTGCGGAGCCAACGGTTACGCCGGAGCCGGTAGATGTGACCAAAATTGCGATAAGCAGAAAATCAGCGGTTTTGATGGTAGGAAAAACATTAAAGCCTGTGATAACGGGAACGACTTCAACAGTTACCTGGACAAGTGCCAATGAAAAAATTGCTAAGGTGGATGAAACCGGAAAAATTAAAGCACTCAAAAAAGGTAAAACGGTAATTACGGCAGCAGTTGACGGCATCACAAAAACCTGCGAAATTACGGTTGTTGCAAAAATGGCAAAGAAAGATTTCAGTAAATTTAATTCAGAGAACTTTGTGAATTTCTGTCAGCGTTATGGCTACAACCATGGTTATGCATGGAATGGACAGTGGAAGGGCGGAAGTAAGAAAAAAGCAACAGCCCGCGGTATTAAAATTGGTGCATCCAAGACAAAGGTTCAAAAAGCCTATGGAGAACTGACTTGGAAAAAATGTACATCAAAAGACCCATTTAGCAAAATGAAAGGTCTTAAGAAAAACAAAGTAAAAACTTATGGAGATGCAGTTTATGGCAAGTATCGAATCCGTTTTTACTTAAACAGCAAGAAAAAAGTTGTTGCGATTATATTTGCCTGCAACATCTCAAAGATTAAGAAAAAACATTTGAAGAAATATATGTAGAAAATTTCTGAAATTGCTGCAAAACAACGAAAAAGGAACGGCACAGCTGATTATTTGGCTGCCGTTCCTTCATTTGTTTCTGCCGTTGCGGTTTCTTCCGTGTCGTTCTCGGATTCTTCTGTTTCCTCTTCATTTTCTTTTTTCGGCGGCTGAGAAAGTAAGGTTAGTATAATCATCAGAATACTTAATACAATTGGCGCAGCATAAACGACTGCTTTGCCGGCGGCACTAATTGTAACAGGCTCTGTGTTAAACCAAATCAGTACACCAAAGTGAACGATAAAAACCAGTGTGCCGAGGATGGCACTAATTACTCTGGCAAGCATACTTTTTTCGCCCCCGAATTTTGCACGGGATACGAAGAAAACAAGGAGAAAGGCAATTGCTGAATCCAACAGACAGAAAATTAACATTCCCGGATTGATTGTCATAGTCTTTCCTTTCTGTATATGTAGGGACCAAGGTCCGTTTATTGATAGATATTAGTATAGCATATTGTGGGGGATTTGTGCAAAAAAAATTGTTGAGTGGGGGGATTTTTATGTGTTTGGTGAAATGTTTTTGGTTTCCAGTAATTTATCCGGAAAAGTTTGCAGGTAGTGGGCGCTCCCGCTTGGACAAATCCGCAGAAGTATCGGCATGTAAAAGACACATGCCTGATACTTGCGCATTTGTACCCACTTCCTGCAAAACTTTTCCGGATAAATTACTGGAATTCCAAATCGATTAGCATCAAGCACACATAAATGAAACTTCATTAACAATATGTTATACAAAACGCTGGTTTTTATTGTAAGTTTGCGGGCGGGATTCTGGAGAAGCTACAGTTTTTTTTGTTCCGGCGCTTTTTTGGGTGTTCGTGCCAAATATTTGCTGTTAGTTCTTTGGGTTCCAGTAATTCCGTAGAAAAACTTTGTGACTCGTGGGTTTGAGTACGTCGGTATGAAGCACCGGTAGTTTCGGTGCCCATACCGCTACGCACTCAACAAACGGGAGTGCCCACGAGTCACAAAGCTTTTCCACGGAGTTACGGAAAACAAAAAAAGTGCCAACAAACACTTGACACAAACGTTCTTTTTCCTTGCATAAAAATAACATCTTCTGTTATGATATAATCAATTGGGGAATTTATTTGAAAGACGAGGAAATAGATTGATGGAGCATGTGTATAACGGAAAGGAAAACACAAAATATTTAAAACTATTAAAACAAAACTATTCATCAAGTCAGGCGGTAATCCGGGAAATCGTAAATTTAACGGCCATTACAAACCTGCCGAAAGGGACGGAGTTTTTCTTAAGTGATATTCATGGTGAATATGAAGCATTTTTGCATATTATGAATAACTGTTCCGGAGTAATCAAAGAAAAAGTGGACTTGATTTTTAAAGATACCTTGTCGGAGTTTGACAGACAGGAACTGTGTACACTGATTTATTATCCGAGAGAAAAGATGACGCTGCTCGGGGAAACGAACAGAATTGATGGCAACTGGTATGCCATGACGCTGAATCATTTAATTATGATTGCCAAGTTATTGTCGTCGAAGTATACAAGGTCGAAGGTGAGGAAGGCACTGCCGGAGGACTATGCTTATATTATCGATGAGCTGCTGCATGCGCAGGAAGATGAGGATGCAAACCAGATTCGGTATCATAAGCAGATATTGCAGACGATTATTGAGTTAGAGGATGCAGATGAATTTATTATCGCGTTGTCACAGTTGATTAAGCGACTGGCTGTTGACCACCTTCACATTGTCGGAGATATTTTTGACCGAGGCGGGAGTGCGGACAAAATACTGGATTTATTGTATGATTATCATTCACTGGATATTGAGTGGGGAAATCACGATATTTTATGGATGGGTGCTGCCTGCGGAAATGATGCGTGCATATGCAGTGTGATTCGTAATAACCTCAAATATGATAATGTTGAAATTTTAGAAAATGCCTATGGAATCAGCTTAAGGCAGTTGATTCTTTTTGGTATGAAAACGTATGGAATTGAGGATGGCATAAAGGCAGCATTGGCAGCGGTTACCGTTATCCTTTTTAAGTTAGAGGGGCGGTTGATAAAGGCACATCCGGAGTATGAGATGAGTGACAGGCTGTTATTGGGGCAAATGGATGATACAAAAAATAAGGTTATGATTGAGGGCGAATGGGTCACTATGAATACCAATGTGTTTCCGACTGTAGATTTAGCAGATCCTTATGAATTAACAGAGGAAGAAACGGAAATTTTGCGGAAGCTGCACCGGAATTTTGTGTCGAGCCAGCGTCTGCAAAAACATATTCGTTTTCTGTATGAAAAAGGAAGTATGTACAATGTATACAACGGAAATTTAATTTATCACGGGTGTGTTCCGGTTGATAAAACGGAGCTTTTGATAAATTGTGCATTGATGGGAAATATTATCATGGAAAAGCGTTGTTGGATAAGTGCGAGGAAAAAGCAAGAGCCGCTTATTTGGACAACCCGGACAAAGATGATATTGATTTCATGTGGTTTTTGTGGGGCGGAGAAAAGTCGCCTTTGTGTGGAAGAAAACTTAAGACTTTTGAGCGTGAATACGTGGACAAAGAAAGTTTGTGGACGGAGGAGTCAAATCCTTATTACAGCAAGTATTATGATGAAAGTTTTTGCTGCCAGATTCTTCATGAATTTGGGCTTTATGATGACGATTCCCATATCATCAATGGACATACACCGGTCCATGCCATTGAAGGGGAAAATCCGGTCAGGGCAAAAGGAAGGCTGTTTGTGATTGATGGCGGTTTCTGCCGCTCCATGAATAAAGCGACAGGGATTGCCGGCTATACCTTGATTTTTAATTCGCATGGGTTAAGGCTGAAAGCGCATACCCCATTTACTTCGGTGGAAGACGCCTTGATGAATAATACGGATATTGAATCCTCTTCCGAGATTATCGAAAAAGATTTGCAGCGTATGTTTGTAAAGGATACGGATATCGGGAAACATTTGCTGGAGGAAATCAGTGATTTGAGAAAATTGCTTGAAAATTACCGCAGATTATAGAAAAGGCAGGATTTTTATTTCAAAAGAAGCATTAGGAAGGAGCTGTAAATTGATGAAGAAAGAAAACCGTGTTCAACAGGAGAAAAGGTGAAACAGGCAGCAGAGGATGTGTTTAACAAAAGTGAACAGGAATTAGGAAATGCTTTTGAAGATGTGAAGCAGAATTTCCAAGGTGGAACGGGAAGTACACCTCCACCATATTCCGGTGGCAGATTAAAAGAAGACCGCTCGCTTGTTAC
>OLOK01002455.1_pt1 | contig 13109 bp, 10 predicted proteins | sample 1672591 | NCBI WGS metagenome assembly OLOK01 (sample SAMEA3136703, study PRJEB25190) | human gut metagenome | biome: human gut; feature: human-associated habitat; material: faeces | place: Austria | collected 2013 | reverse complement strand
GCGAGGGTCATGTTGTCGGTGCTGATCGTCACGCGCAGCCCGGCATCCAGCAGCCTTTTTGCCGGATGCCCGGCGTAGGACGGCTACGGCCTGTCCGAGGGGCAGGCCCAGCGCATCGCCATTGCCCGGGCCCTGCTGCGGGACGCCCCGGTGCTGCTGCTGGACGAGGCCACCAGCGCCCTGGATGTGGCCACCGAGCGCACCATCCTGCGGAATCTGGCAGCCCGCTACCCCCACAAGACCTGCATCGTCACCACCCACCGGCCCACGGTGATCTCCCTGTGCCGCCGGGTGTACCAGGTGTCCTCCGGCTGCCTCCGCCTGCTGGACTCCGACGAGGCCCAGCGCCTGGCCATGGACTTCTGACCCTTTCCCCGGAACCTGCTGGGTTCCGGGGCATTTTTGCCTTTTTTCTTTCGTTAGGCTAAGGAAAAATCAGGAGTTTGTAACGGTTTCGTTAATAATTGCCCGGCCCTCTTGCGCGCGGCGCTTTAGAATGTTAAAATTCTTTAAAATGTTTTTTACAGTCGTGTAACAACTGACTTATAATGCGCAAGGAGCGATACGATTATGCCCAAATTCAGCGTAAAGAAGCCGCTGACGGTGTTCGTGGCGGTGCTGGCCATTGTGGTGCTGGGTGTGGTGGCCTATCTGAAGATGACCCCCGACCTGATGCCCAATATGGATTTCCCTTATGTGATCCTGGTGACCACCGACCCCGGGGCCAGCCCCGAGACCGTGGAGGCCGATATCACCAAGCCCCTGGAGCAGTCCATGGCCACCCTGGACCGCATCAAAAACGTCACCTCCAGCTCTATGGACAGCGTGTCCATGGTGGTGCTGGAGTTTGAAGACGGCGTGAATATGGACACCGTCAGCGTGGATATCCAGCAGAAGATCAACCAGCTGAAGGGCTCCTGGTCCGACACCGTGGGCGATCCCTATGTGCTGAAAATGAACCCCTCCATGCTGCCGGTGCAGGTGGCGGCCCTGTCCTACGACGGCAAGGACATCACGGAGCTGTCCGACTTTGTCACGGATACCCTGTCCCCCAAGCTGGAGGGCATCACCGGCGTGGCCAGTGTCACCGTCAGCGGTACGGTCCAGCATCAGCTCCATGTGATCCTCAGCCAAAAGAAGCTGGATGATCTGTCCCGGCGGCTGTCCGACGCCATTGCGAAGCAGCTGGACGACGCGGCAGGGCAGCTGTCCTCCGCCCGGGGCCAGGTCAACAGCGCCAAGGCCGCCATCCGCAGCGCCGAGGAATCCGCCGTCCGGGACGCTGTGACCCAGGCCCTTACCACCATTCAGGACAGTCTGAAAACCATGCGGGACAGCCGGGACCAGCTCCAGGACAACCTCCGGGAGCTGGCGGACATTCAGCGGGAGAAGGCCCGGCTGGAGGCGGAAAACGCCCCCTACCAGGCCCGTATCGAGGCCATCCGCCACGACCCCTCCATGACGGAGGAGGAAAAGCAGGCGGCCATCGCCGAAATCGAAAGTGACCCCGAATACGTCCGCATCCAGGCGGAGCTGGCGGCGCTGGATCTGCGCATGGCGGCCCTGGGTGTCAAGTGGGACGAGGCCGTCCAACGGGCCAAGGAGTGGAAGAAGCAGCTGGAGGAGCTGGAAAAGCGGCTGCGGGACCTGGAAACCGACGAGGGCGTGGCCAAGCTGGCGGACCAGGTGACCGCCGGGGTCCTGACCATGACCGACGCCGTGACCCAGATCATCTCCGCCAACATTCAGCTGGACAGCGCCCTGAGCCAGATCGACCAGGGCCTCCAGACCCTGGAGGAATCCCGCTCCACCGCCCTGAGCCAGGCAGACCTGTCCTCCAGCCTGAGCCTACCCACCATCACCGCCCTGCTGACGGCCCAGAACTTCTCCATGCCCGCCGGATATCTGAAGGAGGATGGCGTCAACTATATGGTTTCCGTGGGCGACGCCATCGACACCCGCCAGGACCTGGAGGACCTGGTGCTCTTTGACCTGGGGATGGACGGCATGGACCCCATCCGCATGAAGGACGTGGCTGACGTGGCCATCACCGACAACTCCTCGGAGATCTACGACAAGCTCAACGGCAAGGACGGCGTCATCGTCTCCTTCAACAAGCAGTCCACCTACGCCACGGCGGAGGTGTCCGACAACATCAACAGCCGCTTCCGGGAGCTGGAGGCGGAGTATGAGGGCCTTTCCTTCGTGCCCCTGATGGACCAGGGGGACTACATATACCTTATTATCAACTCCATTCTGTCGTCTCTGGGCTGGGGCGCGCTGTTCTCGGTGCTGATCCTGTACCTGTTCCTGCGGGACCTGCGTCCCACCGTCATCACCCTGTGCTCCATCCCCATCAGCGTGATCTTCGCCGTGGTGCTGATGTACTTCTCCGGCGTCACCATCAATATGATCTCCCTGTCCGGCCTGGCCGTGGCGGTGGGCATGCTGGTGGATAACTCGGTGGTGGTCATTGAGAACATCTATCGTCTGCGCGCCAAGGGAGCCACCGTCATCCAGGCGGCGGTATCCGGGGCCCGGCAGGTGCTGGGCGCCATCACCGCCTCCACCCTGACCACCGTGTGCGTATTTCTGCCCATCGTGTTTGTGGAGGGCATCACCAAACAGCTGTTCACGGACCTGGCCCTGACCATGACCTATTCCCTGCTGGCCAGCCTCATTGTGGCCCTGACCCTGGTGCCCGCCATGGCCTCCGGCATGCTCCGCAAGGAAAAGCCCCAGAAGCCGGGTCTGCTGGACCGGGTCTATCCCGCCTACCGCAAGGCTGTGTCCTGGTCCCTGAGACACAGGGCCGTGGTGCTGCTGCTGTCGCTGGTGCTACTGCTGGGCTCCGCCGGAGCCACCCTGGCCCGCGGCTTTGCCTTCATGCCCAATATCGACATGAACACCGTGAATCTCACCGTCTCCATGCCTGAGGGCTGCACCCGGGAGCAGGCCGTATCCCTGGCGGATGAGGTGCTGCGCCGGGCTGCCCAGGTGGAAAACGTGGAGACCGTAGGCGCGATGATGTCCTCCTCCGGCAGCTCCGGCGGCATGGACATGACCAGCATGATGTCCTCCGGCGGCGGGGCGTATGACGTCACCGCCTATATCACCCTTACCGAAGGGGCCTCCGGCGCAAAGGCCGGACAACAGATCGAGGCCGCCTGCACCGGTATGGACTGCACCGTCACCGCCTCCGGTGCCATGGACAGCTACATGACCTATCTTACCGGCAGCGGCGTCGCGCTGAACGTCTACGGCAGCGACATGGAGCAGATGCAGTCCGCCGCCAAGACACTGGCCGCGAAGCTGGCCACCGTCCCCGGCACGGAAAACGTGTCCGACGGCCTGGAGCAGGCGGCCACCGCCCTGCACCTGTCCGTGGACCGCAACGCCGCCATGGAAAAGGGTCTCACCGTGGCCCAGGTGTATATGGCCGTTGCCTCCGCCCTGACGGACACCGACAGCTCCCTGTCCCTGACCCTGGACGGGCTGGACGTCAGCGTGTCCATCCAGTCCCCGGAGGAAAGCCGCATGACCCGGGAAAAGCTCATGGACCTGGAGATCGACCCCTCCGCCATGAGCGCCATGAGCAGCATGATGAGCGCCGCCTCCGGCAGCGGCTCCATGAGCGGTATGTCCGGCATGTCCTCCGGCAGCGGCTCCATGAGTGGCATGTCCGGCATGTCCTCCGGCAGCACCTCCGCCGTCCAGGCGGCGGAGCCCGTCCGTCTGGGCGATATTGCCAAACTGGAGGAGACCGTCAGCCTCAACACCATTCACCGCGACCAGCAGCGGCGGTACATCACTGTGTCCGCCGACGTGGCCGACGGCTACAATGTCACCAAGGTCACCACCGCCGCCCAGGCGGCTATTGCGGAGGTAGACCTGCCCCAGGGCATCACCGCCTCCTTCCAGGGGGAAAACGAGGCCATTATGGACGCCATTGAGCAGCTGCTGCTGATGCTGCTGCTGGGCATCGTCCTGGTGTACCTGGTAATGGTGGCCCAGTTCCAGTCCCTGCGCTCGCCGTTGATCGTCATGTTCACCATTCCCCTGGCCTTCACCGGCGGCTTCCTGGCCCTGCTGCTGGCGGGCATCGAGGTCAGCGTGGTGTCTCTGGTGGGCTTTGTGATGCTGGTGGGCGTCATCGTCAACAACGGCATTGTCCTGGTGGATTACATCAACCAGCTGCGGCTGGAGGGTATGGGCCGCCGGGAGGCCATCATCGAGGCCGGCGTCACCCGCCTGCGGCCCATTCTTATGACGTCCCTGACCACGATCCTGGGCCTGGTGGTCATGGCCTTCGGCAAGGATGTGGGCACGGCCCTGATGCAGCCGGTGGCCCTGGTGTGCATCGGCGGTCTGCTGTACGCCACGCTGATGACCCTGCTGGTGGTGCCCTGCATGTATGACATTCTCAGCCGCCGGGACCTGCGGAAGGTCAACGAGGAGGAGCTGCAGCTCCTGGACCTGTAACATTGTAAAAGAGCCTCCCCGGGTGGGGAGGCTCTTTTTATATCCTTTTGTACCGTTTACCCGTAGTACGCCATCAGCATATCCACTACGGTGCCGTAGCTCTGGGTGCCCCGGGGGTCGCCGCTGCTTTTCAGGAAGGAATCGTACACCTTCTGGGCTGCGTCGTTGACGGGCCCCTCAAAGGCCGTCCAATAGGCGGAGTTATCCCGCAGGTCCGCCACCACCGTGTCGGGCAGCAGCACCCGCACGGACTGCCACGCCTCCGGATCCGCCCGGTACAGGGCGTTGGAGAGATAGGTAAAGCCCATGAGCCAGCCGGAGTAGCGATAAGCGGCGCTGTCCGCCGTGGTGGAGGCGGCGATGGCAATGAAGTTGCACTCCTGCTCCGAGGCGATGCCCCGCTGATGGGCCATCTCATGGGCAATGGTGCTGGGCAGATAGCAGGCGGGGCTGTCGATGTTCAGGTTGGCCTCGCCGGTAAAGGGAAAATAGAACCCCGTAAAGTCCATGGCGCTGAGGGCCGTGGAAAACCGCACCCCCTTGGGCACCCGGTCCTCCATCCGCAGGCAGGGAAACGCGTCGTACACGCCGTCGAACACCCGCACGCTGTCGGCAAAGATGTCGTCCCGGCTCTCGGCAAACAGGCCGTTTTCGTCCCGCCGCACCTGACCGGCGCAGTCCGCCAGCTGCCGGGCGAAGTATTCCGTCACCTGAGCCAGCTCCTCCGGGGTGGACTCCCGGGCATACACGCCGGACTGCTGCTGGAAGGACTCCGCATAGTAGTTGACGCCCCACAGCAGGCTGAACCCGGCGTACACCGTCAGCACCGCGCACACCGCCGTCAGCACAAAGCGATACAGCACCCGGCCCCGGCGGCCCTGATCCGTGATCAGCCGCCGGACGGTGGCCCCCATCCACAGCAGGACCACTCCCGCCGCTATGGCGTACAGCAGCTCCGCCACGGAGAAGGACGCCCGGTAGCACACCGACGCCACCGCCCGCTCCAGAGGCATCACCACCTGGCGGCTGACCCAGTTCATCAGCCCCGGCACAGTCCGCAGGGCAAAATACAGACCCAGCACCCCGCACACCGCCAGAAACCAGATGTGCAGGCCCCGGTGCCGCCTGAAAAAGGCCCTCATACCTCCAGGGGCCGCCCGGTCAGATACATCACCGTCCGCAGGGCAGCAATGAGCCTGCCGCTCTCGTCCCGGATGTCCGTGCGGCTGAAGCCCATGTGGCCGCCCGTTTTCTCCACGGTGCCTACGGCGGTGAGCTTTCCCGTTCCCGCCGCGGCGGACAGGTACTCGATGCTGGAGGACACCGTAAACGTCACCTCCTGCCGCCGGGTCAGCAGGGCCATCCCCGCCGCCACGTCAGCCATGGTGAACAGCACGCCGCCGTGGGGGGTGCCCCAGCAGTTCAGGCTGTCCGGGTGCAGCTCCAGCTCCACGGTGGCGGTGCCGTCGTCCACGGCGGTGACCTTCATATGATTATACTGGCTGAAGGGCTCCGCCCCGGGGCCCTCCGCCGAATGCAGCAATTTCTGCCTCAGTTCCTCGGTCATAGGTCGCTCACTCCGCCGCTGCCAGCAGCTGGCGGGTATATTCCTCCTTCGGATGGTCAAATATGTCCTCCACTGGCCCCTGCTCCACGATGCGGCCATGGTGCATCACCAGACACCGGTCGCAGATCTCGTAGACCACATTCAGATCGTGGGAGATAAACAGATACGATATGCCCAGCTCCCGGCGCAGCCGGGCGATGAGCTGCAAAATCTGCGCTTGGATGGTCACATCCAGGGCCGACACGGCCTCATCGGCCACGATGAGCTGGGGGTGCACGATCAGGGCTGCCCCGATGCACACCCGCTGCCGCTGTCCGCCGGACAGCTGATGGGGCAGCCGGTCCCGGCACTCCGGGTCCAGGCCCACCAGCTCCATGGTGCGCTCCACCCGGCGGGCGATCTCCTCCTTGCCGTACTTCCCGTAAATGCGCAGAGGCTCCGCCAGGATCCAGCCCACGGTGCGGCTGGGGTTCAGGCTGCTGGCCGGGTCCTGAAATACCATCTGCGGGCGCTTGGTGTAGTGGGTGATGGTGCCGGTATAGTCCGGCACAAAGCCCAGAATTGTCCGGGCCAGGGTGGTCTTGCCGCTGCCGGATTCCCCCACCAAACCTAGGATTTCGCCCCGGTGCAGCTCAAAGCTCACATCGTGCAGCACCTGCTGCCGCTTTCTGCGGCCCACGGTGCCGGAGGGCCGGTACCACACGTTCAGGTCACGGACCTGTAAAACCAGATCATCGCTCATAGCTTCCTCCTTGTGGGGATGGCGGCAATGAGCCGCTGGGTATAGGGGGCCTGGGGGTGGAAGAATATCTGGTCCACCGGGCCGGACTCCACGATGTGCCCCTTCTCCATCACCGCCACCCGGGTGCACAGCTTCCGCACCACAGCCAGGTTGTGGGAGATAAACAGAATGGACATGCCCCGCTCCCGGTTCAGGCGGCGCAGCAGCTCCAGGATCTGGGCCTGGATGGTCACGTCCAGAGCCGTGGTAGGCTCGTCCGCCAGCAGCAGCCGGGGCTGGGGCAGAATGGCCGCCGCGATCATCACCCGCTGGAGCATGCCGCCGGACAGCTCGTGGGGATACCGGCGGTACACGTCCTCCGCATCCGGCAGGTCCACGTCCCGCAGGGCCTGCAGGGCCAGCTCCCGCCGTTTTTTTGGCGGCAGGTCCGTGTGTACCCGCAGGCACTCCTCCACCTGGGGCCCGATGCGCATGGTGGGGTCCATGGCGCTCATGGGCTCCTGGAACACCACGCAGATGTCCCGGCCCTGGATGCTGCGCAGGGTGTCGCCGCTGCTGGTCAGCAGGTCCCGCCCGTCCAGCAGGATCTGCCCCCGGAACGACGCCTGCTCCGGCCGCAGCAGGCCGGAGATCATCATGGCGGTAACGGTTTTGCCGCTGCCGGACTCGCCCACCAGCCCCACGATCTCGCCGTCGCCCACCGTCAGGTCGATGCCCCGCACCGCCTCGTGGTCCGACCCGTGGAACTGCACATGCAGATCGCGAATTTCCAGCATACCGTCACCTCCCCCATTCCTTTTGCTGCAGGCCCTCGCCCAGCAGGCTGACGCCTAAAATCAGCAGCACGATCACGCCGCCCACCGTCAGCATATACCAGGGGGCCCTGGCCATATAGCTCTGGGACTCGGACAGCATATACCCCAGGGACACGTCCGGGGGCTTCACGCCGATGCCCAGATAGCTCATGCTGGCCTCCGCCAGCACGGCGTTGTTAAACCCAATGACCAGGGTAGGCAGAAGCACCTGCCGGGTATTGGGCAGAATATGCAGAAACATAATGCGCAGGTGCCCCGCTCCCATGAGCCGGGCGCTTTTCACATAATTCATCTCCCGGTGCCGGGCAAACTCGCTGCGGATGACCCGGGCATAGCTGGGCACAAAGGCAACGCCCAGCGCCAGAATGACGTTGTACTTGCCGAAGCCCAGCAGGGAGATGAACACCAGAGCCAGCAGGATGCTGGGAAACGCCGTCACCGCGTCGTTGATGCGCATCAGCGCCTCGTCCAGCCAGCCGCCGAAATATCCGGTGAAGGCCCCCACCAGCGTTCCCACCGCCGCGCCGATGCACACGGTGGCGGCGCTGATGAAGAAGGTGGTGCCCGCCCCGGCCAGCACCCGGCTGAAAATGTCCCGGCCGAAGTTGTCCGTGCCGAACAGGTGCCGCAGGCACGGGGCCAGGAATTTCTCGCTGCCGGACATGGCCGTGGGGGAATAGGGGGTCCACACGCAGCCCACCAGGGCCAGGGCCGTCATCAATCCGGTGAGGATCAGCCCCGTCCGCAGATAGTGATTCTTTTTTTCGTTCAGCAGCAAGGTAGGTCCCTCCCCTCTATTGCAGCCGCAGTCTCGGGTCCAGCCGCTGGTTGATCAGGTCCGCCAGCAGGTTCACCAGCACCACCCAGAACGCCACGATCACCACCACCGCCTGCACCACGGGATAGTCCCGGTTGGCGATGGACGTCAGCAGCATGCGGCCCAGGCCCGGCAGGGAAAACACCTGCTCGATAACCACAGAGCCCGCCACAATATCCGCCACGGTCATGGCCAGAAATGACACCACCGACCCCATGGCGTTGCGCAGCACATGGCGGTACAGGGTAGCCCGGTCGCTGTTGCCCCGGCTGTGAGACGTGCGGACATAGTCCTTTTCCATCTCCGACAGAATGGATGAGCGCAGCATCTTCACGGTCATGGCCACCCTGGGCAGGGCGATGGACACGGCCGGGAACAGAAAATACCACAGGCTGGCACCGAAGTTGTCGCCGGGAGAAACGTAGTTTCCCGGAACGAACAACCGCAGCACCAGACCAAACACATACGTCAGCAGGATGCCCGTCACAAAGGCCGGGATGGCCATGAGCACCTGGTTCACGCTGGTCAGGGCCTTGTCCATCCGTCCCCCGGCGTGGCGGGCGGTGAAAATGCCCAGGGGGATGGAAAAGACCAGGATCAGCACAAAGGACATCCCCGTCAGAAGCCCCGTCACCGGCAGCTTTCCGGCCAGCATGCCGGATACCGGCATTTTATAGCTGTACGACGTGCCGAAGTCCCCGTGCAGGGCCCCCAGCACCCACTGAACGTACCGCTCCAGGAACGGACGGTCCAGTCCCATTTCCGCCCGCAGGGCGGCGATGCGCTCCGGCGTGGCCTCGGTGCCCAGCAGCTTCACCGCCGGGTCCCCGGGGATCACCTGAAACGCCAGAAAAGCCAGAAAAGAGACGATGACCATGGTCAGCAGCATCAGTCCGATCTTCTTGGCCGCATATTTCATGGTCATCGCCTCTTTCAATTCAGTATAACGTTACTGCTGGGTCAGGTACACGGTGGACAGGTCCAGCACATAAATGGGATAGAACTTCAGGCCGCCCAGGTCCTGGCGCATAGCCACCAGGTCGCTGAGGTCCTGGATATACACATTGGCGGCAGTGTCCGCAAGCATGGTCTCCATCTGCTTGTACAGATCCGTCTGGGCGGCCTCGTCCGTGGCGTTGATGGCCTGCTGGAACAGGGCGTCATAGGCGGGGTTGCTGTAGTTGATGAAGTTCTTGGCATAGTCGGAGGTGAAGCGCTCCAGCATGGCCCGAGCGGTCATGTTGGCTGCGTCCACGCCCACCACGGTGGCCTGGAACTGGCGGCCATTATAAATGGTATCCAGCCAGGTGCTCCACTCCACAGGCTGAATGGTCACCCTGATGCCCGCCTCCCGCAGCTGCTCGGCCACCACCTCGGCGGTGTCCATGTGGGGCTGATAGTTATTGGGCACGGAGATGGTCATGTCGAACCCGTTGGGATAACCGGCCTGGGCCAGGAGCTCCTTGGCCTTTTCCACGCTGTGGGGATACTTATCCACCAGCTCCGGCAGGAAATACTTGGTAAACGCGGGATAGATGCTGCTGCCCACGGCGGTGCCGTGGCCGTCGGCCACCATATCCATGATGCCCTGCCGGTCGATGGCATAGCACAGGGCCTGGCGCACCAGCTGGTTGTCAAAGGGCTTGGCCTGGTTGTTCAGATAGATGGCCTGCACCAGGTTCATGGTGCCCTCCAGCACCTTGAAATTGCTGTTGAGCTGGGCCGCCTGGGCAGAGGTCAGGTGGGCGCACAGGTCGATGGACCCGCCGTTGAGGTTCATCACCAGGGCGTCGGCGTTCTCGCAGATCTTATAGGTGACCTTGTCCAGCCACGCGGGGGCGCCCCAGTAATCCTCAAAGCGCTCCATGATGAAGTTCTCCTGGGGGGTGCGGGACACGAACCTGAACGGGCCGGTGCCCACAGGGGCGGTGGCCTGGTCGGCATAGCCGGCGGGAATGATGGCCGCCGTCATATAGCTGATGAACTCCAGGTCCCGCTGTGCGATGGTAACGGTGACGGTCTTTTCGTCCAGGGCCTCGACACTCTTGACAGCAGAAAACGCCGCTACCAGAGGCTTCTCCTGACCCTCCGGCACAGCGGCGCAGCGATTGATGGAATATACAACATCCTCTGCGGTCACTGTCTGGCCGTTGTGGAACTTCACTCCCTCACGAAGCGTGAAGGTATAGGTGGTTCCATCCTCGGACAGCGTGTATTTCTCCGCCACAGCGGGGATCATTTCGCCGTCGGAATTGGGCTTCACCAATCCCTCGAAGATGTTGAACAAGACCTCTCTGGTTCCTGCGGCCACCGTCTGGTGGGGGTCAAGACTGTCGTCCAGGTCCTGGGCGATGCCAACGGTGATCTCGCCACCCTTGACCGGTTCGCCCGTCTCGCCGTTATTTCCTTGTCCGCCGGGGTCCTTGCTGCCGTCTCCGCATCCCGGGAGTACGGCGCCGACCATTACCAGCGCCAGGAAAAGAGCCAATAGTTTCTTCTTCATAGCTTTCTCCTTTTTCCTTGCCGCGACCTTGGCGGCAAGCCAGAAATAATGGTGTCGGACAGCGGCGCGGACAAGCGCGGCTGTCCCTATTCAATTGTCGAAGTGGACTGTACCACATTTTCCCGGCAATTGCAAGGGTTTTTCCCTACTTTTTTTGCGGGAATGTGAAATATTTATCCATCACTGTCCACACTCGGCAGGCGGATGTATCTATCGGGCAGTTCGGCTTCGGGGCGGAAAATCTCCGGGAGTGGCAAATTCCCCCTTGTCCGGCTTGACCTTTTTCCGGGAATATGATATGATGCATTGCCAATAGCCCTCCAAAAATGCACGGATGGCTTTTGAAAACGACATCAAAGGAGTATTTACCCATGAAAAAGTTTCTCACTATGCTGCTGGCCCTGGTGATGGTCCTGTCCCTGGCGGCCTGCTCCTCCCAGAAGGGCGGCGACGTCAACGGCGGCTCCCCCGTCAGCGCTGTGGACCTGCTGACCGCCGTGTGGAACGCCTATCCCGAAAGCGAGAAGTTCCCCGTGGTGGGCGGCAGCCTGGATAAGCCCGTGGACGATGCCCCCGGCACTTTCCCGGTGGACGATGCCGACAATCTGGACTATATGCTGCACTTTCCCGCCGACAAGGCCGATCTTATTGACGACGCCGCGTCGCTGACCCACATGATGAACGCCAACAGCTTTACCTGCGGCGCGTTCCATGTGAAAAACAGCGCCGACGTCTCTGTCGTGACCGACGCTCTGCGCCAGAATGTCCAGAACACCCAGTGGATGTGCGGCTTCCCTGACAAGCTGGTGGTCCTCACCTATGGCGAGTATGTGGTGGCCCTGTTCGGCGCCGACGACCTGGTGGACGACTTTGTCAACACCATGACCGCCACCTACACCGGCGTCCAGACCGCCTGCGACGAGCCCATCCAGTAACCCACCGCGGTCATGCTGTTTTCCAGTCTGCCGTTTCTCTTCTATTTTCTTCCCTGCGCCCTGGGGCTTTATTTTCTGGCCCCAAGGCGGCTGAAAAATGCCGCGCTGCTGCTGAGCAGCCTGGTGTTCTACGCCTGGGGCGAGCCCCGGTTCGTGCTGTTCATGGCCGCCGCCATTTTACAGGGCTATGCCGCCGCCAGGCTTATGGAGCGGTATCCCGCCTGCAGGCGGCTGCTGCTGACCCTGTCCGCCGTGCTGAGCCTGGGGCTTCTGGGCTACTGCAAATACGCCGACTTTCTGATCTCCGGCTTCAACGCCGTCACCGGCCTGTCGGTGCCCCTGCTGCGGATCACCCTGCCCATCGGCATCAGCTTCTATACCTTTCAGATCCTCAGCTATGTCATCGACGTGTACCGGGGCGACGCCCCGGCCCAGCGGAGCCTCATCGACCTGGCGGCGTATATCGCCATGTACCCCCAGCTGGTGGCGGGCCCCATCGTCCGTTACGCCGACGTGGCCCCCCAGCTGCGAAGCCGCACCCACACGGTGCAGGATGCAGCCCTGGGCGCCCGGCGGTTCGTGCTGGGCCTGGGCAAAAAGGTGCTGCTGGCCAACGTCCTGTATGAGCTGGTGACGGTGTATCAGCAGAGCGGGCAGAAAACCGTGCTGCTGACGTGGATGTACGCCGCAGCGTATATGATGCACGTTTACTTCGACTTCTCCGGCTACAGCGACATGGCCATCGGCCTGGGCCGGATCATGGGCTTCCGCTTCGCCGAGAACTTCAACTATCCCTTTATCTCCGGGAGTCTCACGGAGTTCTGGCGGCGCTGGCACATCAGTCTGGGGTCCTGGTTCCGGGACTATGTGTATATCCCCCTGGGCGGCAGCCGGGTGCGGCTGGGACGCTGGGTGCTGAACCTGCTGGTGGTATGGGGCCTGACGGGCCTGTGGCACGGAGCCGCCTGGACCTTCGTGCTGTGGGGCCTGTACTTCGCCGTATTTCTGCTGATGGAAAAGCTGTTTCTGGGCCGGTTGCTCCGGCGGCTGCCGGTGCTGCGGCACGTTTATGTGCTGACGGCGGCGTTGTTCAGCTTTGTGCTGTTCGACGCCTCCTCCCTGTCCGCCGCCATAGGCGCCGCCGGGGCCATGCTGGGCCTGGGGCACCTGCCCATGTGGGACGGCGGCACCCTGTACTACCTGCACAGCTACGCCCCGGTGCTGCTGGCAGCTGCCGTGGGGTCCACG
>OLOK01002447.1_pt1 | contig 13157 bp, 15 predicted proteins | sample 1672591 | NCBI WGS metagenome assembly OLOK01 (sample SAMEA3136703, study PRJEB25190) | human gut metagenome | biome: human gut; feature: human-associated habitat; material: faeces | place: Austria | collected 2013 | reverse complement strand
GCGCGGCGTATCTCCGGCGACACACCGAGCTCTTCAAATGTCTTCATTAAATCTTTGTATATCTTTATATTTCGGCCGCAAAGATAAGAGTTTTTTGGTGATTAGTGATTAGAAATTAGTGATTTGTTGATGTTTACATGTTATTTTCTGATAAATAACTTATTAATCGCTGAGCAAGATACTCCGTAACCTTTTTATCTCGTTTTTGTTCAGCCCGATACCTTTCTGCAGATAAGTGTCGATATCACCGTATCTGCATTCCGCTTCCTCTTTGGCGGCGTTTAGGAAATCCTCGCGTGCCGAGAATAGGGTGGTAATAGCTTCTTGTGAACGGGCAGGCAACTGATAGGCGTCTTTAGAGGCGCTTGGGATGTTGAAGTAATCATTGCTCAGCCGGTAATCTTCCATGATTATGTCTTCATTTATGCCCAATGCGGCGAGCACCAAAGCAGAAACGATGCCTGTACGCCCTTTGCCGGAAGAGCAGTGGATCACTACCGGATAGCTGTTCTTATCCAACAGAATATCGAAGATCTGCCGGTATTCCGTTGTATATTTGTCTATTAAATCGCGGTTCATCTGCTCTACCATGCGATAGACGGTATCACTTTTTATTTTTTCTTCCCGTATGCCTTTCAGTATATTTTCCATATCTCCGGTGGCAAGGGGAATATGTACAACGTTGAATTCTTTTTGCAGCGGAGATTGCCTGCCTGTCTCCGAAGAAGTCCGCAGGTCGATGAGTGTCTTGATGCCGAGGTTTCTAAGTTCCCTGCGTGAGTAACATTCAAGGCTGTCTATTTCCGCCGAGCGGTAAATCATTCCCCAACGTACCTGTTTTTTAGTAGAGTAAGAGGGGTAGCCGCCCAAATCGCGGAAGTTTTGTATGCCGGGGATATTGACATTGCGCGTAGCGATTTTCACACGATATTTGTCTCCGAATAGCAGGGTGTAATAATAACGCTTGGCGGGATCGTTTGTGATGATAGTCATTTTCAGATCCGAGATATCGGCCATAGCAACGGGAACATCCTCCGGAATGGCATCAGGATCGGTTGAAGCATATACTTTTACGTTTCCCTTGATGAGGGGAGCCATTTCCCATTTGACGATACAGTTCCCTACGTTGTTTTCTTCGCATACAACAGATATGTGTGGAGCTGTGCCGCTACAGGAAGGAAATAGCACTACCAAAGCAAGCAGGTTCAACAGATTCTTATACATCATGGTTCGTAAACTCTCTAAATGTCGTTTACAGCAAATATATAGTTTTTCGTTTCAGATTATGCAGCAGATATGAAGGTTTTATAATTTTTAAATGATAATTTATTTTTAGGTGCGGATTGGAGAGGCGCATTAATACCTGTATCTCTCTGCAAATTCATTTGATACCGAATTGCTGTAACTTTTGCAGACCTCTGCGGCAAATTCCATGCCGTAGCGTATAATCTCGTCCCACTTGGCTTCACTGATTCCATTCAGGTCGTCATAACGAATGTCATGTTTCAGTAAACCGTAGATAATGCCTGCATTGAAGTTATCACCGGCTCCAATGGTGCTGACTGCCTCTAACGGCGGTATGTCATATTCTTTGGAGACGGAACCTGTGCGGAGTGTAATCTTTTCCGCCCCTGCCGTACACAAGAAGTTAGGACAATAGAATTTTATCTTATCCCTGTATATTTTATCTGCGTCACGCAGGTTATACATGTGGAAGAAGTCTTCCTGCGAGCCGCGTACGACATCGGCATATTCCAGGTTCTCAATGATGGTTGGCGCCAGTTTTATGGCTTCTTCCTTGTGGGAAGAACGGAAATTGGGGTCGTAATAGATGATGGCTTTCTTTTCACGCGCCCGGTCAAGTAGTTCCAGCACTTTCTCGCGCAACACCGGATTTAATGCATAATAAGAACCGATGACGACTATGTCGTCTTCTTTCAGTTCGGGATAGATAATATCCAAGCGTTGTTTGGGGTAGTCTTTGTAGAATATATATTCGGCATCGCTGTTATCATTCAGGAAAGCGAGTGATACAGGAGATTTCCCGTCGGGAAACACGTTGACGTGTTCTGTCGAAATATGGTTGTCACGCATGAACCGTAGGATGGTGTCGCCTACATGGTCGTTGCCTGTTTCACTGATGAAACAGACAGGAACGCCTGTACGGCTTAATGAGACGATTCCGTTGAATACAGAACCGCCCGGTACAGCGGCAGAAGGCTGTTCATTACGAAAGATGATATCCAATATCGTCTCTCCAATACCGATTACTTTACGCATAATGATCTTGATTTTTCTCCCAGATAGCCGCCATGATGACGTTTGGAGTAGTCTTCAATCGTAAACCCGGTTCTCTGCATGGTCTGTACAACCAGAATATCACCGATTACGGTCATGACCGTTGTGGAGGTGGTGGGCGTCATGCCTAATATGCAGACCTCTTTGGGACTTCCTGTGCTGAGGCATACATCGGATTCCTGTGCCAGCGGACTGTCCGGATTGCCTGTGATGACGATGAATTTCAGATTGGGATTCAGGTTGTGTGCCAATTGGGTCAACTCGACAATTTCGCGCGTTTTGCCAGAATTGGAAATGAGCAACAGCAGGTCGTTTTCCTGCAGGATGCCTAAATCCCCATGTTGTGCTTCACTGGGGTGAAGAAATACCGACGGAATCCCCGTTGAGCAAAAGGTGGTAGCAATATTCATAGCTATTTGCCCTGCTTTACCCATACCGGAAGTTACCAGTTTCCCTTTTTTGTGGTGCACCTGTTCTACGATAAGCTCTACCGCTTTTTCGTATGCGTCTGTTACGGGAATATTCAATACGGCTTGCGCCTCTTTCTGCAAAAGCTCTTGAATGGATGCTGTCATTGTCTGATGCGATTAGATTAATATGATTATATGTGCAAATATCCGCAATTTTCCATAAACGGCAATAAGTTTTATTGTATTTTTGTGCCCACAAATCGTTTGGAACGTAAGAATGAAGAATTTAACAGAAGAAATATCTCCTCGCTACCGTCTGCACACATTGTCGAACGGCTTGCGCATCATCCATGAGCCCTCCCTGTCGAAAGTGGCTTATTGTGGTTTTGCAGTAGATGCCGGAACGCGCGATGAACTTGAAAATGAACAGGGTATGGCGCATTTTGTGGAACATCTTATTTTTAAGGGTACCAAAAAACGCAAGGCGTGGCATATTCTGAACCGCATGGAGAATGTGGGTGGCGATTTGAACGCTTACACCAATAAGGAAGAGACGGTGATTTATTCTGCATTCCTTACTGAGCACTTCGGGCGCGCTTTCGAATTGCTGACGGATATTGTATTCCATTCTACTTTTCCGCAGCGGGAGATCGAGAAGGAGACAGAGGTTATTATAGACGAGATACAGTCTTATGAAGACAACCCTTCTGAGCTGATTTTCGATGATTTTGAAGACTTGATCTTTCGGGAGCACCCTTTAGGACGTAATATTCTCGGTAATCCGGAACAATTGAAAAAGTTCCGCAGTGAGGATGCCGCCGCTTTTACTTCCCGTTTTTATCATCCCGACAATATGGTGTTCTTTGTTTTAGGCAACATGGATTTCAGGCAAGTGGTGCGTTGGGCGGAGAAGCTGCTGGCCGGTATCCCGGCTGTGGCTGTCGATAACCGTCGCACGCCGCCGCCTTTGTATGTTCCGAAAACCCAGATTTTGCATAAAGACACCCATCAGGCGCACGTCATGATCGGCAGTCGGGGATACAATGCTTATGAGGACAAACGTACGGCACTCTATCTGTTGAACAACATCCTCGGCGGTCCGGGTATGAACAGCCGGTTGAACGTGGCTTTGCGCGAACGCCGCGGTTTGGTCTATAATGTGGAGTCTAACTTGACTTCTTATACCGATACCGGAACTTTCTGCATTTATTTCGGTTGCGATCCTAAGGATGCTGACCTGTGCACCCGCCTTGTGTATAAAGAACTGAAACGTCTGCGTGATGCAAAAATGACTTCATCTCAGCTTGCCGCGGCCAAAAAACAGCTTATCGGGCAGATAGGTGTGGCTTCGGACAATAACGAGAACAATGCTCTCGGCATGGCGAAGACTTTCCTGCACTACAATAAATATGAAGCGCCTGAGGCTGTGTTCCGGCGTATTGAGCAACTAACCCCTGAGATTTTATTGGAAGTAGCAAACGAGATGTTTGCAGAGGATTACCTGTCAACGCTTATTTATGATTGACAGCTTTTCCTGCTGCTGGAACTGAGTGCTGGAATAGGGAACATTGTGCCGGTTCTCATTGAGCTTAATTTGTCAGACAGATGTTTCCCTTGCTGCTTGTCTTTGGAAGGTTCCTTTGAATGCCTTATTCAGCCTTATTTTCTTTTTGTTGTTCCAGTCGTTTCATACTGAATTCGCAACCGCAGTATAGCTGGTTATAGAAATCATATTCTTTAAGAAGCTGGTTGCGGCGGTCTTGCAGCCCGCCTTTCCGCCAGTTTTGTTCCCAAAAGATTGTACCGGGATAAAAGGAAGCTGCCCTCCGGCCTGCTTCGTTTATCTGCTCAAGGTTTTTCCAGCGCGAAGACGCAAGGGTGGTGGTAAAGACCTGGAAATTGTGTTCGGAAGCATAGCGTGCTGTTTCCGTCAGCCGTAAGGTGAAGCATTTCAGGCAGCGGCTGCCTCGTTCCGGTTCGTTTTCCAGTCCCGACATGGCATTTCGCCAATGGTCATAATCATAATCAGCATCGATGAAATCGAGGTTTTGAGACGTTACAAAGCGAATGGCTTCCTGCTTTCTTATTTCATATTCTTCTTGCGGATAGATGTTGGGATTACAGTAAAACACAGTAGGGCGGATGCCGTTTGCCAGCATACATTCGATGATGGCAGAGGAACAGGGAGCGCAGCAGGAATGTAGTAGAACCCTGTTCTCACCGTTGGGAGTTTGAATTTTCAGCATATCAATTGGGGTATTCAAAGAAAGCCACTCGCCTGCAATATGATTGCAATTGAATGGCTTCTTTTCAGTATGTATTTCTAAAGGATCTCTCTTACTCGAACAATGACTTGGCGATTCCCATTTCCAGGCCTCTCAGTTCTGCCAGTCCTCTCAAACGGCCGATGCAGGAGTATCCCGGATTGGTTTTCTTCTTCAAATCATCCACCATCTGATGTCCATGGTCGGGGCGCATCGGAATGGAGACTTTGCGGCGTTGTTGCAATTCGAGGAAGGCTTTCATTACGTGATACATGTCGACGTTGCCTTCCAGGTGGTTGGCTTCGTAGAAGTTGCCTTCCGCATCGCGTTGTGTGCTGCGGAGGTGAACGAAGTTGATACGGTCGCCGAATTGTTCCATCAAGGCGGCGCAGTCGTTTGCGCTGCTTACACCCAGAGAACCGGTGCACAGACACAGGCCGTTGCTCTTGTTGGGAACAGCATCGATCAGAGCCTGGAAGTCGGCTCCACAACTCATGATACGCGGCAGGCCAAGGATTGAGCAAGGAGGATCGTCCGGGTGGATAACCAGCTCTACGCCGGCTTCATCGGCAACAGGACAGATTTCACTGAGGAAATAAATCAGGTTGGAGCGTAGTTTCTCAGGAGTGATGTCCTTGTAGCGGTCAAGCTCTTTTTGGAATTGTTCCAGTGTGAAGCTCTCCTCCGAACCGGGCAGACCGGCAATCATGTTGCGTACGAGTAGTTGTTTGTCATCTTCCGTCATTTGCTCGAAACGCGCTTTGGCTTTCGCCTTTTCTTCGTCGGTGTAATCGGCTTCCGCACCGGGGCGTTTCAGCAGGAAGAGGTCGAAAGCGATGAAAGCTGCACGTTCAAAGCGCAGGGCGCGGCTGCCGTCGGGAAGTTCGTAGGCAAGGTCGGTACGAGTCCAGTCCAATACGGGCATGAAGTTGTACGTAACGATGTTCACGCCGCATTTGCCGAGGTTGCGCAGGCTTTCTTTGTAGTTGTCTATATATCGCTGGAAATCTCCGGTCTGGGTCTTGATATGCTCGTGTACGGGCACGCTTTCTACGACGGACCAACGTAGGCCGACGGCTTCAATCATTTCCTTGCGTTTCATGATTTCCTCCACTGTCCATACTTCACCGTTGGGAATGTGGTGCAGAGCGTTTACGATGCCGGTGGCTCCGGCTTGTTTGATGTCCCACAGGCTGACCGGATCGTTAGGACCGTACCAGCGCCAGGTTTGTTCACAAAGTATCATGGCATTTATTATTTTACGATTTACAATTTATTTTTTTATGGTTTAAATGGAGAATGCATCGAAACCGCCGTCCACTACCGAAAGGGCTCCGGTAACGAAGCTGGAAGCGTCACTGATGAGGTAGTGAATGGTTCCGAACAGTTCTTCCGGCTCGGCAAAGCGTCCGCAGGGAGTATGGGCTATGATGGTTTTGGCGCGGTCTGTATAGGAGCCATCGGGATTAGTCAGCAACGCACGATTCTGGTTGGTCAGCAGGAAACCGGGAACGATAGCGTTTACGCGGAGCTCGGGGCTGAACTTGGTAGCCAGTTCGGTTGCCATATAGCGGGTATAATTGCCGATAGCGGCTTTGGCTGAACCATAACCTACCACGCGTGTCAACGGACGGAGGGCAGACTCGGAACAGAAGTTGACGATAGCACCTTTCTTGTTCTTTGCCATGACATCCACGAAGACCATAGTGGGAAGTACTGTACCGAAAAGGTTCAGGTCTACCACTTTGCGGAATGCCTCTACATCCAAGTCGAGTACAGTCTTGTCCGGAGCAATGGTGGCGCCCGGCATATTGCCACCTGCAGCATTCAGCAACACGTCGATAGTGCCGAAGCGTTCGAGGATAGCTTTCTTATTTTCTTCCAGTACTTCCTTGTTCAGTACGTCGGTTACGAGGAACAGGGCTTCAGACTTCTGGTTGAGTTCGGCTTCCAGTTCTTTACCTATTTCTGCTGCACGATCCAAAACCACAATTTTAGCGCCTTGTTCTGCAAGGTAGTTAGCGATGTTTTTTCCGAGAATGCCGCAACCGCCTGTGATGACGATTACTTTGCCTTTAATGTCAAATAAGTTCTTCATGATTTTTTTATTTAGTGATATGAATATATATTTCTTCGGGTTCGCATTGCAAAAATAGGAATAAATGTCTTCTTTACCTTGCGATATGTCTAAAATTATATAATTTATGCCAAGTTACCGATGTTCCGGCTTATTGCTTTGTTGCAATACCAGCAGGCTTTCCGGTCCCATGTTGAATAATAAGTCGATAATGCTGAGGTTGGGTAGGAAGCCGAGCCTCTCTTGGAAAACCTGGTAGTAAGGTTGCGGAGAGAAATCGGGATCTTCCAGGGAGAAATCTTTCTTGGGATGAATACGCTCCCGAAAATCCGCCTCGCCGGGGGCGAATCCGGTTTTATATTCCGAGGTGCGTTCCATAACAGGCTGTATATCTATCAGGGAACAAACCAAGTGGCAAAGTTCTTCGTTGAAATCGGCTAAAAACTCATATTTCTTTTCATAGAAAGGGCGGAAGTCATCCTTGTAATATTCAAAGAAAGGAGTGTGGTTGTATGCGGACTCAATGGCATTCCAGTGCAAATGCCGCCAGTTGCCATGATCGGAGATGCGGATGTCGCACATCGGACATTTTAAGGAGGCGGGTTTGACTGTCGGAATGGAAAGGGCAAGCTCTCCGTCAGGTGCGGCAATGGTGCAGCGATTGCGGTAGGTTTGTTTGATATAATGGTCGTGCTGTTCGATACATACCCGGTCGTATGCCAATAGTTTGGTGTAATATTCAACCGGGGCCAAGTAAGCAGAAGAAAGATAGACGGTCATTCTAAATTATAAATTATGGGTTATAAAATCATAAACTTGAGGAGACGGCATTATTTGACCTCTTTCCACATCCTGTTCCAGCGGTAGCCGCCGAAAAGTCCTGTCCCTTGCTCCTTGGAAAACCAGATTACGGTTGCTTTTCCAATGACATGGTCTTTGGGTACAAGGCCGAACAAGCGTGAGTCCGACAGGTTAATGGGGTTGTTGGCTCCCACCCAGTAGTAGTCTTTTGTGAAATAGCAGTGCTGTGCGGGCTTCCCTTCTATGTACAACGTATCGTTTTTGATTTCAGCCCGTTTTTTTTCGTGCAATACCAATGTGTTGCGCAGCAACGTCATGTTCCAGGGATACACGCGTACCGCTTTCCCCTTACCGGGGATGATGAGCGGTTTCAGCACTTCTACGGAGTCTTCCTTGTCGATTGGCTTTATCCAGTTGTTGTTACCTAAAGCCTGTTCTAATAAATAATATTCATACCTGCTGAAACTGCGTACGTTATTCACCGTATCTTGTCCTAACAATGCGTTGGGACGGATGGAAAGAATAGTAAGCAACGAATCCAACTGTTTTTCTTTTTTTTGAGGGTAGGTATAAAGGAACTTTTGGTCGGGGGCATTTTTCTCCGAGGGGATTACGGAGAAAAGGGAATCGACTAACAGCGTGTCTCCCGGTACTCCTAAACAACGGCTGATAAATACTTCCTTCCGGTCGATTGTAGCTTGGAGAAGATTGGCAGGGTTGTTGAATACAAGAATATCTTCCTTGTATACGGGACTTTCCGCCCAGCGGTGATATCCCCATAAGCCCATGAAAGGAAGCCGCAACCCATAGCTCCATTTATTTACCAGAATACGCTCGCCGCGGTACAAGGAGTTTTCCATGCCTGAGGAAGGGATGGAATAGGAAGTCGCAACACAACCCCGAAGTAATACTACCGCGAGTATCACTCCTATCATAGTAGCTGCAATCTTCCGGTTCCTTCTCTGCATAGTGTGTATCGAACATCAATAGCCAACTGCTGCTTAATGTACCCATTTGAATATCCGGTTCCAACGGATTTTTCCGTCAAACCAGCCGCGGTCTTTATCCAGTGATAACCAGACAACGATGGGCTTACCTACTACATGGTCCTCGGGAACGAAACCCCAATAGCGGGAATCGAGAGAGTTGTGACGGTTGTCACCCATCATCCAGTAGTAGTCCAGATTGAAGGTGTAAGTGTCTGTCTTTTGCCCGTTGATGTAGATGCCGTCCGGTTTTTGTTCCAATGTGTTGCCTTCATAAGCTACGATGCAACGTTCGTAGATAGGTAGGTTGTCTTTGGTCAAAGTAATGGTGGCACCCTTTTCCGGTATCCAGATAGGGCCGTAGTTATCCCGCGTCCATTTGGTGTAGAGGTTTTGCGGGTACATTTGTCCTGAAAGGTCCTCCGGTTCCATGACGATGCGACTGATTAATTTCTTATTGCCGGTAAGCGTATCGTACATTTTCTTGGTGAGGGGCAGATGATAGACAGGAGTCAGCCTGCCTTGGGCATCACGACGGTCCAAGCCCATTTGGATAAGTCCCTCCTCATAGTTGAAGTCGTCTGTCATCAGTATCTGGTCGTCATTGCTGATGCCGAGCTCGCGGAACATATTTTCAGGGATGTACGGTCCGGTGGTCTGTACGAAATAGTTGAGTTGCATGTCTTCCGGATTCTCAATGGCTTTCCCGTCGATATAGACTTGTGTGTCTTTGATTTCCAGCGTATCTCCCGGTAGACCGACACAGCGTTTTACATAATTCTCGCGACGGTCCACAGGACGTACCACAATATCGCCATACATTTGCGGGTTGGTACGGATCAGGTTGCGTCCGGTATCGGCAGAAAACGTGGAAGAACACCATATGCACAGCGAATATTATGAAATGAGCGAAGAATCGGCCCAAAGGATAAACCGCGCCCGCCAAAACGGGGGCAGGATAATAGCCGTCGGCACAACGTCCTGCCGCACGCTTGAAAGCGTGGCCGATGAAAACGGCGTTGTTCACGCCAAAAGCGGCTATACGGACATATTCATAACGCCGGGCTATCGCTTTAAGGCCGTGGACGGGCTGATAACCAATTTCCATCTGCCCGAATCAACGCTGCTTATGCTTGTGAGCGCCCTTTGCTCGCGCGAAGAAGTAATGGCCATATACGCCCATGCCGTAGAGGAACGCTACCGCTTCTTCAGCTTCGGCGATTGCTGTCTGTTCCTGTGAGGTTGACAGTATATCAATATTTGCATAAAATATTGATATAATAATTGCGGAGGTGATGGCATTGCCGGCTATAAGACCGAGTTCCGATCTTAGGAATGGGTACAATGAAATATCGGAATTTTGCCATAAGTATAATGAGCCCGTATACATTACAAAGAACGGCACGGGCGATCTGGCCGTGATGAGCATAGAAACCTATGAACGGCTCGTGGGCAGGTTTGAGTTGTATTCACTTATGGAAAAGGGAATTAACGACGTTGAACAGGGCCGCGTGCAGAATGCGGACGATGCTTTCGCACGGATAGAGCAAAAGCTTGGGCAGGGCAAAGATGGATAATTATTCCGTCATGATGTCCGCCGCAGCGGCAGAGGACATTGGGGGCATAGCGGACTACATAGCCAATACGCTGCTTGAACCGGAAACGGCCGCAAAGCTTATTCGCAGGCTGAAAACGGCCGTAAAATCGCTTGAAACAATGCCTGAAAGGCATCCGCTCGTGGCTGATACATACTTGGCGCTTCGCGGCATACGGACATTGCTCGTGGATAATTACTGCGTTTTTTATGCCGTGAACCGCGCGGAACACACCGTGAACATAATCCGCGTGATATACACAAAGCGGGCGTGGGAAAAGCTTATTTGACTGCCCATGACCACATAGGAGGAAAGATGAACCAATTCCGTTTTGAACTGATACATACCTGCGCGCAGACGGGCGCGCGGCTGGGGCGGCTGCATACGCCGCACGGCGTTATAAACACGCCCTGCTATATGCCCGTGGGTACGCAGGCCACCGTTAAGGCAATGACCCCGCGGGACCTTGCGGACACGGGCAGCGAGATATGCCTTGCCAATACATACCATTTGTTTGAGCGCCCCGGGCACGAGCTTGTGCGCGAGGCGGGTGGCCTGCATACGTTCATGCGCTGGGACAAGCCCATATTGACCGACTCCGGCGGATTCCAGGTATTCAGCCTTGCGGTTGCCAACAAAATAAAGGAGGACGGGGTAGAGTTCCGTTCGCTGATAGACGGCAAAAAGCATTTCTTCACGCCTGAAAAGGTTATGGAAATAGAAGAAGCGCTGGGTGCGGACATAGCGATGGTGTTCGATGAATGCGCGCCGTGGCCAAGCGATGAAAGCTATACACGCGCTGCAATGAACCGCACGCACCGCTGGGCGGAACGCTGCAAAAAGGCGCATACGCGGGAGGATCAGGCGCTGTTCGGCATAGTGCAGGGCGGAACATATAAGCACCTTAGGATAGAAAGCGCGAAAACACTTGCGGATATGGATTTCCCGGGCTACGGCATAGGCGGGCTTTCCGTCGGCGAACCAAAGCCGCTTATGTATGAAATGCTTGAGGAAATAGCCCCGTATATGCCCAAGGATAAGCCGCGCTATCTTATGGGCGTGGGAAGCCCGGACTGCCTTGTTGAAGGGGCTATCCGCGGGGTGGATATGTTCGATTGCGTATTGCAGACGCGCATAGCCAGAAACGGCCTTGCGCTTACGTCAACAGGCAAAAAGATGCTCAGAAACGCAACGTTTGAGCATGATTTTTCCGTTATAGAAGAAGGGTGCGACTGCTACGCCTGCTCAAACGGCTTCACACGGACATATATACGCCACCTTGTAAAATGCAAGGAGATACTGGCCGCGCAGCTTATAACCATGCATAACATACGCTTCTCGCAGCGGCTTATGGCTGGCGTAAGGCAGGCCATAGCGGAGGACAGGCTTATGGACTTCCGCAACGAATGCATTGCAAAAGGAATGTTTGATTGATATGAAGGAGCTTGAGCTGAAGGGGCTTAGCGAGCAGGACACCGCACGCATAGGCGAAAAGCTTGGCGAAGGGCTGTTCCCCGGCGCGTTCATAGCGCTGTACGGCGGCCTTGGCGCGGGCAAAACAACGCTTACGCGGAGCATTGCCGCAGCCCTTGGCATACGCGGCATATTGAGCCCAACGTTCACGATAGTGCGCGAATACGCGGGGCGCATACCGCTTTTCCATTTCGATGCGTACAGGCTTGGCGATGCGGACGAGCTTTACGCCATAGGCTTTGATGAATACATGGCCCGCGGCGGCGCGATAATAATGGAATGGTGCGAAAACGTTGAGGATGCCCTGCCGTGCGACAGGCTTGAGATACACATTCAGGGCAGCGGCGAAGAACCGCGCTCCATGCGCATTGCTGCGAGCGGCGCGGCGCATGAAAAGCTTATGGAGGGATTGGCATGAAGAATATATTGCTCATATCCACGTCCGGCCGTGCGGCAAGTGCGGCGGTATGCCGCGGCGGGGAGGTAGTCCGATCCAAGCTGAGCGACAACGGCCTTACCCATTCGGAAACCATAATGCCGCTGATAGACGGGCTTTTTGATGACGAAATAAAGCTTTGCGATATGGATGCAGTATGCGCGGACGTTGGCCCGGGATCCTTTACGGGGGTGCGCATAGGCGTATGCATAGCCAACGCAATGGCATATGCGCTCAAGCTGCCGGTAATAGAGGTTAGCTCGCTGCGTGCGCTTGCGGATGCCATTGACACGGAGCGGCCCGTATGCGCGCTGATAGACGCCCGCAACGGCAACGGTTACGCCGCGCTTTATGAAAACGGGAAAGAGATCATTGCGCCGAAGGCCGTGGTAGTGAGCGAGCTTATTGCCGAATTGCCACCAAACACCGTATTTACGGGAGACGGAGCAAGGACATACCATGATGCGATAGCCGCTGCACTGCCGAACGCCGCATTCGCTGCGGAAGAAAAGCATATGCTTACGGCGGATATGCTGGCAAAGTGCGCCGATGGCAAGCTTGAACGCGGCGAAACATGCGAAGAAGCGCGCCCGCTGTACCTTAGACTTACGCAGGCGGAGCGCATGTATAAAGCGAAGGAGCAGCAAAAATGAGCGATATTGTCCGCCCGATGCAGGCGATGGATATAGACAGGGTATACGAGCTTGAAAAAACCTGTTTCCGCACGCCGTGGTCGCGTGATTCGCTTGCGGGGGAACTGAAGAATAAAATTGCGCATTATCTTGTGCTGGAGCGGGACGGCCGCGTGGTGGCCTAT
>OLOK01002439.1_pt1 | contig 13207 bp, 4 predicted proteins | sample 1672591 | NCBI WGS metagenome assembly OLOK01 (sample SAMEA3136703, study PRJEB25190) | human gut metagenome | biome: human gut; feature: human-associated habitat; material: faeces | place: Austria | collected 2013 | reverse complement strand
CTGGTGCGCCAAGTTCGCCGCCGACAACAATATGGAGATCACCATGACCATCTCCGAAGACCCTGCGAACGCCTCCGAGGCTGTAAAGCAGTATCTGTAATTGGGGTACATCCGCCCCGCCGCTTGTAAAGCGGCGGGGCATTTCTTTGCGTTCAGGGCATATTGATCGGCAGAATCGCCCCGGATACTTGCGTAATCGGCAAAACTCTGCTACACTATATTGTAAATGATTTTTGATTTGGAGAGAATTATGACTGCAGCTACTTTACAGGAAAACAAAATGGGCGTCATGCCCGTCGGGAAGCTGATCGCCAACATGGCGCTGCCCATGGTCATATCCATGCTGGTGCAGGCGCTTTACAACGTGGTGGACAGCATCTACGTTTCTCAGGTGTCGGAGAGCGCGGTGACGGCGCTGTCTCTGGCCTTCCCCATCCAGAACCTTCTGATCGGCTTCGCCGTGGGCATCGGCGTGGGCGTCAACTCCCTGCTTTCCAAGAGTCTGGGTGAGAAAAATCAGGAGGCCGCCAACCGCGCCGCCGGAAACGGCATCGTGCTGATGGCCATTGCCATGGTGCTGTTCGTGCTGTTCGGTCTGTTCGGCGTGCGCCCCTATTTTGCCATTCAGTCCGACAACCCGGAGACCGTGGAGGGCGGCATTGTCTACACCAGCATCTGCTGCGTGTTTAGCGTCGGCTGCTTCGCATCCATTCTGGGCGAGCGGCTGCTGCAATCCACCGGCCGGACGGTGCATACCATGATCACCCAGTCCATCGGCGCGATCATCAACATCATTCTCGACCCCATTCTCATCCACGGATGGTTCGGTTTGCCCGCCATGGGCATTGCCGGCGCGGCCATTGCCACGGTAATCGGCCAGTGGGTGTCCGGCATCATGGTCATCATTTTCAACCTGAAATTCAACCCGGAGGTACATCTGCACAAGAAGTATCTTCCGCTGGAGGGCAAGACCGTGGCCGCCATTCTGACGGTCGGCATTCCCTCCATCGTTATGAACGGCATTGGCTCCGTGATGAATTTCGGCATCAACCAGATTTTGCAGGGCTTCGCCGAGACGGCGACCGGCGTGTTCGGCGTGTATTTCAAGCTCCAGAGCTTCTTCTTCATGCCCCTGTTCGGCCTGAACAACGCCACCATTTCCATCATCGCCTACAACTACGGCGCCCGCAAGCCCCAGCGGATCACAAAAACGTTGAAAATCTCCTGCACCGCGGCGCTGTGTATCATGACGGCGGGTCTGTTGGTGTTCCAGTTCTTCCCGGATGTGCTGCTGGGACTGTTCAACCCCTCTCAGGCGTTTCTGGAGATCGGCCGGGTCGCTCTGCGCACCATCAGCTGGAGCTTCCCCATTGCGGCCATCTGCATTGCGCTGGGCGCCAGCTTTCAGGCGCTGGGCAACGGCATTTACTCCACCATTGTTTCCCTGTGCCGTCAGCTGGTGGTACTGCTCCCGGTGGCCTATCTGCTGAGCCTGACAGGGGAGGTGCAGAGGGTCTGGCTGGCCTTCCCCATCGCGGAGGTGGTCAGCGGCACGGTGACGTTTATCTGCTTTACCAGAATCTACCGCCAGAAGATAAAGCCGCTGCTTGAGCAGGCATGATGGGCTGGCTGTGGAATACGGCGCTTGAAGTCCAGTAGGGCCGCCTGACCATCTTGCTTGGAAAAAGTTTTCGGGTTCATTGTAATTGTAGATATGAGCGTAGTATTACTGCCCTCTAACAATAAATGACAGCCGTACCCCCATCATACCTTCACCCCCGCCGGGGACTGCCAAAGTCTGACAGTTTCCGGCGGGGATTCCTGTTTTTCGCCCTCTCAGGGCAAAAATGTATCCGTCTGTTTTGCGTTTCTGCGGAAAGGAAACAGCAAAAATCACTCCGTATCATACTTTGGCATGATTTACATTTTCTGGCGGTTATGTATAATAAAGATAAAATGGTGTTGGAATGCGTATGGCACGGGGTATGTCCCTTTGCCGGCGAAAAGGAGGGAGAACGTGACCGGGAATATTATCGTGAAGCCGTCTGTCCGGCAGCGGTTTGACAGCTTTATGGAGCGCGGGCGCGTCCTCTTTTTCAGCGCACCCTGCGGCTTCGGGAAAAGCACGCTGTCCGATGCCCTGCTCTCCGGACGGGATGTGCTGCGGCTGAACGCGGGCGCGGCGGATTTTGCCCTTCCCGCCCTTTCGGATGGGTGGGAAATCCTGCTCATTGACGATTTTCAGATGATACCGGCGGAGGATGGCGGGCAGGCGCTGTGCGAGCTGATCCGCTCCGACCCGGGCAAACGCTTCCTGCTTCTCTCCCGGGGCGCGCCGCCCGGATATCTGACGGCGTTCCAGTATTCCGGCCTGATGACCACGCTGGAGGCCGACGACCTGCTCTTTGACCGGGAGGATATCTGCAAATACTTTTCCGGCTGCGGCGTCGCCGTGACGGACAGCGAGATCGGCGGTATTCTGAGAGAATCCGTCGGCTACCCTCTGGGCGTCGCCGTCACCGCCCGATGCATGTCCGGCGGGAGGCCCTTCGGCCCGGAGGTCGTGGCGCGGGCATTCCGGGAGGTGTTCTCCTATTTTGAGGCTGCGATCTACCGGCGGTTCGACCTTCCCGTGCGGCGGTTTCTGCTGGAGCTGGCGCCCTTTGAACGGTTCAATCTGGAAATGGCGCGGATGGTCAGCGGCGACCCCCACGCGGGCGACCGGCTGGACTGGCTCCTGAGCCACACCACCATGCTCCGCTATGACGACGTGCAGCATTTCCGCTTCTGGCCGCAGTTCCGCAGCTTCCTTCTGTGGGAGATGGAGCGGGAATACAGCGAGGAAAAGCGCCGGGCGCTTTTCAGCCGGGGCGCGCTCTACTACGAGCTGAAAGAGGATTACGCCCACGCGCTGGAATGCTACACCCGATGCGGCGACCACGCCAAGGTCTCCGAGCTTCTCATCCGCAACGCGGAGCTGCACCCCGGCATGGGGCATTACAGCGAAATGGAAAAATACTACCGCAGTCTCCCGGAAGCGGAGATCGCAGCTTCCCCCGCGCTGATGCAGGGCATGAGTATGCTGTGCGCTCTGGCCATGGATTACGAAGGCTCTGAGCGCTGGTATCACGAATTGCAGGAATTCGGAAAGCGGTGCGGCAGGGACGACGCCGCAGGCAAGCAGACCCGCAGCCGTCTGGCGTGGCTGGACATCTCCCTGCCTCAGCGGGGCGTGGAAGGGCTGACGGAGACCATTCCCGCGGTGTTCCGGCTGATGACCAGCAAGGAGGTCTCCCTCCCGTCCTTCTCCGTCACCAGCGCCCTGCCCAGCGTCATGAACGGCGGCAAGGACTTTTCCGTCTGGAGCAAACGGGACGACCTGCTTTACCAGACGCTCCGCGCCCCGGTGGAGGCCGTGCTGGGGCGGGACGGCGTTGGCCTTGCGGACTGCGCCATCGCCGAAAGCAAATTTGAAAAGGGCGAGAACATCACCGGTCGGATGCTGACCATCATCCCCCGCGTCAGCGAGATACGCCAGCGCGGCACGCCGGACATGGAATTCGCCATCAACGGTCTGCTGGCCCGAAGCCTTCTTGCGGCAGGGCAGAGCGAGGACGCTTATCGCACCATCGAATCCCTCCGGGAAAAATTCGCCGAGGAAGGGCGGGAGCGGTTCCTGCCCAATATGGACGCCTTGCTCGTCCGAATTTCCCTCCATACCGGCGATCTGGACTACGCCGACACATGGTATCGGGAAAAAGCGCCCAGAGACCCCATGCGGGTAAACGTCATGAAGCGCTACCAGTATCTCACGCAGGCCATGGTGGAGCTGGCGGACGGGAAGCCGGGGGCGTCGATGCTGACCCTCTCCCCGCTGGAAGATTACGTCCGCAGCTGCGGGCGGCACATCGACGGCATCCATCTGAACATCCTCGCCGCCATCGCCCTGTACCGAAGCAGGGACGAAGCATGGCGGCAGCGCCTGATTGGCGCATTGAACGCCGCGGCGGAATACCACTTCATCCGAACCGTCAGCGTCTACGGCGCGGCGGTGCTGCCATTGCTTGAAAAGCTTGACTGGAGCGGCAGCGCCCGGTGGAAAAAGCAGCTGATGGACGACGTGCGCTTGCAGGCGGCGTATTACCCCCGTTTTCTGGAACCGCGCCTCGCGCCGGGGGAAGCCCTGACGCCCACGGAGCTGCAAATTCTGCACCTGATCTGCGCCGACAAGAGCAACGCGGAGATCGGGCAGATCATGGACATCAAGCTGCCCACGGTAAAGACCCATGTAAGCCACATTCTGGATAAGCTGGACGTCCGGCGGCGAAGCGAGGCGAAAACCGCCGCGAAGCGTCTGCGGCTTATCCCGGAAGAACGGTAAACCCCCGCCCGGATTTTACCGGGCTGACGATAGAAAACCGCACTTTTTCACACAGGAGGATCCTATGAAAAAACGAATTTTAAGTCTGTTTTTGGCGCTCACGCTCTGCCTGACGCTCCTGCCGACATCGGCTTTTGCCGAGGGTGGGGACGTGAGCATTTCTGACGGTGTCATCGGCGGCGAGACCGGTGGCGAGGGCGGTGGAGTCCTTGTACCACCCGGCGGTTCGACCGGCGAAGGTGGTGGGATCTATACGCCCCCAAGTGGTCCGGCAGAAGGGGGCGGCGGCACGTATATCCCCGGAGAAGACACGCGGACGGAGATCTGGTGCGTGAGCAAGCCCGATTCCATTGGCCGCAGCTATGACGGCACGACGGACGGTGGCACGATTCCAATCGACTTGACGTTTACAGACGGCACAAATGAAATCAAACTCAAAGAAGGAACGGGCTTTACCGCCAAGAAGACGTTCGATTCCGCGGACGCGGGATGGCATACCGTCACTGTGGAAATCGCGCTGATCGGCGAAGCCGCGGTAAAGTACAAGCTCAAGGCGGGCGAAGAAAAATTTGAGATCGGCGGCAACATCAACAAGGCCTATCCCGATTTGACCGTATCTCTTTCCAAGACGACCTGCACGGTGGGCGAAAAGCTTCTTCCGCTTCTGTCTGTCGAGGGTGCTCCGGAAGACGCCGAGGTGACATATTACTATGCGCCGATCAATTCTGGATATTTGGAGTTTGAAGGCAGTGAGGCAGTTCCCAAGATCGACGAGAACACTGCAATCAGCGAACCCGGCACATATTATGTCTATGCCAAGACCGGCGAGACCAAGAACTACAAAGAGGAAAGGTCAGCAACCGTGGAACTCACGGTCAACGAGCCTGTCGTTGAGGCCGCTTCGGTGACAAGAGCGGACGGAACGGACGGCGGCACATACGAATCCCTCCCGGCGGCGCTGAATGCGGCACGGGACGGCGACACCGTCAGGCTGCTGGCCAACCATGTGACGGATGCAGACGCCCTCAATGCGCTCGGTGAAGATTTTACGTTCGAACAGTATGCTTCCATCGTACCCGTTGTCACCAAAACCTTGACGCTCGATCTGAACCACAAGACGGTCGACTACCTCGAGGTTGGATTCTCAGAGACTAACGAGGAAACGCAGAAAAAAGAAACTCTCGCGACAGGCAACCTGACTGTTACAGGCGAGGCCGCTTACGGCAGAATTTCAAATCTCATGTTCATGGCCGGCGCACTGGACATCCGGAGCGGCGAGATCGGCGGTTCAGGATGCGCGGGACTTTTCTGCGACGCGAACAGTGGCTCTGTGACCGTCAGCAACGGCACGGTGTATGGCCTCACCGTATTGGAGGGTGCTTCCGTCACCGTCAATGGCGGTTCCAATCACGCGGGTGAATGGGTTGTTGCTTCCGGCGCTACGCTGAACATTACGGACGGCACGTTTGGCGATGTGCAGTTCACGCGCAACGGAACCATCGCCATCAGCGGCGGCACGTTCCAAAGCATTAAGAGCTACATCGCAGAAGAGTTGCAGCCGCTCATGTCCCTGTTGGATACGCAGAAGGCGCACGCTTTCTACAAGGGCGACGACGTGCAGGACGGCAATGCAACGGAGCTGGCCGACGTAACCGTCAAGGAACACACTCACACCATGGTGAACAGCAGGTGCGCCTGCGGCTTTTCCTGCACCCACACGAACGCCGAGGGCGCGAGCACCATCGGTAAAGGCGGCAAGTGCACGGTCTGCGGGACACAGTTCGCCGCTGGCATCGGCGAAACCTATTATACCGATGTGCCGTCCGCGCTGAATGCGGCAGCTGACGGTCAGACCGTCAAGCTGCTGGCAAACGAGATGCTGCCTGACGGCATATATGTCAGCAAGACCCTCACGCTGGATTTGGACGGACACAGTCTGAGCGGATACAGCTTGAATGTCGGCGGTCGTACGGCCACGAGCCAGGTTCGCACCGGTAAACTGACGGTCATTGACAGCAGCGGCGGCAACGGCGCGGTGGGAGTGACCGTGCGGGACGGCGGTACACTGGTATTTGATCCGGAGAATGACAATACCACTTTGCTCCAGCTGGAGGTTTGGGGCGGCACAGTCGAGCTGTACGGCGGAAAGATTTCGAGAAGCGGTCTGCGGCTGAATAATAACATCACATTGGGCAATCTGCTTCCCGGGCAAGCGGGACTGGCTTACTATCGTGGTGACACGCAGCTCACGCTGGAGGAAGCCGCTTCCCAGACCTGCGACCTGGTGGTAAAGTTGTGCAGCCACGGCGGCAAGAACGGCTTTGATGGCACCAACTGTCCCTACTGCAACGCGCCCGCGGTGGCGCAGACGGCCTTGCGGAATGGCGAGGGCGGCGGTCTGTGGCGGAGATTTGCCGACTTGCAGACTGCCCTTGATGCGGACAGAGACGGCGGCTCGACCCTCAGTCTGCTGACCGACGTGACCGGCGATTATACCATCAACGGCACCCGGGACACCGGCATAGATCTGAACGGCCATTCAATCCACGGTACGGTAACCGTCAAGGCCGCCACAGGCATGGACACTACTACCTTAAGCAACACGAAAAACACGACCACAGCCAGTATCGATACCGTCGTTGCCCACATGGGAGCAAACCTCGCCGGTTCGGGATTCCCCGCCGTTATCGGCACGCTGAAGCTGGCAGAGGGTGCCACATGGGCAAACATCCTGTATGAACCTAACCGCCTTGGCTATAAGGTGCTCAATGGGGACGGCACTCACAAGTGGTACGCCCCGGCGGATGTTCCTGCCGGTTCCACGGAGCTGAACAATGTCATCATCAATCGTCTGCCAATCACCTCCAAGACCCTGTCTCTGAAGGTCGATGGGAAGAACCTGACCGGCAGTAACCCGAAGGTGGAGCGCGGCACGACCGTCCGGCTCTGCGCCAACTGCAACACAAAGGATGCGGATGTGGCCATCTACGTCGGAGAGATAGGGGGAGACGGCATCCCCACATACATCCAGAAGAAAGCTGAATATAAAAAGATCGGCACCACGTGGTACTATGTTGTAGACTTCGATGCTGACACGATCGGAACATACAGCATTTATTTCACGGCCAGCAAGGACGGCTATTCGGTATCGAGCAACCCCAAAATACTGACCGTCACCAAGCTGAATCTCAGCAAAGCCGTAATCACGTTCCCCAACGGCAATGAAAGTGTCTATCAGCCTTATAACACCACCACCGGCGTGCCGCCCTATGTTGTAACGTACAACGGCAGCGAGCTGAAAGCGGGAGTTGATTACACCGTCGTCCGCGGCGATTCCCGTTCCACTGTCGGCACCGCCACTCTGACCATCAAGGCGACAGACGACGGCGACTACACCGGCCAGAAAACCGCCAGATGGACGGTCGCAGCTCACAAAGCAACGATCTCGGTCGGCGACATCATAAAGGCATACGATGGCACAACAGACCTGCCCGCAAACGCGTCGATAAAGCTTAAGAGTGCGGATTCCCGCTATGCTCCTTCCGGCGGGCCACTTCCTCTGGTGGCTGGTGAGGATTACCAGATACTCAATGCCGGTTATGATTCCGCCAATGCAAGTGAGGACGAAAAGACCGTCTCCTTCACCATTAAGCTGACGGATAGGAACTATACCTTTGAAGACGGCACGACGCAAAAGGACTTTGTGCTGAACGGCGCGGATGTGTCGCAGACTTTCAAGATCAATCAGGCCACTGTGACCCCGAGCGAGATCACGCAGTACGTTTTCAACGATTTGGCAAAGACCTACGAAATCGATTTGAGAACGCTCCTGCCGGAGCTGCCTGTAGGCTGCGAGTACGGCAAGATCCATAATCGGGGCTGCGATTACCACTTTACGGATAGTACTTACCTCGACAGCAGCAACCATATATTCGTGTCAAACGAAGGCATTCTGACTCTGCCCATCGTGGCCGCGCACAGCGCGAATGTGAACGATCAGATCGGCACTTTGACCGTCCCGATTGTAAGCACGAACTATCAGCCGTTCGAGCTGACCATCAAGGTCGTCATTGGCCAGAGGATCCCCCTCGATCAATCGGGCGTCAGCGTCAGCGCGACGGATATCACCTACGGCCAGACGCTGGCAGAGAGCACACTCACGGCCACGGGTTCGATGATCTGCCCCCGCACACAGGCCGTGATTCCGGGTACGTTTGCGTGGAAGGACGGCACCATCAAGCCCAACGCGGGCAGCTATGATGCCGAATGGACGTTCACCCCGGCGGAAGGCTACGAAGAATACGCCCCCGCGACCGGCACCGTGACCGTCACAGTCGAACCGGCAGAGCTGACGGGAGTTTCCGTGAGGGCACCCAGCACGTATTACACCGGCAAGCCGCAGCACGCATCGACAATCGCGTTTGGGCAAAGTGTAGACGGCACTGCCGTGACGTTCACCTACAGCGGCAAGGTAGACGGCGACTATACTTCGGACGGACCGGCTTTCACCGACGCAGGCACGTACACCGTTTACTACAAAGCGGAAGCAGCAAACCACAAAACGGCTGCCGGTACGTTCACCGTAACCATTGCCCCGCTGCCGATCAGCCTTCTCTCCGTCGAAAGAATCTCCAAGTCCTACGACGGCACCGCAAACGTCACGCTTACCGCGAGCAGGCTGACGTTCTTCAGCAAGACGGCCAGTCGTTCGGGCATTATACTTCCCGATACGGCGCTCACCTTCTCTGACGCCCAGTTTACCATGAAGCAGGCGGACGGGAGCTACCTGCCCTCGCCGGACGTCGGAAACGGAAAGGCCCTTTCCTTCACCATGACGCTTGCGAACGACAACTATGTGCTTGAGGGCAAGCCGGAAGGCACCAAAACGGTCAGTGACACTTTTGCAACCGACGATACGACCCGTTTCACCATCACCAAGGCCGGCGCGCCCGTGCCGACAGACGGTACGCTGACCATCATCAACGGTCTGGAAAGAACCTACGAGGTCGATCTGGCGGCGCTGCTGTCTGCGCTGGAAAGCCCCAAGTCCTACGGCGACATCGCCTATGGCGCGCCGACCATCACCGTGGATGTCGGCTACTGCGACGCTGCCACTGCGAAGATCGAAAACGGCAATCTGATTCTGCCCATTCTGGCAAACCCGGTCAATACGGAGGGCAATGTCGGCTCGGTGACGGTGATTGCCACAACCAGCAACTACGAGGACATCACCCTGACCGTCAACATCTTCGCAAAGAACAAGATCACGCCCGTTCCGGATGGCGAGGTGACCGCAAGCGAGTTCACCTACGGTCAGCCGCTGAATGCAAGCACGATCACGGGCAAGATGAAAGACCCCACCACCGGTGAAGAGGTTCCCGGCACCTTCACATGGACGGACGGCACGCTCATGTTCAACGCGGGCAGCCGTAAGGCCGAATGGACGTTCACCCCGGACGCGCCGGAGTACGCGACGGCCACCGGAAAGGTGCAGGTCACGGTCAATCCCAAGTCCATTGTAGGCGCGGTCGTCACGCTGGAAGACACCTTCGTGTATGACGGGACGGAAAAATGTCCCCAGATAATCAGTGTCGTTCTGGACGGCGTAACACTGACAGGCATTGGCGGAGGCACAGATTATGGCTTTTCCTGCAACAGAACGTCGCAGGTCGGCACATACTACGATGATTTTTCTCTCAGCGGTCTGGGTAATTACACCGGCGAGATGAAGTTCACGTGGTCGATCACGCCAAGAGAAGTGACACCCACGATCACCGTCGCGGACGGCACCTATAACGGCGGAAATCCCGTTCAGCCGACCGTTACCCTCACAGACGACCTCGGCAATACCATTGACCCGAAGGAATACGACGTCTCCTACAGCGATAACACAAACGCCGGTACCGGCACCGTGACCGTCACCGATAAGGAAGGCGGCAGCTATGTCCTCGGTACGGCCAGCACGGCCTTCACGATCAGCAAGGCCGCCGCGCCCGCGCTGACTGCCTATCAGGTCACCCAGAAGTACAGCCTGAAAACAGAGCAGACCATCCCCCTCCCCGACCTCAAGAGTCTGGGAATGCCCGATGACGCACAGGTATCCGACACGAACGCGTTCCACAGCGGGTCCTATTCTCCCGCAGGCAGGATTCAGGACGGTTGGGGCATTGACGTGAACACCGGCGCGATCACCTACGCTCTGGCGGACGGTGCCGCCGCTGGCGACGTCATCACCTTCACCCTTCTGGTTCGTTCCAAGAACTACGAGGACGCCACCGTTACGGTCATCCTCACCCTGACGGAGCGGGATGCGCCCATCCTGACCCTGCCGGACATCATCACCGCGGACTACACCGGCGCGGAAATTCCCGTCAGCGCGGTCACCGGCAAGAGCGCCGCCTTTGACGGCAAGGATGTGCCGGGTACATGGAACTGGAAAGCCGGTCAGGCGATCACCAACGCGACCGACACCGGCAGTAAGACCATTGTCTTTACCCCCGCCGATCTGGTCAATTACCACCCGGTGGAGGGCGAGGTTTATGTCATCATCTCCCGCGTCGCGCCGGACTATACCGCGCCCGCTGCCATTGACGGCCTGACCTACAGTGGCAGCGCGCAGGCGCTGGTCAGGGCAGGCTCCACCGCCCACGGCAAGCTGCTCTACAGCCTGAGCAAAGACGGCACCTACTCCGAGGCCATCCCCACCGGCACGGACGCCGGGGAATACACCGTCTGGTACAAGGTCGCGGGCGACAGCAACCATAAGGATTCCCAGCCCGGGTCCGTCACCGCAACCATCGCTCCCAAGACCGTGACCGCCACCGTGACGGTCAACGGCGGTTCCCTCACCTACACCGGCGACCCGCTGAAGCCCGATGTCATCGTGAAGGACGGCGACACGGTCATCAGCCCGGAGGAATACGACGTTTCCTACAGGGATAACGTGAACGCGGGCACCGCCACCGTGACCGTCAGGAACAAGGCAGGCGGCAACTACACCGTCAGCGGCGGCACCACCTTCGAGATCGGCAAGGCCGCTTCCGAGGTCAGGACCGCCCCCGGGGCGAACGCCGGCCTTGTCTACAACGGCGGTGAACAGACCCTCATCACAGCCGGAATTGCCCTCGGCGGCAGGCTGAAATACCGTCTGGGCGAGACCGGCGAGTTCACAGAAGCGCTTCCCAAGGCCACGGACGCGGGCACCTACACCGTGTACTGCATGGTCGAGGGCGACGGCAACCACCGCGACTCGGAGGTGCAGAGCCTCACCGTCACCATTGATAAGGCAAAGGTCACGGTCAAGGCGTTGGACAAGCGCATCTACACCGATGACAAGGCCCCCGATCTGAGCAAGCCCGTACTGGACAAGGACTACACCGTCAGCGCCATGTTCGGCGAGGATGCGCTGACCGGCGACATAAAGCTCGCCTACATGGACGCGAATGGCACTGAGATCACCCCCGACACGACGAAGGTCGGCAAGGTCATTATCCGCGCCAGCGGGCTGACCGCCCCCAACGGCAACTACACCGTCGTTTTCGTGGACGGCACGCTGACCATCGACGAGCGCCCGGTCTACACCATCAAGGCCACGGCGGGTATCCATGGCTCCATCACGCCCTCCGGCGACGTTGACGTCCTCCACGGCGGCAGCCAGACCTTCACCATCGCCGTGAACAGAGGCTACGCCATCTCCAACGTCAAGATCGACGGCGTGAGCATCGGCGCGGTGAAGTCCTACACCTTCGAGAACGTCACCGGCAACCACACCATTGAGGTCACCTTCATGAAGGCCAACGGCAACCCCCAGACCGGCGTGATGGTGGACGAAGTCACCGGCGAGTACTATGTGGGATAACGCCCACCGCGTTTCGCGCGTCCGTTGGGCGCGCGAGGAGACAAGCTTATGAAGAAAAATGTCATGAAAATCTGCTGCGCGGTTCTGGCCATTGCGGTCATTGCCGCTCTGCTGATAGCGGTCAGGGGCTGCCACCGGGAGGAACCAATCGTTCCTCCCACCACCGCCCGGCCACCGAGGCCACCCAGGTCGTCCCCACCGAAGCCGAGACCCAGCCCCCCACGGTTCCCGTGGGGGAGGTCATCCCCACCGTGGATAAGCAGTCGGAGCTGGCCGCGGCCAGAAAGAAAAACCCCGACACCGTGGCGTGGCTGTACATCCCCGGCGCGGAGGTGGACGACCCCGTGATGCAGGCGGAGGACAACGGCCACTACCTGTGGCTGGGCGAGGACGGCGAGTACAGCACTTGGGGCTGCTACTACGCCCACTGCGAAAACCATTTCGGCGGCCGGGACAAGCTGGACACCAACACCACGATTTTCGGCCACTCCGCCAGCAACTGCGACCCCAACGGCCCCAAGTTCACCAAGCTCTACCGGTACATGGACGCGGACTACGTGAAAGATCATCCCTACATTTACCTCTCCGTGACAGGGGAAGATCTGGTTTTCCAGATCACGGCGCTGTTCATCACGGACATTGAGTTCGACTACATCGTCCCCAATCCCACGGGAAGCGAGCTGACGGAGTTCTTCCGGACGGTCGCACGAAAGAACTGGCTGAACTTTGACGGCGTGACCTTCTCGGAGGGCGACACCGTCCTGACCCTCTCCACCTGCTGCCGGAAGTATGACACGGCCAAAACCGGCAACCAGCGTCTGGTGGTCATGGCGAAGCTGCTGCCGGAAGGCGCGACGGCACAGCCCTACACCGTCTCTCTGGCGGAAAATCCGGAGATGCCATAACAAAAACTTCCTGCACCGCTTTTACGGCGCAGGAAATCGAGAAAACGGCGGCTGCCCATACGG
>OLOK01002435.1_pt1 | contig 13221 bp, 8 predicted proteins | sample 1672591 | NCBI WGS metagenome assembly OLOK01 (sample SAMEA3136703, study PRJEB25190) | human gut metagenome | biome: human gut; feature: human-associated habitat; material: faeces | place: Austria | collected 2013 | reverse complement strand
CCTCGTCGTTGCCAGCATCATCACCCTCGCCGTCGCTGGCGGCAGGGGCGCGACGAGCTTTACGGGCAGCTCCACCTTGGGCTTCGTCCTCTTTACCGTTCTCGTCCTCCTCGGCAAGCGCATCGGCGACCATCTGGTCAATCGCGTCGTTAAAGGCCTCGTCGACATCATTAAACGAGTTATCCATCATATACTCGTGCCACTGCTGCACGGCATTCGAGAACTCCTGCTGGCGCTCCTCGGCCGCGGCGGAATGCTTTTTGGCCGAAGCGTTGGCGTCAAAACTCAGCATGGTCATAAGCTGAGCATTGGAGATGCGGTAGGTCTGCGGCATAAAGATTTGCTCAAAGTTGCCGCAGTTCACATAGGCCGAGTCATTCGCCTTGTTAAACTCGTCGAGCAACTTAAGGTAACCCTCGTCCACATACTCCGCCACATAGCGAACACGGGTGCCCTCGCGCGACTTTTGAGTCAGAGGAATCGTCACCGTCTTGCCATCCACGCAGTCCACGTACAGGTCGAGCGTGTCGGCGGCCTCTTCGTTTCCCACCTCGAGCGTGATGTCAAAGGTCCAGTAGGCGTTCTTCTTTTGTGGTAGATGATGGAAGGTCCACAGGCTCTTGCCGGTGTCCTTGCCGTCCTTGACCAAGTTTTGCGTACCGCCACGATACGTCACATCAAAGTTCCAGACCGAAGCGCTCGGAACATAGCGCACATAGTTGCGAGCCGTCACCTCTGCGGCAGCGGCGGCAACATCGGTCGAGCCCACGCGCGCCTCGAGCGTCACGCGCTCGGCGGCAAGCGTATCCTGCGGCAGGTCGTATTCAATCTTGGCACGGCCGAGTTTATTGGTCTTGCCGGTGTACTTTGCAGCCGACGAGCCCGTCCCCACGGTGAGCTGCACGCTCTTGCCCGGCGCTACATAAACGTAGGCCACATTGCCCAGCAGGCTGTGAACGTCGGTGCTGTCGACCTCGATGCGCGATCCGCTAACCTCGAGTGTGGTGCTTCCCAGCGGCAATGTCACCTCGCCCAGCGTAATGAGCGGCGAGATGGCATAGGTGCCCGCGGCCTTAGTCTTAAAGCGCACAAACACATCGGCGCCCGCACCCTTCTTCATATCGAGAACGAGGTTGTCGCCCTCCCAAGTTGTGCCAGCCCACATGGCATCGGAGCTGGCGCCGGCTTCGCGAGCGCCTGCGGACACATCCTCGACGGCATCCTTGGCCAGCGGAATCTCAATCTTGGCAGCCTGACTGTCCTTGAGCTCGTAATGAATGCGCAGCTCGGTCTCCACGCCAACGACCGCGGACGAATCAGCGATAACCGAGCCCGCCGTCAGCCCGCGCTCGGCACGATACGTCTCCACGTCAAACGTGGGGACGTCGAGCGTCACGTCGAGCTGTTTGCCGTCCTCAATCTTCACCTGCTTTTGCGCGATATGCTTACCCACGGTCAGCCCTAGGCGGCTAAACGTGGAATAGCTCGTCGCTTGGATGTCGTAGCTCGTCTTGTTAAAGGCGACGATGGTGTACGAACCGGCCTTAAGGCGCGGCGTCTCGGCCTTCATGATAGGCGTAGTGCCATCGTCTTCGTAACCCATCAGATAGGTGACACCGTCGGCAACTAGCTTGCCGTCGGACGTACGGAACACCAGCACGCGGTTGGCGCCCTGGTAGTCGCCCTTGGTCGTGACCGTCGCCGTGCCCCAGGGCTTCAAGTCGATATCGACCTTGCCGGCCGAAGGCTTCACCGTCGCCGTCGCCCCACCCAGCTTGAGGCTGTCTTTAGGCTCGAGCGTTATCTCCAGATCCTGGTCCGCGTCGGCAATGGCCTGCGACACCACGAGCGCTGTGCCCTGGATACGGTAGTCGTTTTCCTTGTCGCCCTTGGCAGGTTTGAGCGTCTTGCCGCCGCTCTTCACCGTCAGATCGATGTTATCGAGACTATCGAGCTCAATGCGTTCGGTCTTATCCTGGCCCACAATCGGTTCAAGATAGCCCACGTTGAGCTCAATCGCGCGCGAGGCCGGAATCTTGGTAAAGTCCTCCGCCTTAATCTCTCCGATATTCCATGTGCCCGTCATCTGGTCGCCCGGGCGCGCCAGCACCATGTCATAGTAACCGCTGAGCGAAATGCGCAGGGTGGCTGCTGTCTTGGAGAGAGCGTCCGCTGTAAAGCTGCCGTCATCGCCAGCCGCCAGCGGCGTGGACTGCCCCGCCTGCACGAGTGTAGCCGTCGCGCTCTGGGGAAGTTTGCCCGTCACCTGGGCCGCCTCGCCCATCCACTCAAACGTGTAGGCAGGCTTCGAGGAATCGACGGAGTCCTTGCGATCGGCCACGGCATCGGCAAGCTTTTTGACCATCGAGGGGTTGCCAGCCGAATCGGTCGCATAGGCATAGATGGTCTGGCCTTCACTAAAGGGAATCGCATACGTTACGCCATCGATTGTCACGCGCTCATTATAGTCGCCCGGATAGCCCGCCTCACCAAACTGAAGATCGGGGTTCATCACGCGCAGGGCAACGGCATTATGGTTCGTCTCGTTTCCGTATCTCGTGTTCTCAAAAGCTCCCCACTCAATCATTTCCACGCTTTTGGGTAGCACAATCTCTTTGCCGGCAATCGCAGGATCAAGAGAGGCGAACGCGTGCGCTCCGATATATTTAACGCCGTCGCCGATCGTCACCGACGACACATGCGAGCACCCGTCAAAGGCATTGCGCTCAATCCGCTCCACCGTGCCCGGCACATTGATCTGCGTAAAGGTGAGCACTGTTGTGTCCGAGACATAGAACTGTGGCACGCCGCAATAGGCGAATGCAAGATAATCGATAGTTTTGACCGAAGGCGGCAGCGTTGCCACCACCTTGTCGTCAAGTTGTTCACATTCCTTAAAGGCCTGCTCGGGAATCGTGGTAAAGGCCGCGTTGTTGGGCCAGGTTACCGTTTGGAGCGTCTTGCTTTTGTAGAATGCATAGCTCTTGAGCTCCTCGACCGAATCGGGCAGTGCGATCTCTTTGATGCTGCTGCCGCCCAAGCCTCCAACCGAGCGGACATGCGAATTAGGGGCGAAGGTGATCGATGTGAGCGCAGCGCTTCCCATACCCGTAAGGCTTACGACATTTTTGTCGTCGATGGTCGAGGGCACCTCCAACGTGGTAATGCCCGCGTCGCCATACTCGATAGAAATTTCGTTGGTGAGGCTATCAATCGAGAAGTAGTACTGCGCGGGGGTCTGCTCGCCGGCCACGTAGCCATCGTCGTATTCGTCCTTTACGCCCGTGGCGCCCTTCGAGGTCATCCAGAGCCCAAGATCCTCATTCCAGGTTGCCTCGGCACCGGAAGCCTCCTCTTGCTTCTGCTGCTCGGCGAGTTCCTTGCCCTCGACAAGATCGGTGGCGAGCGTACCCGCAGGCGTGCTCTCGGTCTGCCCAGCGCCCGTCAGGCCTGCTGCCGATGCAATCTCGGAGGCCGGGGGCGTAGGGGTGTCACCGGTATCGAGCACTGTGGGGTCGGCAGCGCCGGCATCGGGCGCGGGGTCGGCGGAAGCAGAGTCTGACGTTTGGGCGTCAGCCGAATCGGCGGGAGCGGCGTCGGCTGCTTGGCCGTTATCCGCCTGCACAAAGGTGCTATCGGTGGTGAGCACCTCAGCAAACGCGCCCACAGGCAACGAGCCCGTCACCATAGTGAGGGTCACCGCGGCAATGGTCAGGCGGCGGCAAAGCGCTCGAACAGTAGTCCACCTCATGGTCGTTCCTTTCCTGAAACCAAAAGTCATCCAGCGTAATCGTCGTCCAAAAACAAAGCGAACGGTAGGTTCATATATACGAACCTACCGTTCTACCTGCGCAAACCACCACAAAGGGGACAGGCACCTTTGTGGTGGTTCCGAACTTGGCCGGCCAGTTTGTCTCGACCTGTAACAGTTAGAGGTCAAATTCCCCGCCTGGTGTTACAGATCGAGACATTAGATTGACGGCCATTCGGTTCATCTCAATCTGTAACATCTAGAGCCGTTTTGGACAGTATGGTGTTACAGATTGAGATTTTGCTAAAGCCGAGGACGGGCGCTGTCGCCAAAACCTAGCGCTGGCGACGCTTGGTCGCAGCAACACCGGCAGCGGCAACAGTTGCGCCAGCGATGCCCAGGGCGGCGACCGTTATCGCGGTGGTGTCTCCCGTGGTAGCCAGGACAGCATCGCCCTTCTTGGCCTGCGTGGTTTTATCAACCGTCTTGGTCGTGGCGGTTGTCGTGGCCGGCTTGGCCGCGGGCTTAGCTCCAGGTTTGGCCTCGGGTTTCGCCTCAGGTTTAGCCTCCGGTTTCTGCTCGGGCTTCGTATCGGGCTTCACCTCAGGCTGCGGCGTCGGCTTAGGTTCCGGCGTAGGCTGCGGATCGGGAGCCGGCGTGGCTTCAGGCGTAAAGGTCAAATCGGTGTTGAGCCACAGGGTTTCGATCCAGCCGCTCTCGGGATCAACTACACTCGCTTCGCCCATCTGGTAGCCGCACTCCACGCCATTGACCACCAGCTTGGTGTTCGGCGTAAAGTAGAAACCGCGCGCGGGCTTAAAGTACAGGCCGTAGCGATAGGTCACGCCAGGCTTAAAGTCGTCGATGTGGTTCGTGATGTTCTGATCCCAGAACTCCCGAGAGTTCACTTCGCTGCCGTCGCTGCCCGTCCAGAACTCGCACTGGAGAATAGAGTCGGAACCCGCCGGAGTGTCCGCCGTAAAGACCGGCTTGTCGCCCGCCTTAAAGATAGTCGTGGCGCCATTAATCTCGATAACGTCGATGGCACGCCATTCATCAATCGGCTGCTCGCACAGCATATTGTCAGCGTTTGGGGCGAAGACGCCGTTGACGGTCTTGACGTGGTGCGCCCAATGACCGTTGACGTTCATATTGCAGTCATCGGCCACGGTATTGTCGCCCTTGAGCCTCAGCTCAACGGAGTACATGTAGAACTTGCCCTCCTCGAAGTGGTCAATCTTCTTCATGCCCGGCTTGTACTGCGCGGGATCGGAATACCAGAAGGCGACGGGTACCGACTCCCCGGATTCCATATTGAGCTCCATTTCCTCCCAGCACTCGTAGGCGATCTCGTACTTGTCGGCATCGGCAGCGGGGATCGTCGCGGTCGCGCGCGGCGCCTCGCCGGGCGCGTAGTCGGTCTTCACGTCGTTGACGTCCAGGTTATGGAGGGCTTCGTTTTCTGACGCAACGAGCGTAATTTCGCTATTGATGGCGTAGCGGAGGTAATAATCGTACCTGGTTTCGTTGAGGATAGTCGAGCTGCCTTCATAGTCAGTTCCGGTATACTCCAGTGCCGTGCCAATATAGAGAGCCTCATTGCGCGCGAGTCGATACGAGCCGCCTGCCGCGCCACCCGTAAAGGTCAGCGTCAGCCTCATGTGATCGCCAACAGGCTCAAAGTGAGCCGTCACATCGGACATAGATGTGTCCTGGACTTCAGCCAGAGTGCCCGAAACAGCATCGGCCCGGTAGTACTTGGTTTCGACAAGTTCGCAGGGCGGCTCATCCGGCATGCCGCCCTCAACATCGGGAAAATCATAGGTATACGACTGGCCCTTTTCGAGTGTGACATTGCTCGGAAGCGCGCAGTCCGTGTAGCGGGGAACCACGGTCGTATTGACCCTAACGTCGCTGCCGCCAACAACATCGGTCACACCGCAGGGCATGATGGCGTTGCTCGCTGGCATGGCGGCGTCGTCGTCGCCAGAAGCGTTTTGCCCAGCGAGCGCAGCACCGCTAGACTCATTGACGGCATCGGCTGGGATTGTCTGCTGAGGCTCAACGGTGACTTGCGCCGCCGGAGCAGCATCGGTTGCAGGCGCGGTCGAAGCAGCTGGTGCGGTCGTTGCAGCCGCATCCTCCGCAACCGCCGGCGTCACCGGAGCCGCGGCAACCTCGTCCGTCCCAGCGGCGTAATCGGCGCATTCCGTCGCCAGCGCCACGCTCGGCAGCAGCAACTGGCCGACCATAAGCGCGCACGCGCCAGCGCAAGCGATTTTGGCACCCACACAACGCCAGGTACCGTGAGCCAGCGAGCAGGTACGCTCGCGCTGGGTTTGCTTTTCAAAGTGGCTTCCGTACATAACGGCCTCCTTGGTCGTAGGGGCATACCACCGCAAAGGCGCCTGTCCCCTTTGCGGTGGTTCCGTACCACCAAGATGCGCCAAATGACTCCGTACGCCTAGGTTCATAGATGCGAACCTAGGCCTCTACCTGCGGTTTAATTCAATATGATTTCGTTGTCGCCACACGCGTCCCAGGGACGCTACAATCGAGGACACAATCATTCGTCCATCCAAAGGACCGTCCTTGAACCTGAGCAAGCCTAAAATCAACGCGCTTCTGGCACTCGCGCTCTTCACCTTCGCCTTCCTTGCCGCCGAGTTTCGCTTCGATATCAATATCGGGCTACTCGCCGGCGCCGAGCGCGTTGTGCTCGCACAGGGCTTTATCCTTGGCGCCAGCGTGATCGGCTTTATCGGATACGCTCCGTTGCTTGAGCACGCGCAGCGCAAAGGCCAGCCTCAGGCAGCTGTCAGTGCCGCCGTCCCCATCGCCATCCTGGGATTGACCCAGATCCAGTCCCCCACGGGCCCGCTTGCGCTCGAGATTCTGGGATGCCTCGCATTCCTCGGACTCGGCCTGCTGGGCGCCGCCACTCACCACGCCTTTTCGTCGGCATTCCAGGATGACCCCAAGCTTGCCACCGGTGCGGGGGCAGCCTATGCCGCGGGCATCCTGATGCAGTTCGCCATCAACCTGCTCAATTGCGGCGGTATCGCAGAGCTCATCGTCCTTGGCACAGCGGCTATCGCTATATCCGCCCTCGGCGCTGTTCCTCAAGAGACCGTTGAGAGCCCGAGCTCCCGTATCAATCCCTTTGCCGAGCCCTCGCACGCCCTCGCCAAGCAGGCGTGCTGGAGTATCGCGCTCGTCATGATTCTCGCCTGCCTGTTCTCGACGCTCGATAACGTCGTCACGTTCTCCAACGCCCACGGCACCATCGCCGTGCAGACTTGGCCACGCCTCTTTTTGGCAGCGAGCGGCCTGGTCGCCGGTCTTATCTTTGACCTTGCCGAGCGTCGCTACATGGGCCTTGTCATGCTCGGCGTCACGGTACTCTCCACCATCTCAATCTTGGCCGTGGAAGCTGGCGCCGATCCCAACCTGGGCCTCATCGTCTTTTATCTGAGCTCGGGCTTTTTCGTCACGTTCTTCACCGCCACGTTTACACAGCTGGCACCGCGTATGCACACTCCGGCTTTGTGGGCCGGCATGGGCCGCGCCGCCAACAATGCATGCGCATTCACTACATCGGGCATCTCGCTTGCCCTTGTGACCTCGGGCAACGTTGCCCTCATTATGATTGGTGCGCTCGTTTTGCTCGTCGCCGCCTGCGCGGCATTCGTGGCAGCCGGCCTGTTCCGCCTACCCCAAACCGAGCAGGAGCGCGAGCGCGAGCAACTGGCAAAAGAAGCACTCGCCGCCCCCACCATCGAAGAGCAACGCCAGGCCTTCATCGCCGACCACGCTCTCACCCCGCGCGAAGTCGACGTGCTCATAGCCGTGACCCAGGATGAACGCCCGCTCAAGCAGGTCGCCGAGGAACTCGGCATCTCGATGCGCATGGTACAGCGCCACCTGAGCTCTATCTACCAAAAGACCGACACGCAGACGCGCGCCGGTCTCGCCAAAGCCTTCCCCTCTGCCTAAAACAAAAACCACCACAAAGGCCCCCTTTGCGGTGGTTTGAGCGGAGCAGAAGGCCACTCTGCCAGTTTGTCTCAGTCTGTAACAGATAGGCCCCTAAAAGCAGGCTTATTGTTACAGATCGAGACAGTAAAGGGACACGAAGCGATCCTTCGCAGCAACGACCCTCTAGTAAAGCGATGCGACATATCGGCCAAAGCCTGGCAATGCAAACTCAAAACGTCCTTGTAGAGGCTCTTCAATTACCCCAGCCTCTACCAGACGCTTTTTATACGTTGAAATCGAACCGGAACTCTTCTTAAGCCTCGCTGCCAGCTCTTGCCTGGTCGTCGTCCCAACCGGATTCATTGCACGAAGAAATTCAAGGTCCCCTCGTGAAAGTTCCGCCGCTGTTGAAGCGAAAACTCGCGATTCCAGCTCCTCTTGCGCAAGTTTCGCGCCTCGTTCGACATCCTCAATAGAAACCTCGGAGGCTTGGCGCGAAGCATTCCATGCCCGATACCCCACCAACTGGAACATAAATGGAAAGCCATCGATCGCCTTGGCAGCGAGGTCGATCGCCTCATCAGAAATCGTCTTGCCGCCGTCCTCAATCGTTAGTCGAAACGCTTCTTTTACCTCAGTCGGTGAAATTGATCCCAGCGAATGTTGAGCCGCGCGACGAAGAAACGATGTCGATTTCCCCGTCAGCAGCGCCAGCACGCGAAACGGCAGCCCCGCCATAAGCAAAGCTACCTTTTTATTCTCGCTTACAAAGTGCTGGTAGGTAGTAACAAGCTCCGTCATTTGCGCAAACGATACATCCACTTCGTCAACGGCGATAAGCACCCCGGTGTCAGTCGCTTCAAGCTGAGCAAACAAAGCGTTCATCTTAGTACGCCAGTTAGCGCCCTCAAATTCAACATCGATGTTTTCCCAGCTCATGCTTCCTACGTGGGCAATGCCGACACTGTTCACACGCCTAGAAGCGGGCTTTTCGATCAGATGGGCGGCTGATTCGTTGAGGCGCTGCAAAATGTCTTCGAGCATCCCCTCCGAGGCCGTCACATTCGCTGTAATCCAGCCCTCTTGCTGGGCGCGGTACGACAGATATGCCAAAAGCGCCGTTTTACCTGTACCACGTGCACCATAGAAAACCGAGCAAAGATTGGGATCGGAGTCGTCATTTTCAAACGCCAGCACCATATCATCGATGATTTGCTCACGGCCGGCCATATACGCCGGTACACGTCCGAACATCGGCGTGAATGGATTTGCCTGCCTGTACGCCGTCGGTGCCGCCATAAAGCCTCCCTTGAACTCATACAACTTAATTATGCCCCTACAATCTTTAAGTATTTTGAGCATCTTTGAGTTTTTTGAGCATCTTTGAGTTCTTTGAGTGATCGGCCCCCGCAGAACCAGTTGACTTTCTCCGCCTAAAACAAAAACCACCATAAAGGTGCCTGTCCCCTTTGCGGTGGTTTTGGTCGGTTAGTCTTCGAGCTGCGCTACTTTGTAGCGGTAGGCAGCGGCAATAACGTCTTTGCAACCCTCGCGGCCCAGCTTGGCGCGGTTGACGACGATGTCTTTACCACTCGTCATCTTCCACTTTCCGGCGCTATAGCGCTTATAGAACGCCTCGCGCGCCTTCTGCTGCTGCTTGACCAGCTTGGCGCCTTTCTTTTTATTAAGGCCACGCTTCTTGCGCACGATCTCGACGCGGTCCTCAAAGGGAGCGGTCACCAGCACGGCAATGTGGTTGGGGTTGTTGCGAAGCAGGTAATCGGACAGGCGGCCTTCGATAATGCAGCTCTCGGTCTCGCCCAGATCCAAAATCACCTGACTCATCTTTTGGAACAACTTATCCGAGTACGAACGCGCATCGTAGCGGTCGGGCAGAAACGCCATGTTCTCCACGGCCAGACGCTCGTCGTAGGCGGCCATCTTATCGAGCGACTCGCCCGCGCGCAGCGACGCACGCACCAGCAGCTCGTTATCGTACAGAGGAATCCCCAACTCGTCGGCAAGCATGCGACCAATCTCGTGGCCCTCGGCGCCAAAGTCGCGCGCGATGGTAATGACCACAGGATTCTTCTTGTTCTCCAGATCGCTCATCGCGATTCCTTTCTCTATGTGACAAAGGGGCTGTCCCTTTGCCACATTCTACGCTGCCACGATACGACGTTGATACGCTCGGACCAGCAGCGAGATACCAAAGTTGAGCACAAAGTACATCGCAAATACCAGGCCGTAGAGCATAAGCACCTGCGACAGGTCGATCGCGTGGGCCATCACGACGTTTGCCGTGTACATGAGCTCGGCCACGTTAATACCCGAAAGATACGAGCTGTCCTTAATGACGGTCGTGCACTGGCTAAACAGCGCCGGAATGATCGTCTTAAACGTCTGCGGCAGAATGATGTAGCGCATGGTGGCAAAGAAGCCAAAGCCCTGGCTCTGCGCTGCCTCAAACTGGCCGCGCGGAATCGAGTTGAGGCCTCCGCGCACAATCTCGGCCATAACGGCGCTGGTAAACAGCGTAAAGGCGATGGTCGAAATCACAATGTCCAAACCCTGCACCGTAAAGTAGATAAAAAGGATCCACAGCAGGTTTGGCGTGCAGCGGAACAGCTCGATATAGGCGCTCACCAAAATACGGAACGGGCGGGGCGCATAGCTTTTAACGAGCGCCAGCACCGTGCCGAAGATGAGCGAGAAAAAGATCGACAGCGCCGAGATCTCGATCGTCTTAACAAAGCCGCCCCAAATGTAGAGCAGGTTGGTCGCGTTGAAGATTTCCATGCGCTAGGCCTCCTCTACGTTGTCGAGCCCCAGCTCGGCCAGGCTCACGCCGCGCGGACGCTCCTTGGAGCGGCGCTCGAGCCACTGCACCAGCATGGCGAGCGGAAAGCAGATGATGAAGTACATAAGGCAGCAGACGATGTATCCCTGCAGGTAGCCGTACAGACTCACAAAGTTGTCGGAACGGTACATAAGGTCGCCGCCGGCCACAAGCGCCAGCACCGACGTGTTCTTGACCAGGTTGAGCGCCTGGTTACACAGCGGCGGCAGAATGATCTTGAATGTCTGGGGCAGCACGATGTACCAGTACGCCTGCGCACGGGTGAAGCCCTGGCTCTGGGCCGCCTCCATCTGACCGCGCGGAACCGCCTCGATACCAGTGCGGATGACCTCCGAGATGTAGGCCGCGTGATACAGGCCCACGCCCAAGAAGCCCAGCACGAACGGTGCGATGCGCACCGGCTGGTCGGCACCGGTTATGGCCTGCAAAAACTGCGGACCGGCCATGTACATAAAGAGCACCTGCACGGGCAACGGGGTGTTCTGGTAAAACTCCACGTACACGCGGCTTATGGCGCGCAGCACGCGCGAACGGGTGGTAGAGAACACGCCCAGCAGCGTGCCCAGCACCAGCGACAGCAGCAGACCGGCAACGACCACCTGCAGCGTCACGCCAAAGCCCTCCCAGAAGGGCCCCATGTTTTGAAATGTCGTCGACCAGCGGTCGGCGTCAAATAATCCTTCGAGCATTTGATTCCTTCCTTGGACGATGCGCCTATACAAGGCCCCAGGTCTTGACCTCTTGATCGAGCCAGCCATCGGCCAGGCGATCGCAAACCACCTGATCGACCACAGCCGAAAGGTCGCAGCCCTTCTTGGTCGCCACGCCGTAGCCCTGCTCGCCAAACTTGACCTCGGGCTGCAACAGCTCAACGGTCTCGTTCATGTAACCGGCCAGCGTGGAGCGGTCCATGGCAAAGACGTCGATATTGCCGGCGTCGAGCGAACTCTTGATGATGGGATAGCCGCTAAAGGCCCTAAACTCGGGCTTGCAGCTAAAGCCGTTGTCCTTAATCATCTGCTCGATCAGACCCTGCGTGGTGGCACCCTGGCTCACGCCGATGACCTTGCCGTCCAGGTCCTCAATCGAGGTAAAGCCCGAACGCTTCTTGACCATGAGTCCCACGTAGTCGGTGCGGTACGGCGTCGAGAAATCCCAGCTCTTCTTGCGCTCGTCGGTGATGGTGTAGGTCGCCGCGACCACGTCAAGCTGGCCGTTATCGATCAGCGGGCCGCGCGTCTTGGGCGTTACGTCGGTAAACTCGACAAGCTCCTGGGCACGGGCCTCCTTGTAGCTCACGCCAAAGACGGCGGCCGCGATCTGGTAGCACAAATCGACTTCCATGCCCTCAAAGCGACCCTTGGCGGTGTCGTAATAGCCGTAGCCGGGAACGTCCTTCTTAACGCCGGCATTCAGATGGCCACGCGACTTGATGGCCGCAAGCTTGGACCCCTTGTCGGAGCCCTCGCCGCTGGTGGAGTTGCCGCAACCGGTAAGCGCGGTCCCCGTCAGCGCAAGCATGCCGGCGCCAGCCAGCTGCAAAAAGTGACGGCGCGACACGGCCGCCCTCGTCATATCCGTCATGTCCATCACCGCGCCTAGTGCAGAATCTTGGACAGGAACTCGCGGCAACGCGGGTTCTCGGGGTTATCGAAGAAGTGCTCGGGCGTGCCCTCCTCCAGGATGCGGCCGTCCTCCATAAAGATGACACGGTCGGCCACCTGGCGCGCAAAGCCCATCTCGTGCGTCACGCAGATCATGGTGATGTCCTCCTGCGCGAGCTCAATCATAACGTCCAGGACTTCCTGGACCATCTCGGGGTCGAGTGCCGAGGTCGGCTCGTCAAACAGGATGATAGGCTGCTTGGTGCACAGGGCACGGGCGATGGCGATGCGCTGTTGCTGACCACCCGAGAGATTCTGCGGATACTCGCCGGCCTTATGCGCCATGCCAACACGCTTGAGCGCGGCAATGGCGATCTCGGTCGCCTCCTCCTTGCTCTTCTTTTGCAGTTTGATGGGCGCGAGCGTCAGGTTGCCCAGCACCGTCATGTTGGGATACAGGTTGAACTGCTGAAACACCATGGAGCTGTACTTGCGAGCCATCTCCAGGTGATTCTTCTTGGTGAGCGGCGTACCGTCGATGACGACCTCGCCCGACGTGGGTTCCTCCAGATAATCGACGCAACGGATGAGCGTCGACTTACCCGAGCCGGAAGGCCCGATCATTACGAGCTTCTCGCCGCGCTTGACGGTGAGATTGATATCTTTGAGCACATGCAGGTCGCCAAAGTACTTGTTGAGATGCTTGATCTCGATCATGTCTGCCATGAATGTCCCTTCCCTGCGTTTACACGAGTTGAACTATTGTACGGAAAGAACCGCGTTTCCGCAGCCCACACTACATTCCCGTAAAGAACCCGCAACCTTTAACCCACTCATTGGGGACAGGCTTAAATGAGTACCCGCTCATTAGGCACTCATTTAAGTCTGTCCCCAATGAGCGCCGAAAATAATACAACCGCCCTTGTTGAGCATAAGTCAGCGAAAACCCGTACACGCGAGCAAGGTGACGTGAAATCAGAACCACCCTTAAAAAGGGTGGTTTGCTCTTAGGGTATAACCCACGGGCC
>OLOK01002412.1_pt1 | contig 13330 bp, 10 predicted proteins | sample 1672591 | NCBI WGS metagenome assembly OLOK01 (sample SAMEA3136703, study PRJEB25190) | human gut metagenome | biome: human gut; feature: human-associated habitat; material: faeces | place: Austria | collected 2013 | reverse complement strand
CATGATTTTTTCCGAGGAACATATCGCACACAGCAGCGCAACTGCGTTGGCAAAGCCCAATGCTGATATTGCTGTGGTTTTAGGTTCGTGTGCTGTTATGGCTCAGCATCTTGCTCAGAAGTGTATGTCTGCTTGCGCCGTCATGTCCGAGCATCTGGCTCAGGGCTGTTTCGGTTTGGCTGCTGTTGCTTCCCAGCATTGGGCCCAGCGCTCGCATTGCGTAGTTGAGTTTGCCTCCATAACGTATCGATATTGATAGCACACGGGTTTTTCCTGGGTGCTTTTTTATACCCGAAAAGGTCGTGTGCGTTCTCGTTTTCCCTGTTCAGTCGGCTTGGTTTGGTGTTGAGGCGCCGATAGTGGTGTTCTTTTCCCGGTCGATCGAGAGGCGTATCCGTTTTGCCTTCATGCGGGTTTCGATTGCTGGTTCCTACAGCTTGTCGATCAGGCGGGAGGCGTGCCTGCATCGCTTTTTGTGTGGGTTTCGATCATGGGGCTTTGTAGTTTGCCGGTTCGATTTGCGCCGATTTATGCTCGCTGCGGCATCGGCTGACCAGCATGTTTTGTCGAAGATAAAGGAGTTCTTTCGTGGTTGCAAAGATATGCATCATTTTGATTTTCGTGGGTGTTGTGGTTGGTGTTGGCATTTACGCGCGCCAGCACACCAAGAACGTTGACGGCTTTGTTCTAGGTGGCCGTAACGTAGGCCCCTGGCTTTCGGCGTTCGCTTTTGGTACCAGCTACTTTTCGGCGGTAATCTTCGTTGGCTACGCAGGTCAGTTCGGCTGGAAATACGGCTTGGCGGCGTTTTGGATTGGCATCGGCAATGCCCTTCTTGGTTCGCTGCTAGCATGGTGGGTGCTTGGTCCGCGTACGCGTGAGATCACGCAGCGCCTGAAGGCCACTACCATGCCCGAATTTTTCGGCAAGCGCTACCAGTCGAAGGGGTTGCGCATTGCTTCGGCGGCTATCATCTTCGTGTTCCTGATCCCCTATACCGCCAGTGTCTATAACGGCCTTTCCCGTTTATTCGGTATGGCGTTTGGCTTGCCCTACGAATGGTGTGTGGTAGGTATGGCGGTTGTTACCTGCGTTTATGTGGTACTTGGCGGTTATATGGCCACTGTTCTGAACGACTTCATCCAAGGTATTGTGATGCTGGTGGGCATCGTTGCGGTAATTGCGGTGGTGCTTGCGGGCCAAGGCGGTTTTTCCGAAGCTATCGTTTCTCTTTCGCAGATCCCTGCCGAGGGTACCGATATGCAGGGCGCATTTGTTTCGATGTTCGGTCCCGACCTGTTCAACCTTGTAGGCGTCATCGTCCTTACCTCGCTGGGTACCTGGGGCTTGCCTCAAATGGTTTCGAAGTTCTATGCCATCAAAACTGGTCCTGCTATCAAGCAGGGCGCCATCATCTCTACCGTATTCGCCTTTGTGGTTGCGGGTGGCAGCTACTTCCTGGGCGGATTTGGTCGCCTGTTCGGTGACCAGATCGCCTTCGCCCCCAGCGGCATCCCCATTTACGACTCCATCATTCCCACCATGCTTTCCGGGTTGCCCGATATCTTGCTCGGCATTGTGGTAGTGCTTGTTCTGTCGGCTTCCATGTCGACGCTTTCTTCGCTGGTGCTCACTTCTTCTTCCACGCTGACCCTGGACCTTCTTAAAGGCAACGTCATCAAGAACATGCCCGAGAAGAGTCAGATTGCGTGGATGCGCGGCCTTATTGTGGTGTTCGTGGTTATCTCGGCGGCTATCGCGCTGGTGCAGTACACCTCCACCATCACGTTTATCGCTCAGCTGATGAGTATCTCCTGGGGCGCGCTTGCTGGTGCGTTCCTTGGTCCGCTGATCTGGGGTTTGTACAGTTCGCGCATCTCGAAAGGCGCGGTATGGGCAAGCTTTTTCGTGGGTGTGGGCCTTACCGTGTCCAACATGTTCATTGGATTCATCGCCTCGCCCATTAACTGCGGCGCGTTGGCCATGATTCTTTCATTGGTAGTTGTCCCGCTGGTGAGCTTGGTCACGCCTTCGGTCCCGTTCCAGGTGAAGATGCCGACTGGCGAAGGTGCTATCGATCGCGAGATCGAGCGCGAGTTGCGAGAAGAGGCGGCCGCTGCCCGTTCGTAGGCGCTGGTGGTTGACCGCTTAAAGCGTATACCCCCAACGGCCTTTCGGATCCCGGTGGGGTATGTCACGATTGCGCTAAAAGCTATGTTTTTGGCTGTGGCGGGTGGGCTCTGCCGCTATCCTGATGTTCAAGAGCAGACATGGGACGAAGATAGGCGCAGGTGCGCCAATTCGTCTCGACCGGCCAGGCAAGGAGTGCGCACATGAAGCCGATGAGTATCAGGGATGTTGTGGGGCCCATTATGGTAGGGCCTTCCTCTTCGCACACGGCGGGTGCGCTGCGCATTGCCAGCATGGTGCGCAACCTGCTCGATGGTGAGCCGGTGGAAGTGACGTTTACCCTCTTTGGCTCGTTCGCCCATACCTATCACGGACACGGGACCGACCGCGCCCTGGTTGCGGGCATGCTGGGGCTGCACACCGACGATCTGCGCGTACGCAATTCCTTCGACCTGGCGAAGGAACAAGGGCTGGAATTTTCGTTCGAGCCTGATACCGTTACCAAAACTGCGCATCCCAACACGGTTGAGGCCCGTGTGGTCGACTGCTGCGGCAACGAAGTGGTGGCACGTGGCGTTTCCATTGGCGGTGGTGCGGCGGAGCTCACGCGCATCGACGGTATCGATGTGCATATCACGGGCGAATTCAACAGCATGATCGTCCGTCAACAGGACCTGCCGGGAACGTTGGCTCATATAGCCAGCACCTTGGGCGATGCAGGCATCAATATTGGCACTTCGCAGCTCCACCGCACACGCCAGGGCGGGGAAGCGTTTACCGTTATGGACGTGGACGATCCTGTTCCCGAAGAAGTAATTGACCGCATTCTGGAGTTTCCCGCTATTCGCTCGGTCCGCTTTATTCCCGCCGATGGTCTGCATCGCAACCCTGGCGAAGTGTCATCCGATATCGACCCGGAACTTGCTTTGCGAGAATTCCAAAAGCTCGATTTTGCCACGGCAGCTCAGCTCCTTTCCTTCTGTGAGGAAAACGGCGTTTCCTTGAGCTATGCCGCCGAAGCGCGTGAACGTGCGCTGTTAGCGAGCCGAGGGGTGGCGGGCTCCGCTATTGTCTCGTACCTTCAGCGTGCGCTGGATGTGATGCGTGCTTCGGCGACGGCCCCTGTGGAAGCCCCACGCTCTTCTATGGGCGGGCTGATCGGCGGGGAAGCCGCCAAGCTCCGTGAATTGGAAGATTTAGGCGCAGGCGTAAACGGGTCGCTTCTTGCTTTGGCAACGCGCAATGCTGTTGCCGTTTTGGAAACGAATGCCACTATGGGCGTTATTGTTGCAGCGCCAACCGCTGGTTCGGCAGGCGTGATCCCCGCCGTGCTGCTTTCCCTGCAAGAGGTACATGGCTTCAGCGATGCGCAGCTGATGGATGCGCTGAAGAATGCGGCTGTTGTTGGCTCGATTATCGCTCGCAACGCTACGGTGGCAGGCGCCGAAGGGGGCTGTCAGGCCGAAATCGGGTCTGCTGCCGCAATGGCTGCCAGTGCCGCTGTTGAGCTTTTGGGCGGCACGCCGCGCATGTGCCTCACTGCCGCTGGCTATGCGCTGGCCAACATGCTTGGCTTGGTGTGCGACCCCATCGGCGGGCTGGTGGAAGCGCCCTGTCAGAAGCGCAACGCCAGCGCTGCGGTGAACGCACTCTCTGCGGCCCAGATGGCTCTTGCGGGTATCGAGGGCCTTATTCCGTTCGACGAAGTGGTGGACGCCATGCTGAAAGTGGGTCGAAGCCTTCCTTACGAGTTGCGTGAAACCGCATTAGGCGGAATGGCAGCCTGCCCCTCTTGTGCTAAATTCTGCCGTTAACGGTTCTTGAAATTGAGAGATTTACCGTTTACCGAGAGACTCAATCCGACCGCTTCCGCTAATCGACCGTTCGCACGTGACCCTCATTAGCATCGTTGTCATCAAATGAAGCGCAAGCGAAAGGGGCTCGAATGGGACTTCTCGATGGAAAAGTGGCTATCATCACTGGCGGCGGCAAGGGTATTGGCTTTGGTATCGCCAGCGCTTTTGCTGAAGAAGGCGCTAACCTGTGCATTACGGGCCGCAACGAGCAGCGCCTGATCGACGCCGAGGCAAAGCTCAAGGAGCAGTACAGTGTTGACGTTATGCACGTTGCCGCTGAAGGTTCCGACGAAGAAGCGGTAAAGAATGTTATCGCTCAAACCATCGCCCATTTCGGCAAACTCGATACTGTGGTAAACAATGCTCAGGCATCTAAGTCGGGCGTTATGTTGGTCGACCATAGCAAGGAAGACTTCGACCTGGCAATCAATTCCGGCCTGTATGCTGCATTCTTCTACATGAAGCATGCTTTCCCTGAACTCAAGAAGACTAAGGGCTCCGTTGTTAACCTTTCCTCTGGTGCTGGCCTGTTCGGCAAGCCTGGCCAGTCCAGCTACGCTGCTGCGAAGGAAGGCATTCGCGGCATGACGCGCGTTGCGGCTACCGAATGGGGTCCCGACGGCGTACGCGCCAACGTTATTTGCCCGTTGGCTATGACCGAGCAGTTGGCGGCTTGGAAGGAAGAGTACCCCGACACCTTTGCTGCAACCATTAAGGGCATCCCGTTGGGCCGTTTCGGTGATCCTAAGACCGACATCGCCCCTGTTGCCGTGTTCCTGGCGAGCGACATGGCGTCCTATGTTTCTGGCGAAACCATTACGATTCAGGGCGGATCTGGTTTGCGCCCGTAGTTATGCGGGAAGGGCGCCGTTCTTCGGAGCGGCGCTTTTTTTGTGCCCTGCTGACCCTGCGCGCCAGGTCGACTCGCGAATTCCGGTGTGCGACCCCGCTGCGGGAATTGCCTTCCCCGCAAGCACCAGCGCGCGAACCCGGCTTGCGAGCTGTCCTCGTAAATCCCGGTGCGTGACCCTGCCATGCGAACTACTCTGGCGAATTCCGGCGAGCGAATCCACCTTGCGATCCTGCCGCGGGTCTGTGGACATCGTTGCCTGAGATCCCGTTCTTGCGCCTGTCTCTCAAATTAGTCTCGCGCAAGCGCTCGATGTTCGCTTGACCCGCGGATTCGTTCCGCGTCTCACATCTATGTTGCGGTCGATTCGTGGAGGGGGCCCAGGTCGGCCTGCATGAAGGGTGCAAGCCGGTTTGGCGAAGGGCATGAGCCAGCTTGTCATCTGCGCCTTCCGCGCGTATGCCTGCATTTAGCGCACCCCTCCATGTACGGGACAACGTGCCCCTACCTTCCGTTCGGTTGCCAGCCATCGCGACAATGTGTCGTCTCCATGCGCAGGACGTCGCGCCCCTTTCTCATGTACACAGCACCGCCTGCACGAAGAGGTCGTCGGATTCATGCGGCACGAGAGCTATGGCAAGGCAATAGGCCCGCCCGCACGAAGATGCCGCTCTGTTGGCAAGACGTTGCGAATATGCGTTCCCGGGCGCTCGACGATGGCAAAATGCTCGCAAGATGCGTTCCTCAGCGTCCGACGGTGACAGGACTGCGCCCTAATGCGCTCTTGGCCTGGCTGGCAGTGGCAATATACTCGCGCGGTGCGTTCCCGAGTGCCTTGCCGTGGCAAGATTTCACCACGGTGCGTTCCCGGGCGCTTGCCGATGGCAAAATGCTCGCGAAATGCGTTCCCGGGCGGCAATCCGTGGCAAGTTTTGCGCTCCATGCATCCCGAAAGCGGCCTCGGACGGGAAAATCGCCAGTTCGTGGCAGCATATTGCCGCCGTGTATTCAAAATGAGCTGGCTTTGGCAAGATATGCGCGCCATGCATCCGAAACGCCCCGCAAACCGCCGTCGGAGGATACACCGCGCGAAGATCTTGCCAGGAAGGGGCGCTTTTCGCTGCACGGGCCCCTCGAATCATGCATAGTGCGCAGATCTTGCCATCCGCCGCCGAACAGCGCGAGCGATCGCAACCACGGCGTCGCCCTTATGGGCAGCGGAACGGGGCGCGGGCGGCTTCTTGTCGGGCGGGGTGATGCTGCCAAAGGAGTGCGTGGTGTTGTGAGGTGTCTAGTGCTGGCGGCAAGGAGGCGCCGGTCAAGCGGCCCCGCCGAGTGAGGCCCGCGTGCTAGCAACCTCCAGTAGCGCGTTCAAAGAAAAAGTTAACCCGTTGGTACTTTTCCTGTTGACAATACCCCCTAGGGGTATATAGTTGCAGCGTAAAACAAAGAAGGGGAGAAGAGGCTCTCTCGTTCCCATCAGTGAAAAGGGTCACCGTGAACGAAGAATTGTCCAAAGCATGCTGCTCGGAAAAAGCGGAAGCTCCAAAGCGTACATGCGAGTGCCGTCATAAGGTAACGGAGCGCAGCGCCGAATTCCAAAGCGAATTGCAAAAGCGCCTGAATCGCGCCATCGGTCAGCTGAATGGTGTGAAAAGCATGATCGAAGACAACCGTTATTGCGGCGATGTGCTCATTCAGCTTTCTGCTGTGGAAAGCGCCGTGCATACCGTGTCAGAGATGCTGCTGCGCGACCATCTGGAAACGTGCGTAATCGAACGCGTACGCGAAGGCGACACCGAAGTAATTGACGAGGCCATGCAACTCATCAAGCGTTTCGCCCACTAAGGGCGGGTTTGTTCGGCTGGTGCCCGACCGAAGCCTGCCAAGTTGGCTTTCGTGTGGATCCCGACTGCTGCTGACCGCCGCCGAGACTACCGCCGTAGTTGCCATCCGCGAGGATCCCGATTGCCGCCGGTTTGGTTGGCGGTTCATTCGGTCGGCAGTTCACCCTCCCAATCACAAAACTCCAAGAGGAGATACACCATGAAGATATCTTTCAATGTCCAAGGAATGACATGCGCTGCCTGCTCGGCGCGTGTCGAGAAAGCTGCCAGTGCGGTCCCCGGCGTGGCGAGTGTTGCCGTGAATCTGCTGAAGAATTCAATGGAAGTGCAGCTTGCTACCGACGCCAATGCCGCCGAGATTACAGCCGCCATTGAGACAGCCGTGAAGAAGGCGGGCTATGGCGCCAGCCCCAAAAGCCAGGCGGGCGCACCCGCTGGGCCAGGCGCTGCTGCTACAGGCTCAGGCGTCGCTGCGAATAATCCGAACGCCACCGCCGAAGCCGAGCAGAAGAGCATGCTGCACCGCCTGATTGCCTCGCTCGTGTTTACGGTGCCGCTGTTCTACATCTCTATGGGCGACATGTTCGGCTGGCCGTTGCCCAGCGTGCTCACTGGTATGGAAAACATGATGGTGTATGGGCTTACCCTATTTGTGCTGCTGGTGCCCGTCATTTTCATCGACTTCAAGTTCTTCCGTGTGGGCTTTCGCGCCTTGGCGAATCGCGCCCCCAACATGGATTCGCTCATTGCGCTAGGCTCGGGCGCCGCTACGGTATACGGAGCATATGCGCTGTTCAACATGGCATTCTTTATGGGACATTCCAATATGGAAGCTGCTCATCATTTCGCCATGAACCTTTACTTCGAATCGGCGGCCATGATCCTGACGCTCATCACGTTGGGTAAGTATCTTGAAGCGCGCGCGAAGGGCAAAACCACCAGCTCGCTTTCGAAGCTTATGGATCTTTCGCCCAAAATGGCAACGCGCGTGGAAGACGACGTTGAAGTGCAGGTTCCTGCTGCAAGCGTGCGCGCTGGCGACGTGCTCATGGTGCGTACGGGCGAATCGGTGCCGGTCGACGGCGTGGTGCTGGAGGGTGAAGGCTCGGTCGACGAATCCGTTATTACGGGCGAGCCTCTGCCGAAGAGCGTGCACGCTGGCAGCGCGGTGACGGGCGCCACCGTGAACACGGCAGGCTGGTTCACGATGCGTGCCGAACGCGTGGGCGAAGAAACCGTGCTGGCGGGCATTATTCGTCTGGTCGACGAAGCCACCAGTTCCAAAGCGCCCATCGAAAAGATGGCCGACAAAATCAGCGGCGTGTTCGTGCCGGTGGTTATCGCTATCGCGGTGGTGGTGTTTGCCGTGTGGCTCGCCGTGGGGGCGGAGCTTTCCGTGGCGCTTACGTACGCGATTTCCGTACTGGTAATTTCATGCCCCTGCGCGCTGGGATTGGCAACGCCTACTGCCATTATGGTGGGCACGGGACGCGGTGCCGCGAACGGGATTCTGGTGAAATCTGCCGAGGCGCTGGAAACGGCGCGCGGCGTGAAGACGGTGGTGCTGGATAAAACGGGCACCATCACCAAGGGCGCTCCGCAGGTAACTGATGTTCTACCAGTGGAGGGCGTACGGGCCGAAGAGCTGCTGCGGCTTGCCTATGCATTGGAAAAGCCTTCCGAGCATCCGCTGGCTCGCGCGATGGTGCTGTACGCAGCGGGTGGCATCGGTGCTGATGCGGTAAAAGAGTCTGCCGAGCTGGTTTCCGGATTCAAGCAGGTTCCTGGTCAGGGTGTTTCCGCCTGTGTTTCGGGCGCGGCGTGCTATGCGGGCAATGCGCGCATGATGGCCGAGTGTGGCATCGCGGTGGATGCTTCGCAGGCTGAAGGGCTCGCCGACGAAGGCAAGACCGTTACCTATTTCGCTTGCGATGGCAAGTTGGTAGGCATTATTGCCGTGGCGGATGTACCGAAGACAACCAGCGCTGCCGCCATTGCGCAGTTGCGGGCGATGGGCATTCGCACGGTGATGCTCACGGGCGATGCTGAGCGAACCGCTCTTGCTGCGCAGCGTCAGGTGGGCACCGATGAAGTCATTGCCGGCGTGCTGCCCGCCGAAAAGGAGCGCATTGTTCGCCAGCTTTCCGCGAAGGCTCCGGTTGCTATGGTGGGTGACGGCATCAACGATGCTCCGGCATTGGCTCGTGCGGATGTGGGCATTGCCATTGGCGCCGGCACCGATATTGCGCTTTCAAGTGCCGATATCGTGCTGATGCACAGCGATTTGGCTGATGTGCCCGCTGCCCTGGATCTTTCGCGTGCCACTATGCGCAACATCAAGCAGAACCTGTTCTGGGCGCTGTTTTACAACGCCATCTGCATTCCTGTGGCGGCAGGCGCGTTTGCGTGGGCGGGTTTCAGTCTGAACCCGATGATCGCGGCGGCGGCCATGAGCGTAAGCTCGGTATGCGTGGTCACTAACGCTTTGCGGTTGCGCGGGTGGAAGCCGCAGCGCGTATCTGCAACGCCGGTGGGTGCGGCGGGCAAAGCAGCGAGCGGCCCAGCCTCAGCCAACGAAGTTGTTGGCGTTGGCGCCGCTGCTGGTGCTGTGACCAGCAAAGAAGCGAACAATCTACCATCGGCTAACGAAACGGCGAACGATGCTCCTTCTAGCGACGGAATGCCGACCGGCCCGAATGCTTTCGCTGTAAATTCGCGCTCCGCCGCTTTGCAATTCCCTGAAAAGCGCTTGCGCGTGGAGGGCATGAAGTGCCACAAATGCGCAGGTCGCGTACGCGGAGCGTTGGAAGCGGTGCCTGGCGTTGAAAGTGCGGTGGTCGATCTCGAGGGCAAGCAGGCCACGGTACATCTTAGCGATTCCGTGCCCAATGAAGTGCTTGTCGGAGCCGTGATCGAAAAGGGCTTCGAAGCAGAAATGCTAGCGCACTAGCTGAACGGAGGATGCCGCCAATTAAATAGCGTGGTAAGCCAATCGGACTTGCCCTGTTCCCGCCTGGCGAGCCGCCAATCCGAATCGCCCCTGTTCCCGCCAGTCGGGAGCACCTTCGCGGTCAGCGCGGGCTCCTCGCTAGGCGCCCTCCCTCATCCGGTGTCGGTCCTTCGCCGGGCGTCCCCCCCATCCGGCGTTTACCCCTCGCCGGGCGCCCTCCTGAATGTCCTGCATGAAAGGGCTGGGCATTAAACAGTGGCAAGAAACGGTTATCGTGTATTCCCGGAGGAGGCCCGGACGGCAAAAAGGCCTCTTCATGGCAATATGTCGCCGAAATGCATGCTCTAACAACATGTTGTTGGCAACATGGGCTCCTTATGTATGTTTTAAGCGGCGAAAAGCAGTGAAAAACAGTGTTGGGGAATACATTTCGCGAATATCTTGCCCGAAAGAGGCCCTTTTGCCGTCCGGGCCCCTCTGAGAATACATTTGAGCGATATCTGCCATGATTCTTGGCTGTCTGTGCGTGCAAGAATGCCCGCTTTTCCCCATACCCCATCTGGTGTCCTGTTCGGGGACTCACGTTAAGAGCCTTCATTCGGCGTCCTGCTTGGAACCTTACCAAACACGAAAGCGGCCCCGTATCGAACATAGCGCTTCTCGCCATAAAACAGCGCTGTCCGCAACGACGCTGTTCGCAACGACGCAGGGCACTTATCTGTTGCAAACGCCTTGCGTTCTAGGCCGCTTTGTCGGCTTAAGCGCGCCCGGGACTCTGGTATGCGGGTTCCGGGCGCGTTCTTGGCTGCTTGCCAGACAATGTCGGTGAAGCACGTTGGCTCCGGGCGTGTCGGAGCGCTTGTCGGTGTCGTTGATGCCGGCTTGCTGGGTGGCGGTTGGCTCCGGGCGTGTCGGGGTGCTCGCGTGACGCCACCACCGTATGGCCAGTCCCAGGTGTGCCAGATTAGTTTCGGGCACGTTCCTCTCGCTAGAGCAAGAGCGTCGGTGCATGAGGCTATTCGCCCTTTTCAGCCTTGGCCTTGCGAGCCTTTTCCATGATCTCGGTTGGCGAATCGAAGTCGTCGGTGCTGGCGCTACCAGGCGCTACCCATTCGTCGAGATGTTTAACCACCATGCCGATGTTTTCTACATAGGCGTAGATCTCGAACTCGCGCTTGCAGCGGAAGGTGCACTGCACGCAGGGGTTCTTGTCACAGTAGGCAAACGCGTCTTCATCTGCCAGAGCGAACACCACGGGCGGCCACTTCTTGGGTGTGACGTACTTGTGCTGCATGCCAGTGAACGTTTTGAGGCCGAACCAGCGGGGCTTGCATGTGGAGTCGATGGAACGCCAGTTCACGTTGATGCAGTTGTTGTTCATGCCGCCAAGAATCTGATAGGTCAGCTTGAAGCGGTCTTCGACGTCGGCGGCGTCTACGAGTTCGATACGCTCCATAGGTTTGCCGCAGCAGTTCGGCTTGAAATCGACATGGCCGTACGGCGGCTCGAACAGAAGCGAACGCTCGCCGTCGTTGGTGCACGTGATTTCGACGTTGCCGTCGATGCCGGCAAGAACGGCGCCGCATTCGCTGCAGCGGTAATAGGGAAGGTGCGCTGAGCTGACGCGCGGCTTCCAGGTTGCATGGGTTCGGGTCGGGCTAAATTCTGCCATTGTTCCCCCTTCTTTCGGCAGTATGAGCCAGTAAATACGAAGCTGAAAGCCCCTTGCTGTCCTTGACAAGGGACGCTTTAAAAAACTACGATTTATCTATCTTATACGAGATTTCCAATATGGAAGGGGAAGTGCGCATGAGCGTATATCAGGAGGCATACAAGTTGCCCGAATTCAAGTATGAGTATGAGCGCCTCAAGGTTGACGTCCGTGGCCCGATCCACGTTGTTTCCTTCGACGATGCTGCTAACTTGAATGCAATGTCTTACCAGCAGATGGCCGACTTCAACGACTATCTGAAGAAGGTCCGTATGGACCCCGAATGCCGCGTAATCGTTCTCACCGGCGAGGGCAAATCCTTCTGCGCAGGCTTCAACCTCAACGAGCTCAACTTCGAGCCCCCCGCAGACATGGGCCGCGCTCAGCGCGATCACTGCATCATGCAGACCATCTGCTCCGACCAGGCCGTTAACATGCGCAACGCTATGCAGCCCATCATCGGCGCTCTCAAGGGCCATGCAGTAGGTGGCGGCCTTTCCCTGGCTTGCGCTTGCGACCTGCGCGTTTGCGGCGAATCCTTCAAGATGCAGGCAGGCTACCTGAACATCGGCCTTACCGGTACCGACATGTCCGGTTCTTACTACCTTCCCCGCATCGTGGGCTACGCTCGCGCTGCTGAGGCCCTGATGACTGCTCGCCGCATCGGCGCAGAAGAGCTGAAGGAATGGGGCTTCGCCAACAAGGTTGTTGCTGATGAAGATGTTGTAGAAGAGGCCGTAAAGATGGCAGAGGCTATGGTTAAGAACTCTGCTCCTCTGGGTCTTCGCCTTACCAAGGAATCCCTGCAGGTTTCCCTTGACAACTCTTTCGAGTCTCAGATCAAGATGGAGAACCGCAACCAGGTTCTGGCTTCTCAGACTGAGGACAACCGTCGTGGCGTTCGCAAGATGAATCCGAAACTGCGCGACGAGGTTAAGGCTCATCCCGAGAACTTCGCCTTCTCCAACATGTAAGTTTTCTTCCGAAGGTGTTGCTACAGGAACGGCACCGAACGAAAGATCGCTAGCGGAGCGGCACCCAATTGGGTGCCGCTTTTTTGTTGGGGGGGGGCATGGCGGCGCCCACGGGAGCCACTGCGAAGCTGCTCACGATGCTATGCTGGGTCAGCGTTGTAGCGCAGATTGAGGTGCTGCAAAGGCTCGCCCTGACCAAATCACTGTGCCAAAGCTATTCCAAGAGTCCGGAAACAAAAAATCGGTCCGAATTGCAACTTTTTTGCGATTGGCAATTGTTGCGAGCTCCCCAAAAGCGAATCGCGGCACAAAAACGCAGGCAATTTGCCGTGTGAAGGCCCCTATTTCGCTTTGCCGGGACAGGGAAGGGTTCGCAATCGCAAAAAAGTTGCAGAGATGCCGAGATTTTTGTTTTCACGATGGGCGGATTGCCTCAACGGGTAGATTTCACGATGGGGGGATTGCCTCAACGGGTGGATATCGCAATGGGCGGATCACCGCAACGGGGCAAATCACGCAGATGTGCGTATTCTCGGTGGCAGCGCGGGTAGCAACGTCTAGGGCCACTGATCGGACGAAGCGGCCCCCGTGCCTTGCCGGATTGGGTTGGGCGGAAGCCCGTGTGCAGAGGGGTTTTGCTGCGGATTGGACGGAGTGGCAGCCCCTAGGTCTTGAGGCGGCGGGAGAAGGCAGGCTGTGGGTCTGGCTCGCCTGAGGAGAGTGGAGTGCCAGCCCCAATGGCGGCAGTGAAGCTGGCCGCAGGGGTGATCTTTAATTCAGAAATCTTGTACGGGGCATTGGAGTTTTGGGCTGGTCTTGAGCCTCATTGAGCTTTCAGGTTTGCTTTTCCTCAAAGTGCGAGGCGGGGCTTTTGCGTTGGCTTTGCGCGGCGGGAAGTGAAGAATTCCATGTTTTGAGCTGAACCTCCCGCAAGGTAAGATGAATTTGTTCAGACATGATTGATAAATGCAATAACCCCTGTTAATTAGATTATTTTTGGCAAACAGTACAT
>OLOK01002406.1_pt1 | contig 13354 bp, 10 predicted proteins | sample 1672591 | NCBI WGS metagenome assembly OLOK01 (sample SAMEA3136703, study PRJEB25190) | human gut metagenome | biome: human gut; feature: human-associated habitat; material: faeces | place: Austria | collected 2013 | reverse complement strand
CGGACCTCCAGTCCGGACCGCCCCGCGGTCCAACTTTCTGTCCGCACCCCCTTTTATGTCTTGGATGCCGATTTTAGGAACTATTTCACCGCAACTTATAGATGCGGCGTCGACTAGGACAAATCGTCTTCGTAGGGCATCAGGTCTGCTAGGTAGCCTTTTTCCTTGAGCATCGCCTCGATCTCGTCGAGGGTCTGTTCGTCCTCCGCCGCAATGCGATGGAAGTGATAGCCACTCGTCACCGTAAGCAGCGGAAAGCTCTTGCCGCTCTCGATATCGCGCAGATAGCGCTCGACATCGCGGCGGTTGCGGATGTCCAGGTCGGCCGTGATCTTGCCGTACACACGATGGTTGACGATCACGTTGAGCACGGCGCCACCCGCATCGACGATACTCGTAAGCTCGTCGCCCGCCTGCTCCACGCTGTGGCGAACCTTGACCAAGCGCGTAGGCACGGCGGGGCTGCTGGGGGCCTCCTGCAGCACGTAGCCGCGGTTGGTCGCCACGATATCGTGCCCATCGGCGCGCAGCAGGGCGATGTCCTGCACCACGATCTGGCGGCTCACACCCACCTCGCGGGCAAGCGCGCTGCCCGATACGGGCCCCTTGGCCCCCTCGAGCACGGCCATGATGGCACGGCGACGCTCGCGGGCGTTCATTATTTACCGTCCAGCAGACGCAGGTGCTTAAGCGAGAGGTCGAGGATCGGCGCGGAGTGCGTCAGGGCGCCCGAGCTAATAAAGTCAACGCCCAGGTCGGCAAGCGCGCGGATATTGCTGGCATCCACGTTGCCCGAACACTCGGTCTTGGCACGGCCGGCGATAAGTTCAATCGCGGCAGCCATGTCGTCGTGGGTCATGTTGTCGAACATGATGATGTCGGCGCCGGCCTCCATGGCCTCGCGCACCATGTCCAGGTTCTCGCACTCGATCTCGACCGTCGTGGTAAACGATGCATGGGCACGCGCCATCTCAATCGCACGCGTCACGCCACCGGCGGCATCGATGTGGTTGTCCTTGAGCATGACGGCCGTCGACAGGTTGTAGCGGTGGTTGCTGCCGCCGCCAATCTCAACCGCCGCCTTCTCAAACACGCGCATGCCCGGCGTGGTCTTGCGCGTGTCGACGAGCACGGTCTTGGTTCCCTCGAGCGCCGCGGCCATGCTGTGTGTATAGGTAGCGATGCCGCTCATGCGCTGCAGGTAGTTGAGCGCCACGCGCTCGCCCGAAAGCAACACGCGCGCGTCGCCGCGCACCTGGCCCACGTGATCGCCGGCATGCACCTCGTCGCCATCCGAGACATCAAACAGCACCGAGCTCTGCGAATCCAGCAGCTCAAAGGTGCGGGCAAACACATCCAAGCCGGCGATGATGCCGTCGGCCTTGGCGATAAGCTCCACCGTGGCGGGACGCGCCGTGGGGCACACGCTCGCCGTGCTCACGTCCTCAAACGTGATGTCCTCGCGCAGGGCCTGCAGAATCAGATCATCGACGACGAGCTTCATGGTAATGGGATTCATGGTCTACTCCTCCACGGCCTGCGTGCCGGCGGCACGGGCCAAATCATCGATTGCCAGAGGGTCGGCGCCCAGGGCGCGATGACGGCCATCGAGCGCGGGATCGCCCGCCTGCTCCACTGCGAGCGACTCGCCGGTGCGCATGTACCACGCGGCGCGACGACCCCAGACCAGTGCCTCGAGCAGGCTGTTTGAAGCCAGGCGATTCTTGCCGTGAACACCGTTGCAAGCCGTCTCGCCCGCGGCGTAGAGCTCGGGCATCGAGGTGCGGCCGTCCTTGTCGACCCACACGCCGCCCATAAAGTAGTGCTGCGTGGGCGTAACGGGGATGGGCTCGTCCAAGATGTCGCGGCCGTCCTCCAGGCAACGTGCGCGAATGTTGGCAAAGTGCCCGGTCACCACATCGCGCTCGACGGGGGCAAAGCTCAGCCACTCGTGCTCGGTGCCGTCCTGCTTCATCTGCTCGCGAATGGCGGCGGCGACCACATCGCGCGGCTGAAGCTCGTCGGTAAAGCGCTCGCCAGCGGCGTTGAGCAAAATCGCGCCCTCGCCGCGGCAGCTCTCGCTGATCAGGAAGGTGCGGCCCGGCTGCGGTGAGAACAGTCCCGTAGGGTGGATCTGCACGTAGTCCAGGTGCTCCATCTTAATGCCATGCTCCTGAGCAATGTAGCAGGCATCGCCCGTGAGCTGCGGGTAGTTGGTCGAATGGTCGTATACGCCGCCGATGCCGCCCGTCGCCCACAGCGTGTGGCGGGCATGGATCTTAAACGGCTCGCCGGCATGCACGCCCTCGGCGGCATTTGCCAGCTCGTCGGCAGGACGAACCGAGCTGTTCTCGTCCACGGGAACGGCGACGACGCCGGTGCACACCGTGGCGCCGTCACGCTCGCCCGTTAGGATGTCGGTCATGGCCACGTGCTCAAAAATCTGCACGTTGTCCAGCTTGCGGACAGCCTGAAGCAGCTTGGTCGTAATCTCCTTGCCGGTGATATCGGCATGGAAGGCAATGCGCGGACGGCTGTGTGCGCCTTCGCGGGTAAAGTCGAGGCTGCCGTCGGCCTTGCGCTCAAAATCCACGCCCATCGCTAGCAGGTCGTTGATGACCGAGCGGCTCGAGCGGATCATGATGTCGACGCTCTCGCGGCGGTTCTCGTAGTGGCCGGCGTGCATGGTGTCCTCAAAGAAGGCATCGTAGTCCGAGCCTTCGGGCAGCACGCAAATGCCGCCCTGCGCGAGCATCGAATCGCACTCGTCGACAGCGCCCTTGGAGAGCATGATCACGCGCGTGCTCGCCGGCAGGTTGAGAGCCGCGTACAAGCCCGCTACGCCGCAGCCGGCAATAACGACGTCGCACTCCATGTCGGGGTATTGTTTGGTTTCCACAGGAATCCTCTCCCTTGTAATGTGGCATAAGGGACTGCCCCTCATGTCACATCGTTCTAACGCGCCGCGTACTCGAGCATGCGGTCGAGCGTGAGTTTAGCCTGGTCGGCAGCCTCGTCCGACACGCCGATCTGCACCTCGCCCTCGCCCGTCTCCAGGCAGCGCACGAGCTTCTCGAGCGTGATGAGATCCATGTTGACGCAGGTGGGCTGCACCGCGGGGAAGTAGAACTTCTTGCCGGTGCCCTGGCAGCGGCGCTCGAGCTCGTAGAGCACGCCGCGGACCGTCACGATGATGAATTCGCTCGCGCCGGACTCCTCGGCATACTTGATGATGCCGGCGGTGGAGCCGATGTAGTCGGCCTCGGCCAGGACGTCGGCCTTGCACTCGGGGTGCGCCAGCACGAGCGCGTCGGGGTGGGCCTCCGTCGCGTCGACGATCTGCTCGACGGTGATGATGTGATGGCGTGGGCAGTAGCCGTTGTTGAGGATGACGTGCTTTTGCGGCACCTGCTCGGCTACGAAGCGTCCCAGGTTTTGGTCGGGAATGAACAGGATATGCTGCTGCGGCAGCTCGGACACGATCTTAACGGCGTTGGAACTGGTGACGCACACGTCGCTCCAGCTCTTGATCTCGACCGTGGAGTTGACGTAGCACACCACGGCCAGGTCGTCGCCGTACTCGGCGCGCGCCGCGTCAACCGTCTCGCGCTTAACCATGTGCGCCATGGGACAGTCTGCGCCCGGCTCGGGCAGCAGCACGGTCTTAGTGGGATTGAGCAGCTTGGCGCTCTCGCCCATAAACTCCACGCCGCACAACACGATGGTCTGCTGCGGCAGGCTCTTGGCGAGCTTTGCCAGGTAGAAGCTATCGCCGACGTAATCGGCAACGGCTTGGACCTCGGGCGCCACGTAATAGTGCGCCAGGATCACCGCGTCACGTTGGGTTTTTAGTTGCTGAATGGCCTCGACGAGCTCTGCGGGCACCAGTGCCGCACGCTCCGTTGCCGTCGTTGCCGATGCCAAGCCGGCCGCGATATCGCGTGCAAGCTCCGACGCATCCATGTTCGCGCTCTGTGCCATCAAGGCCCCTCTCTTTTGGCGAATCTTGGGGCTTTAGTATGACACCTAGGTTTACAGCTGACAAGACAGCTGTAAACCTAGGTGTAAAGTTGAAATAAAGATTCAATCATGTGGCAGGTCCATATTCGAACTGGCAAGCTGAGGATAGCTGAGCTCTCGATGGCGCAGGAGGCATCTTTCGCCACCGCAATACCGCTTGGCGCGAGTTGCACGCCGTGGGGCGCAAACGGTCCGCACCCCCGCAAGCGGCGCGTACCCGATGTGGCAAAATCGAACTACTTAAGGGGGCCGAATGCTCAAGATTATTGCCTGCGACGATGATGTCGCTTTTCTAGATAGACTGCACCGGATGATCGACCGTTGGTCGACCGAGACGGGCACGGCGGTCGATGTTGCGCTCGTCACACGCGGCGAGGACCTGCTGGCCCGCCATGCCGCATCGCGCGCCGACATCATTCTGCTCGACATGATCATGCCGCTCGTCAACGGCATGGACACCGCACGCGAACTGCGCCAGGCCGACACCGCCGTGCGCCTGGTGTTCCTCACCTCGTCGCCCGAGTTCGCGCTGGAATCCTACGAGGTCCGCGCCTTCGACTATCTGCTCAAGCCCGTGACTTACGAACGCCTGGCGCAGTTACTCGACGAGCTTTCGAGCATGCGCCCGGCGGCAACCGACGAGCTCGTGATCAAAACTTCCTTTGGCTACCACGCCCTGCGCCTGTCCGACATCGAATATGCCGAGGCGCGCAACAAGCACGTGGTCTTCCACCTGCGCGACGGACGCGATATCGAGGCACTCGAGTCGTTCCGCAGCGTCGAGGACCGCTTGGAGCAAAACGCAGTCTTCTTTAAATGCCACCGCAGCTACCAGGTCAACCTGCGCAATATCGATCACTTTGACCGCACGGACATCGTCATGCGCTCGGGCGCGTGCATCCCGCTTTCGCGCAGTTGCAAGCAGGGATTCCAAGACGCCTACTTTGCGGTGCGCTTTGAGGGTGGGAGACACTGATGGTCTCCTCGGTCGAAATGGTCCTTTGGGCAATCCACCACGCCACGACGCTGCTCTTTGGCGTCTTTGCCTCGGCGGCGCTGTGCGGTGTCGAGATCAACCGGCGTCATGCGCTTGAACTGGTGTTGGTCGGCATCGTGACCGGCGCTGCCTTTTCGATCGCCAATGTCGTTGGCGGCGAACTATTTGCCCGACAGGTTTATCCACTTGCCGTGCACCTGCCGCTTATCGTCTACCTGTGTGCGCGCTACCGCCTGAGCCCGCTGCTTGCCGCGCTCGGCATTACGAGTGCTTATCTGAGCTGCCAGTTCAGCAATTGGATGGGCATCGCCGCCTTTGCCGCAACCGATTCGCAGATTGCGTACTATCTGGCGCGCATCGCGACCACACTCGCCGTCTTTGCCGTCCTGTTGCATTGGGCCGGCGACATCGGTCCACGCTTGGCGATTAAAAGCACCACCGAGCTGGGCATCCTTTTAATCCTGCCGCTCGTCTATTACGTCTTTGACTATGCCACCAACGTCTACACCACGCTGTTCCACTCGGGCTCGGTGGTAACGGTTGAGTTTTTGGCATTTGCGCTCTGTGCCTTCTATCTTATGTTTCTTGCCGTTTACCTGCGCGAATACGAAGAAAAGGAAACCGCCGAGCGAGAGCGCTGGATGCTCGAAACCCGCGACAGCGCCGCCATCAAAGAGCTCGAGGTTTGGCGTCAATCTGGGCGCGAGCTGTCGATTCTTCGCCACGATATGCGCCACTTCCTACGCGGCCTGGCCGCTTTAATTGAGGAGGGCCACACCGACGAGGCGCTCAAACGCATCGATGAACTCTGCGAAGCCGGCGATCGCACCGCCGTACGCCGCTTCTGCGCCAACGAGACCGTAAACATCGCGCTTTCGTCATTTAACTCGGATATCAATAGAAACGGCATTACCGCCAACCTGCGCGCCGCCGTACCCGAAACCATCCACGTAGGTGACGCCGACCTGTTTAGCGTGCTCTCAAATGCCTTGGAAAACGCTATCACCGCCGCGAGCGCCGCGCCCCAGGGAAAGCGATTCGTCGACTTTGACCTGCGATTAGAGGACGGCCAGCTGCTGCTGTTAGTTTCCAACACGTTTGACCGCGCGCCGCGCATGGTCGACGGCATGCCCGTGACCCGGCATGCGGGCCACGGCTTTGGCACCAAGAGCATCAAACTTGCCGTGGAGCGCATGAACGGCAACTGTCAGTTCCGCATTAACGGCGATCGGTTTGAGCTGCGCGCTGTGATGTAGAAGTGCGGCGCCGATCTCGCGGCGTGTCTTGCCCGCCAGGCAATCGCTCACCGGCGCCAATCCGCTACAGCGGAGCGGCCGCCGGGGTCAGCTGCTTGATGTAGGCCCACATGCGCTGCTTGGCCGCTTTGTCGGTCAGCGCCGCCTCAAAGCCATCGAGCGCGAGCACGCGGCGGCCCTGCACATGGGCGACCAGGCCGGGCTTGAGCATGGCGGTGTCGAAGTCATCGATCGCCACGAGCATATCGGCGTAGGTCTCGCGCATGGTATCGGCCGCGCGATCGTCCAGCAGCAAGACCGCCTCGGGGTCCAAAGCCTCAAGCGCCTCACGGAACAGCTCGCACGGCAGAGTCTCGCCCACCGCGACCGCTCCGTCACCCACGCCGGCGACGCTTGCCAGCACGCAAAAATCCTCGGGCGCGTAGCCGATGGCCCCAAGCGCCTTGCGCAACGCCGCGCCATCCGGGCCGGCGGCAAGCTCGCCACCCGAACGCTCGGCCTCGTCCAAATCGCCTTTGACCAGCACGATCGGCGAGCACGCGTTGCCCGCGATACGCACGCCACGAACCGCAAGCGATGTGAGCTCCTGCTCGGCCGCCTGGGCGATGGCTTCTTTTTTCTGGCTTTGTGACGTGGACATGCGCTCTCCAATCGTTTGCGTGCCCACCATTATATAAAAGAGCTACCCGCGAGTGGTTGCTTTGCGGGCGGCTGGGTATAAGCACGGTCGTACTGAGTTTTACGCGGCCAAGCCGCGTCGCATTATGGAGGTCACCATGGCTGACATTAATCAGATTACCCCCGAGAACTTCGATTCCATCGTTAACGACAGCCTGCCCGTGCTGGTCGATTTTTGGGCACCGTGGTGCGGGCCCTGTCGATCCCTCTCGCCCATCGTTGACGAGGTTGCCGATGAGCTGGCGGGCAAGCTTGCCGTTGCCAAATGCAACGTCGACGACAACCAGGACCTGGCCATGAAGTATGGCGTCATGAGCATTCCCACGCTGATTGTGTTTAAGAACGGCGAGGAGATTGACCGCTCAGTTGGCGCTCTGCCCAAGGCGAGGCTGCAGGCGCTGCTGGAAAAGCATCTGTAATACGCTTGTTACTTACCCGCCGTCTATGAGCGCTTTTGCACCGCTCGCCGGACTTCTGGATGCACCGAGTGCAACCACGGATAGTATGGTAGTCACAAACAGCCCCCAGTGAACGGGTGCGGGTCGCACAGACTCGTACCCGTTTTCTTATGCAGCTGTGCGCAGAGCGGGCGTAGTAAAATCTGAACCACTGAACTGCCCCATACAAAAGGAGATTTCCCATGCATGATGTTGGAATGAACATGAGCCAGCTTGCCATGAGCGTCAAACAGGTCGACGACACCATCGAGCTCGCTCATGAGTGGAGCCATCAGTTGCTGCATGCGACCGAGAATTTTGACATGGAGCGCATCGGCGCCAAGCTCGAGGCCGCCATGGCCGCGCTGCACGAGGCGCATGACGCGCTCGAGGGCTACGAGGAAGCCATCGAGGCCGACCACAACTCCGTCGGCTCCGTGAAGCTGGTGTAAGGTGGCCGAACACGAGCACAGCTGCGGGTACGAGCACGAGCATCCGCACGGGGCGGACGGTGACGCGGGCTGCCACTGTAGTGGTTCCGGCTCCGAGCTGGTCCGTTTTTCGGTTACCGCACCCGACGACCTGCTGCGCCGTTTTGACGAGCAGATCGCACGCCGCGGCGACGTGGCCAACCGATCCGAGGCCGTGCGCGACCTGATTCGCGCCTCGATCGCCAAGGAGCAGATGCGCACGCCCGATGAGCACGTTATCGGGTCGCTCACCATGATCTACGACCATCACACCGGCGATCTGACGCGCCGTCTGGACGAGGTGCAGCACGACTACACCAACGAGATCGTATCGACCATGCACGTGCATCTGGATCACCACAACTGCTTGGAGATTCTGGCGCTCAAGGGTCGCGGCGAGCGCGTCTACGAACTAGCCGACCGCCTGCTGGGCCTGCGCGGCGTTAAGCACGGCGAGCTCACCTGCGCCGCCACCAAGCAGAGCCTGGGGCTGTAGCGGGATTTCCCGCAGCGCACCTGCCAAATAGGGACAGGTTTGTTTTGGCAGGTTTAGAAGTTTTACCTACCAAAATAAACCTGTCCCTTTTTGGTCGGTTTTGATGAGGGGTGTCGCATGCGGCATGTGCATATTCATGTGACGGGCATTGTGCAGGGCGTTGGCATGCGACCGTTTGTGTATCGCGAGGCCATGGCACATGGCATTTGCGGATGGGTGCTCAATGCGGGCGACGGCGTGCATATCGAGGCGCACGCTCCGGCCGATGCGCTCGATGCTTTTGTTGCCGCGCTTTCTGAGCATGCACCTGCGGCAGCCCGCGTAGAGCATGTCGAGGTTGTGGACCTGGCAGCCAACGGCTGGGATACCGCCAATGAACAGGGTTTTCGCATCGTAGCATCGCAGGACCAGACCGCGCACACGACGCTTGTCTCGCCCGATATCGCCACCTGTGACGATTGCCTGCGCGAGTTGTTCGATCCCGCCGACCGACGCTATCACTACCCCTTTATCAACTGCACTAACTGCGGCCCACGCTTTACCATCATCCGCTCGCTGCCTTACGATCGAGCGGCCACATCGATGGACCGTTTCCCCATGTGTCCCAAGTGCGCCGCGGAGTATGCCGACCCATTCGACCGGCGTTTTCACGCGCAACCCGATGCCTGCTTTGATTGCGGGCCGCATATTACGTGGCGCGAGGCTGTAAACGGCGATGCGTGCGGGAATTCGTCCGCGACACCGACCGTCGGCACCACACGCGAGGCCAGCGACGCTATCATCGAGCGCTGCGTTGAGCTGCTGGCCAGCGGTGGCATCGTCGCCATCAAGGGCCTGGGCGGATTCCATCTGGCCTGCGATGCCGCCAACGAACAAGCGGTGCGCGAGCTGCGCCGTCGCAAGCGTCGCAGCAACAAGCCACTTGCCGTCATGGTTCGCAGTCTTGCCGATGCCGGGCGCCTGTGTCATATCGACGATGCTGAACGCGATCTGCTCGCTGGCAGTATCCGCCCCATTGTGCTGCTGCGCCGGCGCACTGTTGGCGAGGGCAACGGCGGTTCCCCCGACATCCTCGCCCTCGCGCCATCTGTCGCGCACGACTTGCCCGAGCTAGGCGTCATGCTCCCCTATACGCCGCTTCAACATCTGTTGTTTGCCGCGGCAGAAGCCTGCGGTATGCACGCGCTCGTCATGACCAGCGGAAACCTGAGCGAAGAACCCATCGAGACCGACGACGACCTTGCCTGGGAACACCTCGTTGCCGCCGGCATCGCCGACGCGCTGCTCGGTAACGACCGCGCGATCCTCTCGCGCTACGACGACTCTGTAGTGCGCGTGGTCGACGGCGCCATTATGCCCGTTCGCCGCGCTCGCGGATATGCACCCCAGCCGCTGCCGTTGCCGGCGCTCGACGGCGCTCCGTCCTGCGTGCTCGCCTGCGGGCCACAACAAAAGGCCACGATTGCGCTCACGCGTGAAGGGACGAACGGCGAGGCGACCTGTTTTGTGTCGCAGCATATCGGCGATGTTGAAAACGGCGGGACCTTCGATGCCTGGAACGCCGCGCGCACGCGCTTGGAAGATCTCTTTGACTTGGCGCCCGCCGCCTTGGCCTGCGATTTACACCCCAGCTATCTATCGGGCCAGTGGGCGCGCGAGCAGACGCGAAAATGCAATCTGCCGCTCGTCGAGGTGCAGCACCATCATGCGCATATCGCGAGCGTAATGGCCGAGGCCATCGCCGCGGGCCAGCTTACAACCGACGCGCGCGTCCTTGGCATCGCCTTTGACGGCACCGGCGCCGGCACCGATGGGACCATTTGGGGCGGCGAGTTTCTTGTTGCCAGCCTTGGCGGCTTTGAGCGCACCGCGCATTTGCGCACCTGGGCGCTCCCCGGTGGGGCGGCCTCCGTGCGCGACGCCCGCCGCAACGCCTTTGCCCTGCTCAGTGAGCTCGGCCTGCTCGAGCACCCAGGTGCCGCTCGGCTTTTGGACAGCCTCGACGAGCAAACGCGCAGCGTGACAGCCACCATGATCGAGCGCGGCATCAACAGCCCGCGTACCAGCAGCATGGGGCGTCTCTTTGATGCCGCGGCAGCAATTCTGGACATCTGCGACAAGACAACCTACGAGGGCGAACCCGCCATAGAACTCGAAGCCGCCGCCTGGCGCGCGCTCGACAACGAAATCGCCCATTTTCCCGACGACAACGCCGGCTATTTCGCATCTGGCCCATCGTGGCTGGACGGCCCCTATGTTCTGGACCAGAAAGCGCTCTTTGAGGCACTTTTGGGAGGAATTGAAGCCGGAGCGCCCGCCGACAGGCTCGCACTCGATTTCCATGTCGCCGTCGCGCGCTCCTCGGCGCGCATCGCCAGCGATATCTGCGTGCACGAGGGCATCGACGCCGTCGCGCTCTCGGGCGGCGTGTTCATGAACCGACTTCTGCTTCAGCTTCTCACCCGCGAGCTCAAAAGCGCAGGCTTTACTGTCCTTGTCCCCCACACCGTACCCGTCAATGACGGCTGCATCGCCTACGGTCAGGCAGCAGTCGCACGCACTCGCCTCGCACAGGTCGCGCCACAATAGGCTGTTCGGCCAGCCCGCAAGCCGCCGTCTCACAGGCGTAACGCGTTTGCCCGCGAACCCCGCGAGCGCTACCATCAACTGATGGATTATTGAGCGCCCGTCCAGCGCAAAGCGTATAAAAGGGGAACAATATGTGCCTTGCCGTTCCCGGTAAAGTAGTCAAACGCGACGACGACCTCAAGGCCACCGTCGACATGATGGGCATCGAGCGCCCCGTGTCGCTGCGACTCGTGCCGACGGCGCAGGTTGGCGACTACATTCTCGTACACGCCGGCTTTGGCATCCAGATTGTCGACGAGCAGGAAGCGCAAGAAACGCTCGAGCTCGTTAATGCCATGTCCGAGCTGGTCGAAGAAGACCAGCTTGCCACCAACCCGGCCGAGGCATACTAGTGGCGGCCGAGCAGCCGGCGCGCTCCGGTATCGACTTCTCGGCATTCCGCGATCCCAAGCTGGCTCGCGAGCTCATCGAGCGCATTCATGAGCTTGTCGGCGACCGCACCATCAACCTTATGGAAGTCTGCGGCACGCATACCGTGAGCATCGGGCGCTATGGCTTTCGCTCCATTATGCCGGCCGGGCTCAAGCTGCTGAGCGGCCCGGGCTGCCCCGTCTGCGTCACCGCCAACCGCGACATCGACCACGCAATCGCGCTCGCCAACATAGACGGCGCCATCATCACCACCTTTGGCGACATGATGCGCGTGCCCGGATCGTCCACCTCGCTCGCTGCACAAAAGGCGGCAGGGCGTGACATTCGCATTGTGTACTCCCCGCTCGATGCACTCGACATTGCTGAGCAAAACCCCGATCGCCCGGTTATTTTTATGGGCGTGGGCTTTGAGACCACAACGCCCACCATCGCCGCCGCCATCTTGGAGGCCGAAGCGCGCGGGCTTTTGAACTTCTCGGTCTATTGCGCCCACAAGACCACGCCGCCGGCGTTGCGCGCCATCGCTAACGATCCCGAGACCGCCATCGACGGCTTTATCCTGCCGGGACACGTCGCCACCATCACGGGCTTGGCGCCCTTTAGCTTTTTGGTCGACGAATTCAATACCCCGGGCGTGGTCACGGGATTTGAACCGGTCGATATCCTGCAGGGCATCTGCATGCTGGTCCAGATGGTTGTCGAGGACAGGCCGGCGATTGACAACGCCTACCGCCGTGGCGTCAACGCAGACGGCAACCCCGTGGCGCGCCAGCTGGTCGAGCAGGTGTTTGAGCCATGCGACACCACGTGGCGCGGGCTGGGGCCGATTGCCAACTCGGGCCTTTCCATCCGCCCCGAGTTCTCGCGCTTTGATGCCCGCGTTCGCTTTGACGTGCCCGTTGAGCCGACGGTTGAGCCGCGCGGATGCCGCTGCGGCGACGTGCTGCGCGGAGCCATTACGCCGAGCAGCTGCCCGCTCTTTGGCCGCACCTGCACGCCCGAGCACCCCGTCGGCCCGTGCATGGTGAGTTCCGAAGGCAGCTGCGCGGCGTACTACCGTTACCGAGTCTAGCCCGAACGCCCCCGCGCACTGACACCTCCCACGATTGGAGTTTTGGATATGTCCCATAGCATCACCGACAGCACCGTCCTGCTGGGCCACGGCTCCGGCGGCCAGATGATGAAGCGCATCATCGATGAGGTCTTTTTAGATGCCTTTGGTTCGCCCGAGCTGCTCGAAGGCAACGATGCCGGCGTCGCCGCGCTGCCCGCGAGCGGGCGCATCGCCATGTCGACCGACAGCTTTGTAGTCTCGCCGCAGTTCTTCCCCGGTGGCAACATCGGCCGCCTCGCCGTGTGCGGAACCGTTAACGATGTCGCGACCTCGGGCGCCAACGTGCGCTACCTGTCGTGCGGCTTTATCCTTGAAGAGGGCTATCCCATGGATAAGCTCCGCCAGATTGTGCAGACGATGGCCGAGACGGCGCACGAGGCGGGCGTGTCCATAATCACGGGCGACACCAAGGTGGTCGAGCGCGGCGGGGCCGACGGCGTCTATATCAATACCGCCGGCGTGGGCGAGGTACCCGCGGGCGTGGCGCTCAGCGGCGCAGACTGCCAGCCCGGCGATGTCATCCTGGTCTCGGGTACACTGGGCGACCACGGTATCGCCATCATGAGCCAACGCGAGGGCCTGGCGTTTTCGAGCACCATCGAAAGCGATGCCGCGCCGCTCAACCACCTGATTGCCGACGTTTTGGCCGCAGCGCCCGGCACGCGTTGCTTTCGCGACCCCACGCGCGGTGGCCTGGCGTCCACGCTCAACGAGTTTGCCCAGGCCAGCGGTGTTGCCATGGAGGTCGACGAAGATGCCGTGCCCGTGCGTCCCGACGTGCAGGCCGCCTGCGAAATGCTCGGCTACGATGTACTGCAGGTGGCAAACGAGGGCAAGATGGTTGCCGTCGTGCCTGCCGAGCAAG
>OLOK01002405.1_pt1 | contig 13355 bp, 15 predicted proteins | sample 1672591 | NCBI WGS metagenome assembly OLOK01 (sample SAMEA3136703, study PRJEB25190) | human gut metagenome | biome: human gut; feature: human-associated habitat; material: faeces | place: Austria | collected 2013 | reverse complement strand
CTGCTTCTTCAATCGTCACGCGGCCCTTTCTCACCAGCTTAACCAACATCCGCATCTCACCAATGTTAATGCCTTCTTCTCTGCCTTCGGCCTTTACGCCCTGACTAAGGTTGCACATAACAAGCACCTCCCTTTCCAGTTCTCCGTTCATTGCAACGCCAAATTCTTCTTCAAGAATTTTCTTTTTCTCTGTGGCTGCTCTGGATGAAGAGAGCAGCACATCCATAAATTTCACAATACCTGTATGGTTTTCTGTACCCGGAGTTCCCAGACAACTCGTTACAACACTCATCACTTATATGCAGATTCCTCATCCCAAAAGCCAGTCGATGACATTCATAACTTTTATGCCATCGTAATTTCCGAGCGAAAAACGATCCAGTGTCAGGACAATCTTTTCATAATTATCCTGAATGCTCCGCAGCGGTCTCATCTCTCTCTCAAAGGTTTCTTCCGCCGTCATATCAGCGGTCACCTGATAATAGGTAAGCACGCCTTCCTTCTGTGTCACAAAGTCGACTTCAGTAGAACCATATTTTCCGATATTGACTTTGCCGCCCCTTCGTGAAAGTTCAAGATACACAATGTTCTCAATGGTAAATCCAAGATCGTATCGTTTTCTTGGAAGAATGTGGTTTCTGATTCCCATATCTACCATGTAAAACTTATTGTTGACCTTTAAGAGCTGCTTTCCTACAATGTCAAATCGCTCCACAGGATAAAAAACAAAAGACTCTGTCAGGGCTTCAACATAATCGCTGACTGTGTTTTGGGATACTTTTCTGCCAGCTGAGATCAGATAATCGGTTATACTTTTCATAGACACCGGGCTGCCGATAACGCTTGCCAGATATCTGGCAATTGTCTTCAGTAACGCAATGTCTGTGATTTTTCGTTTTCCACTCTCTTTTTCTCTTCTTGTCTGCCGCTGCTCAATATCTTTTACAATGACGGTGTTGTAGATTCCTTCCAAATACTGATCTATTTTTTCATCCGTACGGTTCATTACTGCCACATACGGAATTCCGCCGGTTTTCATAAACTCTGCAAAAGCTTCCTCTTTTGCCATACCTGTCACCGCCATATACTCGCGGAAAGAAAGCGGCAGCATCTTAATCTCTGTGTACCTTCCTGACAAAAGCGTTGCAAGCTCACTTGACAACATATATGCATTGGAGCCTGTGACATAAACATCCACATGATCTCTGATATAAAGGCTGTCAACCACTTTCTCGAATGAAGGAACTTCCTGAACCTCGTCCAAAAAGATGTATGTCATCTTATCAACACACAAACGTTCTTTGAGATAGTTGTACAGCCTCATATAATCTTTTAAGGGTTCGTAATCCAGATTTTCAAAGTTGATAGAAATAATCTGTTCTGGTGCGACTCCATTCGCCAAGAGTCTCTGCTGATACTGTTCCAGAAGTACAGATTTTCCACAGCGACGGATTCCGGTCACGACCTTGATCTGCCGCTCATCTTTCCATGCCCAAAGCTGGTCAAGATATTCTTTTCGTTCAACCATATCTGCATTCCTCCTTTTTTCTCAGTATAGCATATTATACTCAGAATATCAAATTATTTTTCCCGTTTCGGAAACTTTTATTTTATCAGACTCAATATTTTCTAATTATGGAAATTGTCAGATACGAGGCATGAAAAAGTGTTTAACTCCAACTCCACCAAAGCAGATCTATTCGCATGGGTAGAAACGCTCAATCTATAACCTTCCCATTCCTATGGAATGAAACACCCTCATAGCAGAGAAGATTTACGAATCCTCTCAACTATGAGGGCGTTGTTTTTTATTCATGCAGTTCCAACGGCAAACCATCTGGATCAAAGAAAAATGTCATCTTCTTTTGGGTGTAGCTGTCCAATCGAATCGGTTCGCATCCTATCCCCATCTGTTCCAGTTCTGCTACAGTGGCTTCCACATCCTCCACCCGGAATGCTAGATGCCGCAGTCCGCAGGCTTCCGGTCGATTCACGCGCTTAGGCGGGTTCGGCTCTGCGAAGATCTCCAGTTCAATCGCATCAGCACCCTCACCAACACGCAAATCCAGTTTCCAGTCATTCCGTTCTTTACGGAAGTTTTCTCGTACAATCGCAAATCCCAGCTTATTCACATAGAAGTCTTTCGATTTCTCATAATCTGAAACGATGATTGCCACATGATGAATCGCTGCTAATTTCATATTCTAGGTTTCACCTTTCCTTATATGTACCATACTTGCCGAATCGTTGCTGCCACCAGTTCCAAAAACACAGCCACGCTGCCAACCACCTGCGGAATCATAAAAATCACAAATCCTCCGATCAGCATTTGAAGTGCTTCCATCCCCTGCGACTGCTTCATCAGGAATGAAAGCACTGCCGTTGCGAACAGCACACTGCCCAGCAGATAGAATATCCATGCTGAACAACAATAAAGGAACATCACGAACCATTTCAGCAGCCATACTACTACGAGTAGCGGCAGGGTCAACAAGGTCAATATCAGTTTTGCCAGCTTTCGGGTTATACTCATTTCATCCTCCTTCCGGTTGGTCTGTTGCCCATATTATATCACACTCACCAATGTAATAGCATCCTTGTAATTGATTTTTTGCCGTTTACCCTGCACCATCGTTCCGGTGTAAACTTCATTTTTCAGAATCCGAAGTACCTGAATCGCCTGCCACTTTGCATGAGTTCCAGTCTTGAAACCACTGTGATAATTTAATCCGCACAGCCGTTTGTATTCACTGGGAGCCAGGACCCCTTCGCTGTTCAGTTGGTCTGCAATAGAGTTTGCACTCATGCCTTCCAATTTTCTGCGATAGATAGAGCGAACAATATCTGCTGCGTACTCATCTACCACCAATCGATTTTTGTTCTGTTCATCTTTACTGTAGCCGTACACTGCGTACCCGCCGATGAACTCCCCCTTGCGCCGCTTAATATCCAACTGACTCCGAACCTTAATGGAAATATCCCTGCAGTAGGAATCATTCAGCAGGTTCTTGAAGGGAACCACGATGCTATCTGAATCACTGCTCTCAGTGTTCGCGTTATCGTAGTTATCATTGATGGCGATGAACCGAATCCCCATCATCGGGAAAATCCGTTCCAGATACTTTCCCATCTCAATGTAGTTACGGCCCAGTCGAGACAAGTCCTTGACTATGATGCAGTTGATTTTGTCGGATTGGATGTCCTCCATCATCTGCGTAAAGCCAGGTCGCTCAAAATTGGTTCCCGTGTAACCATCATCTGCATATTCTCCTACCAAATGCAGTTCTGGTCGTTCTGCAACGAAATTCTGAATCAATTCTCTCTGGTTTCCGATGCTGTTGCTTTCAGCCTTATCTCCGTCCTCGATAGACAATCTCAGATAGGCCGCTGCTCGTATGCCCTTATTCTTTTTTTCCTTATAATAAAACAAAGCCATTAAACCTCCCGTCTCCACGCAATTCGCATGGTAAAATCCAGAAAGTTAATGGCTTTTGATTGCACATATTTACTTAACCCGTCTGTATTCTACCAAGCTGTAGCGCAAAAATCAAGCTGTAGCGTATATTTTTCGAAAAATCTTTTTTCAGTGTTTCCCCATGCTCTGCAAGAGGCAGTCCCACAGGTCACTGCCCTCTGGCCGGAACGATTCATACACGGTGATGCCCTTAATGATGATTTTTCTGTGATGGTCAGGCTCCGTTCGCTCCTGTTTCACTTTTTTGTCCATTCGCTCTTTCTGCTTCATCGGATCAACCCTCCTTTACTAATAGGAATCCAGAAGGGCATTTTGGAATACAGTTTTTGAAAGAAATTTTAAAAAAGCTGAAAAGTGTATTCCAAATAAAGGCTGCGGATTCCTATTTATAGAAGCATCTTTTTAGGGTAAGCCTTCGGATTACGGCAGAAGTCTGGGGCTTTTCTCTCTTAGCGCAAGATTCGCCCATAGTAACTCAAAACTCACTTTCGTGATTTTTCGTTCCTGGCAATCTTGATGGGGATTCCGTTCCCCATTCCCACGGTACGCACAAAATCTTGGATTTTGGCTATCTGGCTCCACACGAATGTGTTCGCAGCCGAACGCCTACGGCTTATCGGGAGTTGCTTCGCAATTATAAAAACGCAGGAGGATCACACTATGGCACGACCAAAAAAGGCAGAAAGCATCAGACGCACAAGCAATGTAATGGTTCGTTTCAGCAGCATTGAATATGAACTGGTGGCCGGATATGCAAAAGATGCCGGTTATCCCATCTCCACTTTTGTGCGCAAGCAGGCTCTATCTGAAAAAGTGATTATCTTGGTCAATATCTCTCCACAAAATCCATTTACGGAGAATTTCTAAAGGCTCCGAATAAGAAAACTTTCCGTCAAGCCCACTCGGACGAACTTGCCCAATATGAAGAAGCACTTCAAATTCTGAAGCAGCACTCGCCTGATGGAAAGTTTCTTACTATGAAAGACCTTCGAGCAGAAAAAGAGCAGCTTACGATTCAGAAGGACGCCCAATACGATACTTACCATTATTTCAAGGATTATCACAAAGAACTCAAGACCGTGTGTGCCAATGTAGACAGCATCCTCGGCACAGAACAAGAAGTGCAACAGCACGAACAGCAGCGCACTCGGAAATATGAGCAATCTCTCTAACCCACTTTCAAAGACACCTAAAAGCAAAAATAGCCAGCGTATTATGTGGTACATTCCACACAATACGCTGGCTATTCGTTTTCATTTACTGCTTATACCGCAGCATACCATTTTTTAGTTCAATAAATTTCCCATCAAAGATTTCCTGCAACACCTGCCTGCATGGTATCCGTTGCAATCTTCTGACCTCAGACGCTTCCATTACGCGGAAAGTGGTTTGGTGATGATCCTGATAAAACGCAATGAGTGATTCAATGTACGGTTCGGCATCGGCAAGTGTCAAGTTTGATTCTTCTTTTAAACGTGAGAATACCGATACCAGACTGATGCACCGAACATCTTCAAAATTTGTGGCTCCATTCCGAGCATTTTTGTCATCGGAGCAGAATACATAGATCTGCTCACCAAGCATCACCGACAAAACCTGTAATAGCACAAACGACTTGATTTCCCCAAGATTATTTTTCTTACCAACTTCTATATCGAGTCGTTCAAGCTCTTTCAAATAGTCCTCTCTCGATATTACCGTGTAATCAGCCTCTTCCAATACCCGATAATGTTCCGAAAAGTAATCCTTAGAAAAGGCATCGCAGGCCAATTTTAACATCTGCGTATAAGTCGCACACGCCAGCGGCCCTCGTACAAGTGACAGGCTTTCAAGAATTTCCTGATCTGTGTAGCTTTTTATCTTTTGCGCACCAATCTTCTCGCTCAACCAGATTGGTGCATCAGCATTGTACCGATTAAGTTCCGTTACGATTTGTGCATGACAAAAGAACTCATACTCCGGCAATTCCATGACCCGATCAATCAAATGATTGCCATTATCATCTTGAACAGAGTGCGTTTTGGAAATGAAGTCAGTATCCAGCAGTGCGTATCTTTTCACTTCGATCTGACACCCCTCAATCCAAACCATACTCTTTTTTCAGTTGAGCAAGATAGGCCACATCTTCATTTTCTCTGGATTCCGTCAGATACTCATGCTGTCTGTTATACTCAACTTTCTCAAGGAGTGTGCCAAAAGATTCTGTTCCTTTGCCATCGAGCTGCCAGCGTTTTGCTTTACCTGTCAGCGATACTCTTTCCATTACGTCCGCAGAGCCTACCTCCAGCAGCTTTTCAGCCTGCTGATGAGATATGTTCCCGCTTTCAAACAAACGCAGTACAACTGCCTTATAGGGCATAGCAAACATATCCATAAGCATCAGGACAGAATCTACCGTAACCAAATCTTTATCAAGCCCATACAGCAGAATCTGCTCATGGAGCAGTTGATCCGGCATCAGAAGAAGCCCTGCAAAGGCGTTCGCTTCCAAGTCCTCCTGCGTTCTTCCTGTTTCATCACCTGTTGCCGAATCCAGCATAGAACCATTTTTTATATAGCTCTGGTCTGCATTTTCCACATAGCAGTAGATATGATACAGTTCATGCGCCGCCGCAAAAAATTGCTTACAAAGCGGAAGTGCTGTATTTACGCACACAAAAATCGTATCCTGCTTCAAAAAAGTCAACGCCCATAATTCATCATCATGGATCGGGTAACGAAGCAGTTCCAGCGCGATTTCTTTCTTCCTGGCATAGTTCTGTATGACAGCAAAGATATTGTCCTTGATAATGGAATTGCCGACATACTCTGCCGAGAACTGTCTGACGATGGATTGGATTTCATCAAATTTCTTGGTTTGGCTTACAAAGAGGCTATCTTCCAGAACATTGTTCATCACTTATCCTCCCAGGGCTGCTCCATCTTTTTCCCATTCTCGCACACCCTAGTATGGAACAGAATCATATCGGACAGTTCATCCGCAAGCCGGATTCCCTTTCTTGCTTCCTCAGTTTTAACACGCCCCATAAACGCATGAATCACATTCGTGTCCATCGGCTTTTCCGGCATCTTCATCAGAGAATCCATCGACACATGAAGGTATTCAGAAATTTTATGAAGTTCAATCGCGTTGATTGCTCTTGCACCATTCATAATTTTGCTCATTGTCTGCTTGGAGACTCCAATTCCTTCTGCCAGATCAACTTGCTTTTTGTTTTCTTTTTTCAGTTCAGCCTGAATGTTGTTTGCAATTATCATATTTACATCCAGCATATAATCGCCTCCTATTCTTGTACTTATATTATACGCTCTCTCGCCAAGAATATCAATCATTTGGAAACTATTTTTGAGCTTCATAATATTTTGTTTCCGTTTCGGTTACAAAATAAGAGTGGTGGCTCTTTTTATGGAACCACCACTCTGCACTGCATCGGATTTTTAATTTTTCCGGCTTCTTTCCTGCTGCTGTTGCTGTTGGGGCTGACTTTTCTGTTTTCGCTCTTCCAGTTTGATGTGCAGGCGGTCAAGGACTGAAATCCGATTTCCGATGATACGCGGTTTCTTCGGATTATTGTTGACACAGCCATCAATCATGTTGTAATTCTGCTCTGTGCCGGATTCTTTGGCACGTTCTGCGGTGCCATTCTCCAAAAACTTCTGATGATGCAGCAGTTCCGGCTTTTGTTCTCGAAGAAACTTTTCGATTTTTTTCATAACCGAACTGTCAAATCCGTAAATCGTCTGCGCCACCAAAACTCCGCTGTCGTGGAGAACAATGTCCGGTTTTTGCTTTTTTGTCTGTTCACAGACAAGCTGTACAAATCTTTGCTCCTGCACATTCTAGTGCTGATTACACGCTTGCCAAAAAGTTTTGGTATCCAACAGAAAAAGGCAGGACCTTCTGCATGGATATGCACCACATCGTATCTTCCAAATGCACTACAAAGTGCTGCGAAAAAGGAAGAGCTTACCGCTGCAAGTCCCTTCTTCTCAATAGTCGGAACAACCTTTTGACGGATACCATCATATTCAATTGTTTTGTCATACTCTGCACCGCTCACATGATGACCTGCTCTATTGTAGCAAGTCACATCACAACCATTCTGTGCCATTCGGGTGCATAACTCTTTTACAACAATCTCTATCCCGCCTTCACGCGAAAGACGTTTCTGTCCGAAAACCGCAAGTCTGATTTTTTCTTCCATTACTTCTCTCCAGCCGTCATTCCATAGTTTCTATTCTTGTCCTAGGCTTATACACAATCCCAGCAGTTCTTTTCCTTAAATTGTCATGCTCGTCTTTCACTATTCACCTTTCCTATTTCATAGCACAACAACAAGCCTGTATACAGATTGCAGCAACAATCTATACGCAGGCTTGTCCTCGTACCTCCTTATTCTGTTTTCTGCTCTATCAGCTTTCGCTGTGGTGGGTTAAGTATAGAGCGCAACCAGAAGCCACTAACCCCCGAAATCACGCCGGAACGCAACGCACCATGGTAAACAGAAACAAGTTAAGGTAAAAAAGGTCAAGCCGCGCAAACCCGCATGAAATCAGGATTTTTTCTGGTTACTAACATTATTTCACAGGTTCCATGGACGGTAACTACAACTCTTTTACCAAACATCTTCGGCAGCCATGTAAAGAAGGCAGGCCCCTCCGTATCAGGTACTCAACAACAGTTTTACGAAGTAGGTGATAAACTCATGGATTCTCATTGTTTTCTCTTGTTTTTCGCCATCTCCTCAAAACTTCTGAAAAAGCTGTGCCAATTTTGTGCCGCAGGGGCCAAAAGTTCGGCGTTTTAGTTCATATATAGTTCATATAGCTGTAAAACACGACCGGTTTTAGTGCCCCATATAGTGTGCAAAACAGGTTCTTTTTGATGATGCTACGTCAGTATGGTTTATCGGCCGCACATTTCCCTCTTCCTTATCTCCAACAGCACTCCGGTCAAAATCACCAGCGAGCAAAGCAGGGTCAGCCACCAGTTTTCGGTAAAGCCGGCGATCAGGTAGCCAACAGCACACACGGCAATGACCACAAAGGCGTACTGCATCTGGGTTTGCACATGGTTGATATGGTTGGACTGGGCACCGGAGCTGGACATGATGGTAGTATCAGAAATAGGCGAAATATGGTCACCGCAGACAGCACCAGCCAGGACAGCCGCTACAGAAATGATCATCATGGTCGGATCCAGTTCAGCAAACATGTTGACCACGATGGGCACAAAAATAGCAAAGGTGCCCCAGCTGGTGCCGGAAGAAAAGGCAATAAAAATTGCAATGCAGAAGATGACCAGCGGCACAAAGTTCATCAGGCTGGAATTCAGATTGATGGCCGAACGTACAAAGGTACCGATACCCAGGGCGTCCGTCATACCTTTCAGAGTCCAGGCCAGCACTAAAATCAGGATGGCGGGCATCATAAGCTTGCCACCTTCGGGAACGGAATTCATAAAATCCTTGAAGCCGATGACACGGCGCGGCAGATACAGAAGCAGCAGGAATCCCACTGTGACCAAACCGGCAAACACCAACGCTTCCGAAGAAGAACAGTTGGCAAAGTCCTCCACCAGATTCTGGCCGCCGTTCAGGTGGCCGGTCCAGATCATAGCTGCGATTGCCGTTGCAATCATGACGACCATGGGCGCAATCAGATCGATGACCTTGCCTTTGGCGTATTTGCCGCCCTCGGTCGGGTCTTTTGTTTCCTGGTTCTGGAACTCTTCCCCGCCGGAGGTGAACAGATCACCTTTGGCCGCGTTCTCTTCATGCTTTTTCATCAGGCCGAAATCGAAGCCTACAATGGAGGTGAAGAACACCATATACAGGGTTAAAATTGCATAGAGGTTGAACGGAATGGTTTTAACGAACATCTCAAAACCGGACATGGAGCTGCCCGCCGGAACGTAAGAGTTGACGGCTGCCGCCCAGGAAGAAATCGGCGCAATGATGCAGACTGGCGCGGCGGTTGCATCAATGATATACGCCAGCTTGGCGCGGGAAACCTTGTACTTATCTGTGACAGGGCGCATGACAGAGCCAACCGTCAGGCAGTTGAAGTAGTCATCCACAAAAATCAGCGCACCGAGCAGAGAGGTCGTTACCAAAGCGGAGCGCTTACTTTTCAGGTGGCCGGAGGCCCACTCACCGTAAGCGCGGGTGCCGCCGGATTCCTGCATGAGCATAACGATCATGCCCAAAAGGATCATGAACATCAGAATGGAAAAATCCACACTATCGATCATTGTGTTAAACAGCGTATCAAACGCAATCCACGGGTGGAATTCTGCCGCCAACAGTGCGCCAAGGGCACACCCCGCAAACAATGACAAATACACTTCTTTGGTCAGCAGTGCCAGCGCAATCGCCACAATGGGCGGCATCAGTGACCACCATGTTCCTACAAACATCCTTTATTCTTTCTTTCCTCTTTTGATCTAATCAAAGTTATTCTAACATATTGTCCATGCCGATTCAATACGTAAAAAATAATATATCCTAGGGCAATACCGCACAATTCTAAGTGCCGATACGGCGAGCGAGGTGCGGCAGCTGCTAAGCCAAAAGCGCAGATAATACTTTGTGTATTATCGAGTATTTTGGCAACGCAGATGCCGTGCCGCAGCCGCCGGAGTGGTGCTTAAGCCGTAAGGCGGGAATTGTGCGGTATTGCCCTAGATAACGTTGTTTATTTTTCCCCTTCTCATTCTCTTTCTTTTGACGCAAGCTGCACCTAAGAATCAGATTTTTTTGCCAGAAATCGATATTTTTTGGTGTATGCCAATACCATCTTGCTGCACTCTATGCTATAATAAAGTTAAATGCCATATAAAAATTGGCCACTACCGCCATTTTTGTCCTATTTTGTTATTTGCTATGCCCAACATCCCGGACCGGACTACAAACGTTCCCCAGAAATCCGCGCCGCAAAGTCAAAAAAGGAGGGCCCACCATGTTCGTCCAGAAAGTACCGCATATCAAGGACCAGTTTTTGACGCAGGAACGCGCCAGCATGGAGCTGGAAAGCGGTCAGATTGCCGTGGGTTGGTATACCAACGAGCAGGACAGCCAGTCTGTTGTACACTCTCACCCGTATTATGAGCTTGTACTGCCCCTGGTGGGCAGCAACGTGCGCTATTCTGTGGACGGCAACATTTATGATATAAACCTGGGGGAAATGATCATCTTCCCTGCCCGGTGCTACCATGCGGGCATGTTCAATATCACGGATAAGATTTCTGAACGTCTGATTGCCCAGATCAACGCCGAGCTATGGCAGGAAGCCCTGCTGGCCAGCGGGCTGGTTGCCCCCACCTGGCTGGGGCAGCTGGTGATCCTGGATGCAGACGCCGTCACCGCATGGGATCTACGCGGCTTATTTGAGCGGATGGCCCAGACCGCTTACTTACACGGCAGCACCCAGCACATGGTGCAGCGGTGCGAGCTGGTGGAGCTTTTGCTGCTGATGGACCAGATTGTGGCCGAGCGCCGCGCGGCACCGCCCAGCGCTACAAGTGCCCTGGTTGCCAAGGCCGTTGCTTTTTTGCAGGCCAATTATACCGACCCGAACCTAACCGTTGGCAGCCTTGCCAAATATACATACACCAGCCGGGAGCATTTGTCCCGCGCGTTCAAAACCTACACGATGGAAAGTGTACACGGCTATTTGACCAACCTGCGCATGCAGCATTGCCGCCGTGCCATTGCAGCCGGCGCCAGCGTGCTGGATGCCTGCAACGCCAGCGGTTTTACCAATTACACCAGTTTTTTGAAAACTTTCCGCAGTTTATACGGCATTACGCCGTCCGAATATCGCAACCAGCTGCGGCGTACGCCGGAGCGGGTTCACTCTACCCCATAAACAATGTGAGCCGCCCGATATCAAGTCTTGGACAACTTTTTTCCCAAATAAATTTGAAAAAGGCACAAAAACAGGCTCATCAAAGCCAAAGCAGTTTTCAATCTGTCCTTGGCTTTGATGAACCTTTATTCAAGGCAACACCGCACAATTCCCGCCTTACGGCTTAAGCACCGATCCGGCATCTGCCGCACCTCGCTCGCCGTATCGGCACTTAGAATTATGCGGTATTGCCTTAACGTAAAATCCCGCTGTGTTTGTAGAAATAGACCATATTTTCGCCTTTTCAGATACACCCTAAGGAAAAAAGAAGGATAAACAGGCCCGAAAAGCGGAAAATGAAGTTGATGAAAGAAATGGAATGAAACCCTCAAAGCGCAATACAATATGCAGCTTCTAACCGCCAAGGAAAAAACTCAAAAGCAAGTTATTGGCTTTTCCTGATGTTTTTTCCTCTTTTGCAAGTGGCATGCGGCAGTCCATCGAAGTTTTTTCCGCTGGCTAAACGCTGTTCCTAATATTCAACATGCTTCGCATATTCGCTCTTCTGCTGGTTTACTTTTTCACATCTTTTGCTCGCCCTTACTTTGTGCTTGCTCAACTCTTAATTCACATTTTTTGGGCACAAACAGCTTTATGCAGTCGGCTCCTTCCAATTTCAACAGCTGGATTTTTCGCTCAACACCACCCGCATAACCGATCAGGCTGCCGCTGGCACCCACCACACGGTGGCACGGGATGATGAGCGAAATGGGGTTATGTCCCACGGCTCCGCCCACCGCCTGGGCGGACAGGTGCGCCGTGCCATGCTTTGCCGCAAGCCGGGCGGCCAGCGCGCCGTATGTTGTCGTTTGCCCGTATGGGATTTGCAGCAGCAGCGCCCACACTTCCTGCCGGAAGTCTGACCCGATGGGGTGCAGCGGCGGCATAAAATCCGGCATTTTTCCGCTGAAATACACATCCAGCCAGCGCTTTGCTTCGGTCAAGGGCGGGGTTTCGCGCTCCGTGCTCTGCGGGGCCAGGCCCGCCGCATAATACTTTGCGCGGTCAAACCACAAGCCGGTCAGGCCCACTTCATCCGCTGCCAGCAGAATTTCCCCCAAGGGGGACTGATAATGCGCGGTGAACATCATAGCATCTACCCTTTCTGTTATACTTTTGATGTTTTCTCCGTGTGGGAACCAGCGGGTGCTGCCTTTTTGGCCGGGGCTTTCTTTTTGGGGGCATAATCCTTCAACCCCGGCACCGCGCCGCCCGCGGCGGCCCACAGGTAAAGGCTCGCCACGCTGCAATAAGGGCTGAACCGCCTGCGGTACTTTTCAAACAGTTTGCGGTCAATTTTACGGTGATGGTACACCATGCGCAGCCCGCGCTGGATGGCAAGGTCATCATAGCTGAACACATCGGGCCTCTGCATGCAGAAAAGCAAAATCATCTCCGCTGTCCACACGCCAATGCCTTTCAGGGCACTTAACTCCCGGATCACTTCCTCATCCGGCTTCTGCCAGATGCCCTCCAAATCAAACTCACCGTTCTGGATCTTTCGTGCAAAGTCCGTGATGTACTCTGCCTTGCGGCAGCTGATGCCAAGCAGCTGTAATTGCTCGTTCCCTGCTTCCAGAATATGCTCGGCATCCACCGTACCAAGGGCACCCCGCATGCGCTGCCAGATGGTAGCCTGCGCCTTGGTGGAAATCTGCTGCCCCACAATATGGTGCACCACGGCAGAAAACAGGTCTGTATCCACCTCGCGATTCACCCGGCCCACCTGGGCAATCACCGCCCCAAGTTTTTCATCTTTGCCGCTCAGGTATTCTGTTTCTTCCTGCCCGTATTGAAAGTACATGGTCTTTCCTTTCCTGTGTTCTTTTCGTGTTCTGTGTGTTGGTTTCTGCGTTTATCCTGCCATCATTATACCATGCTTTGCGCGGTTTGGGCATCGGCGGCGAAAGCGCATTTTTTTATGGCAATACCGCATAATTCTAAGTGCCGATACGGCGAGCGAGGTGCGGCA
>OLOK01002393.1_pt1 | contig 13403 bp, 15 predicted proteins | sample 1672591 | NCBI WGS metagenome assembly OLOK01 (sample SAMEA3136703, study PRJEB25190) | human gut metagenome | biome: human gut; feature: human-associated habitat; material: faeces | place: Austria | collected 2013 | reverse complement strand
AGTGATAATATCTTGGAATCGAAAAAGCTTATTAATAGATTGTCTACCGAATTTTTGGATGAATTATCTATTTTAGGCTATGAAATAAAAAGAGGTAAAAATATTGCTGTAAGAACTACAGGAATGGAAAGATTTGCAAGATTATCAACTATTGATAAAAACTTTTCAGAGCAAAATTTATATATGTATTTTAAAAATCAAAATAACTTAAAATTATTAGCAATAAAAACAGGCAAAAATGAATTTAATAGTAGAATATTTGATAATGCATTAGAATCTAAACAAGCAGTAGAACTAAGTCAAGCGTCTACAGAAGGAAAAATTTATAATGAATATCAGAAAACAAAGTATCAAGAAATAAAAAGATATTATGAATTAAAGAAACAATTGGAATATTTAGATAAATATAATATTCAATCATTTGATGACATAGAAAATAAAATTGAAATGCTAAGAAGTGAAATTAAAAGCAAAAATATAGAGCTAAAAAGAAATAAAGAGGAATTTGATAAAATAATTCAAACTACAGAAAAAGCTCAAGATTATATTAGGTTATATGAAGTGTATGAGTATGCAAAAACTTATAAAGAAATGGATGAAAAATATATAATGCCTAAAGAAGTCGAGATATTTTTAAAATTGCAAGACGAATTAAATATATATTCAATAGAAGATGCAAAGAAATTAATTCAATCAACTAGAGAAGAGAGAATTATTATAAATAAAATGAAAAAAGATGTGTTAGAAATGCAAAGAGAGCTGAATCATTTAGATACTATCAAAGAAGAAAAAATTTCAAATAGTAACCTATTTATGCATAATATTAAATTTGGAGGAAATCGTATTGATTATAAATTATCTGATGATGATTGTTTTTGCGTAAATCTTCCATATACTAAAGAAAAAATACATATTCCTAAAAAATATACGGCTTATAATGAGAAACATCAATTTTATACATTGTATTTGGTGGATGATAAGGAATATGAATTATATGATGAAAATAATAAAAAAATCAAAAATATATCTGGTGCAGATTTAGAAAATTATGTATTAGATAAAAAGAAAGAAATTGATAAGATGTATAGTTAAAATTAAAAAAGTATAAGATCTCAAATTAAATTTTGGGGTCTTTTTTTGATGCAAAAGGAGGAAAAAATATATAATGATAAAATTATTTAGTTTATTTTCAGGAATAGGTGCTTTTGAAAAAGCATTAGAAAGAATGAAAATACCATATGAATTAGTAGGATTTTCTGAAATAGATAAATTTGCAATTAAAAGTTATTGTGCAATTCATAATGTTTCAGAAGATAAAAATTTTGGAGATATAACAAAAATAGATATATCTAAATTGCCAGATTTTGATTTGATGACTTGGGGATTTCCTTGTCAGGATATTTCAATTGCTGGCAAAATGAAAGGAATTAGAGAAGGAGAAACAAGAAGCGGATTATATTATGAAGGATATAAAATTTTAAAGGAGAAAAGACCAAAAATAAGCATAATTGAAAATGTAAAAAATCTTACAAGCAAAAGATTTAAGAGCCAATTTGATTCAATATTAAAAGATTTGTCTGATTTAGGATATACAAATTATTGGCAAGTGTTAAATAGCAAGGATTATGGTATACCACAAAATAGAGAAAGAGTTTTTATTATTTCTATTCGCAATGATGTAGCAAAAGGTAATTTTAAATTTCCGCTAAAGCGAACTCTAAAATTAAAACTTAAAAATATTTTAGAAGAGCAGGTAGAAGAAAAATATTATTTATCAGATAAAGCCATTGGTAGATTAATTAGAAATAAAGAAAATCCAGATGTAAGTGCTTGCATAATTGCAGGATATCATAAAATGGATGGTAGAAATAATCAATATATTGCAGAAAACAATAAAATTGAACGAGTAGGTGGTATATATGATACCAATAGTACAAAACATCAAGCTGGAAGTATTTATAATCCAAATGGAATATCTCCAACTCTTACAACTATGTCTAAAGGTGGGAATAAACAACCATTTGTATTAGTTGAAGAAGGAACAATTAAAGGATATGCTGAAGCAAGAAAAGGAGATTCAATAAATTATTCATACCCGAATAATTTGAAAAAGAGAGGTAGAGTTGGAAAAGAATTATCACAAACAATACTAACTTCTCCAAATATTGCAGTATTAGAAAATATAGATAAACCAATATGCATAAATAATTCAAGTAATGAATTAAGTATTCAAGATAGAATATATGATTTAAATGGAATTTATACAACACTTACTGCTGGAGGGTTTAAACCTAAAATAGCAGAAATAAAAATGTTTAATCCATATAATAATAAAGAATTAAAAGATATTGCACCAACACAAACAACAAATTGTGGAAGTATAAGTTCAAGTGCAGCAGTATTAGTATCAGAAGATGGAGAAACTTTTATGAAGATTAGAAGGCTAACACCACTTGAATGTTGGAGATTAATGGGATTTGATGATGATGATTTTTATAAAGCTAAAAATGCAGGAGTATCAAATACTCAATTATATAGACAAGCAGGAAATAGTATAGTTGTAAACGTATTAGAGAGTATTTTCTATGAATTATTTTACAATGAACTGATTGAAGAATATATAGCGTAAAATAATTATATAATTGTTTTAAATAATTAAAATATATTTATAATAAATCTATGATATGAACCAAATTCAAGTCGTATGAATGGGAAAAATTACTAAATATAAATTAATCAATAATGTTGAAAATTATGTAAATACAAATTATAATATTATTATAAGAGACTTTTATTAGTCAGCAAGCCATAGAAACAGTAATACTATAAATTTTGAGGAGGAATTAATTATGGCAACAAATATTGAATTTGAAAGTAAGTTTTCTGGAGCTGTTTTTTTTCGGGTTTTAAGTCCTGTTAAAGGAAACTTTTGGGTTAAATCCTTTAAAGAAGGAACAGCAATTATTCATCCTGGAATTGGATCTGACATTCTCGATTTTGCAAAAATTATTGAGGGAAGCTTTAGAGTAGATTCTAATGTTCAGAAGGAACTCAATAATTCTTTCGAATGCAAAGAAGAAATGGTGCTTGAAGCAATTAGATTTGAATTCAATGGTGTAACTGTTGAAGTTAATTCGAATAATGCTGATGCAAGAACAATCTTCAAGCTTTGGAAAAAGAAAGGTGATGAAGATAGAAGAGAAGTACTATTTAGACAATTTTCGGGTAATGCTCGTGTAACTGAGATTCGTCGCATTGAGGAAACAACCGATATGCAATTTAAGAATAAAGAAGCAGAAGAGATGTGGGACGAAATTGTAGAGAATAATTCTTCTAACTTTATCACAGACTTTGCATGTTGCTGGGCCAAGTATATGCAAAAATTTATTTCAGAAGGTAAAACTGTAGCTGAAATAGCAGAACAGACTTCAAGCGAGTGTGATTTTGAAGGAATTACCGGTTTTATGAAAGCTTGTGCAATACAAATTTTAATTCAGTGTTGGAGATATGGCGATGAACTCCAAAAATACTATGGCTAATAAGAAATGGCATTGATATTTCTTATTTAGTCTGATAGTATCAACAATTAAATAATGTTGATTTAAACGGCGTACTTTTGAAAGATAGAGTATGCCGTTTTACAATAAAGGATATTGTGAAAAATGTGAAAATGTATATTGTAGTTTAAATAAAAATAATAAAAAACAATAAAAATTTATTGACAAACGATAAATAAATACATATAATATTACTATCAAAGTTCTATTGATAAAATAAAGGAGGGCAATATGCATAAAAAGATTAGTTCAGTTTTGGGAGTAATTTTAAGTTTGAGCATTATATTAATTATCATATTTTTTCTATGGGAATTAAAAAATCCAGATTATAGACTAAAAGTAAATACTGAAAATCAAGACAAAGTTATAGAATTAATGTTAAAATCAGGACAAAAAATTGATTTAAATAAACAGATAGAAAAAATTGAATTGAAACAGGGATTAGGCGATGCATATTTATTTGTATATTACAAAAACGAAGACAAAGTGTTTGAAACAATGATAGATGATGGAGAAGAAATTGGAAATTATATAAGGAAACAAGGAGAAAATGCAGATTTGTTTTTTGAAGTAATTTTAAAATTCTTGGTTAGAATTATACCGATAGATATTTTATTAATTGTAGTTAATGAAATATCTTATATGATAACCAAAAGAAAAAGTAAAATTAGTTAGTAAGATAGAATATATAACATTTTATTGAATTGTAAAATGAAAATTATAGATGGAGGTATTTATGAAAGTTTTAGGAAATAATAGTTTATCTTCAAAGGTTTTAATAGGTTTAAAATTTGTTATTATAGTTACAGTAATTGCAATGATTTTTATTACAAGTATTCTAATAAAAGATGTAAGAGATATGGCTTTATATGGCAATCAAAAATTAGAAGAAACAATAATAATTTCAGGTGTATTTATAGCAGGTTTTGTATTCATAGCAATGTTAATTAAATTAATAAAATTTTTTAAAAATTTAAAATACAGTAAATGTTTTGAAGAAGAAAATACCAAATTATTAAAAGACATTTCTATACTAATATTAACAGGGAGTATAATTTATTGTTTAATAGCGATATTGCAAATTATTTTTAGCAGTGACTATATGAATATAATTGTCTACAATAGTTTCTTATGGATTTTAACAGTAATAATGTTTTGCTTATCAGTAGGAATAAAAATTTTTGTAGAAATATATATAAAAGCTATTGAATTCAAAAAAGAAAATGATTTTACAATATAGGAGGATAAAGATGGCAATAGTAGTTAATTTAGATGTAATGATGGCAAAAAGAAAAATGTCTTTAGGAGAACTTTCAAAAAGAGTAGATATAACACAAGCTAATTTATCCATACTGAAAAACAACAAAGCAAAGGCAGTAAGATTTTCAAGCTTAAACAAGATATGTGAAGTATTGGAATGTGATGTTAGTGATATTTTGGAGTATAGACCAGATTAAATTGTGATTTCAATAGTATTTTTGAATTTAAAGAGGAGCATTATGGAAAAAGAATCAAACATATTAAAAAAATCAATATTATTATATATGGTAATATTTTTAATCTTATTTATTATGTCAGAATCTATATTACTTCATTTTGGATATACGTATATAACATGGGTATATGTAATTCCAATTATTATAGCAATATTGGGGTTAGTATTGGGAACTATACAAATTATTAGAAATTTAAAAGTTTCAAGAAAAATAAAATGCATAATATATGCCAGTTCTCTAGCAATAGAAAGTATAGTAATAACTATATTTTTTGTAATTATATTATTTTTTTATGCTGTAATGCCAACTACTGATATTGTTATTAGAGATAATGTGAAAATGGCAAGAGAAGTACATAGTTTTCTACTTTCTAATGGAATATATTATTATGAATATAAAAATATGTTTATTAGAAGTAATAAAGTTCAAATAGAAGACAGATATAATAATACATTAAGTAAATCGGAATATATGAAAACAGTATATTATGATAAAGAAGGAAATATTATTAAAGAAGATTGTAACTTAATAGATAGCAAATTAATTCCAATTTATCAAAAGATATATGCAATAGAGAATAATATTGTAGAAGATTTTAAGCAGATATTTTTTAATATACACATAAGTTGGAAATGATTAAATTTTATAAAAAATTTAAATTGATAAATTATAGAAATTAATAAAATATATTTTTAGATTAAGTATATAAAGTCAAAAAATGCAAATTGTAAGGAGATGTATGAAAAAGTTTATTTTAATGATGGTAATTATAATTAATATTATATTCGCATTTTCACTTTTTTTAAAAGGGGGAATATTAATATTTGTTAATTCAAAAAATGAGGATATAGTCAAGGAAGCACTCGATGAGGAAATAGAGAACACAGATGATATAACTAGAATCATATTAGGACGTGGATGGGATTCTGGTGCATTAACCATATATCATTCATTCGGAAAAAATGATAGGGTATATATTTCACAAAGAGGAAAATATGAAGAACTTGAAAAGTATATTATACAAAATGGTATAAGTTTAGATAAAATTGGAATAGAGCTTTTAATAGCTTCAGTTGTTATTTCTATTTATTTAATGTTATATGTAGCTTTAGAAATTATAATTATAAAAAAAATACATAAAAAAATACACAAAATAATGTGACCTTTTTGGAAATTGTGGTAGTTATAAATAAAAATCTATCATCATGCTTAGCGAAAATTACAAAAAATAAAAAAAGAAATATAGAAATCTTTTAAAAATAAATTTAGGATATTATAAGAATAATTTAATTGAATAAAAGAAAATATACAGTTCAAATGATTGTTAAATTTTAAAATTTATGTTACTATATTAGGCATAGAAATAAAGAATGGAATGAAAAAAACTATAATAAACAAGTTATTATTAGTAATTGTTTCAAAAGGAGGAATATATGAAAAATAAGAAAATATTTTATATAGGAATAGCAGTATTAGCAGTAATTTCTTGTATAATCCTAGTTCAAATAATTATAAAAAACAGTGAAAATAAAGCAGATTATAAATTTGAAAATGATAGATTATACTTTACAAGAGATTCTAAAAATTGGATAGAAGTTCCAAATTCATTTTCTGTTACAATAAAGCATTTACAAGAAATAAATGATGGAAAGTTTAGAGAAGGAACATATCAAATTGATAAGAATAAAATAATTTTTTATAATGAAGTAGAAAATGATTATAGTAAATTGCCTAAAATCGTTGATTCGGAAGGAAATGAAATTGAGGAATTAACTACAAAAAAATACAAGTATACAATGTATTTGATATATTCAGATGACAATGGAGAAACTTGGGAAGATGTTTGGTGTGGAACTAGTGATTATTTGGACTCACTAGTAAGTATTAAGTTTACAGACAAAAATAACGGTAAGATGACATTAAAAAATAGAGATAATGAAAGCCAAACAGATTTTGTAACGAAAAATGGTGGTGCAGATTGGTCAAAGGAAAATAACAATAAAGATAATGAAAACAAATTAAATGATTTTAACTATAATGTGGTTAAAAATACTAGCTCTGAATCGTCCAATTCAGAAAATAATAAAGTGAAAAGTAAAGCCTATAAAGACAAAGATAAACAATGGGACGAGATTTTCTACGAAAAGAAAATAAGCGATAATATTATTATAAGAGTAGTAAGTAAAGGACATATACTGGCTCAAAGATGCCTAATAGGAATTGAAAAATCTGTTGATGGAGGAAATACTTGGGAAGAACAAATTGAAAATGCAGATGGTTTTATTCAAATTCATAATGATTCAAAATTTGTATTTTTAGATAAAAATATTGGATTTATAAATGATCCTGGTCTTGCAGGAACAAACGGAGATAATAGAGGATTATTAGTAACAACAGATGGGGGAAAAACGTTCAAGAATGCAATTATTGAAGCATCTGATTTAGAAGATGTGCTATACATAGAAGATGTTCCATATATGGAGAATAATATTTTGAAATTTAAGGCATATGTAATGGAGAACTCAGAAAAAAAATATCACTATTTCTATAGTGAAGATAATGGATTGAATTGGAAAATATACAAGTAAATTAAAAATAGTATATATTAAAAAGCTAATTAATGTAATTTATTTTATATATTGGCTTTTTTTTTTCTAAAAAATGCAACCAAATAATAAAAAATGGTAATATATAAATGTAAGATATATCTTAAAAGGAGTTTAGATTAAATTGGAGAGAACAATAGATAAAATAAGAAATTACATAGTAAATAATGAATTAGAAATAGAAAAAATTATAAAAAATTATAATAATTATATAAGTACAATTATTCATAATTCACATTTTACTTTTTCAAAAGAAGATGAAGAAGAAATAATAATGGATGTATATTTGACTTTATGGAATAATAAACAGAAGTTAGATATAAACAAAAGTATGTCTGCATATATTGCAGGAATAACAAAAAGAGTAATTCTAAAGAAATGCAGAAATAATAAGCAAATAGAGAATCTAGAAGACTATTCAAACCAATTGGTAGGAGAGAAAAATATTGAATTGAATTATTTTGAAAGTCAACAAAATCAATCAATTTTAAATGAACTAGAAAGAATGAAGGAAATAGATAGAGAAATATTCGTTTCTTATTACTATGAAGAAAGAAAAATAAAGGAAATTGCAATTATTTTTGATATGTCAGAAAGTAAAGTTAAATCTAAACTGTTCAGAATAAGAAAAAAACTAAATAGAATTCTAAAAAAAGGAGGGTATGATTATAATGAATGAGCAAGAATTGTTTGAAAAAATCAAAATGAATATTGCAATTAATAATTTGAAAAATGAATATAATAATAAACATACCCTAAATGAAGAAAAAAAATGGAGGGGATATATGATGAAAAAGAAACTAGTTGCAATCACTTGTGGTAGTATTATATTAATAACAGGTGGAGTATTAGCTTATAATAAAATTGTTTCTAGCTTTGGATTTGGAAAAGGAATAGATACAGCAGCAGAAAATGGTTATATAGCAAATCCAGAAATGGATTATGTATCATCAAATACAACTGCTACTGACCAAAAGACAAATATATCTGTAGATAATATTAATGTAAATACTAAAATAGAAGATTTTATAATGGATGATATAACAATAGGAACACACTTTACATTTGAAATTGATACAAAAATAAATGAAATAATAGATTTAGACGAACTGCAAGATATAGAACTTAAAGACTTAATTGTAACTGATGAAGAGAAAAGAATTTTATATTGTATGGATCAAGATGCCTTTGAAAAATACTGCAAAGAAAACAATTTAAGTTATAAATTTAGCGAATTTAATGAAAACTATTATAATTGTGGTCTAAATGCGATTTTAAAAAATCACGATAAAAAAACTGGAATTATACAATTTACATATAATTTATATTCAGGGGATAAGTTTTTTCCAAAAAGTAAAAAACTAAATTTTAGTTTTAATGAAATACAAGTAACAGATAAAAATACAGTTGTTAATATAAATGGAAATTGGAATATGAGTTTTGATGTCCCAAAGGAGATGTATAATAGGAAGAGTATATCTTATAAAGTCGTATCCTGTGAAAATCCAGACTTTGAAGTAACAAATGCTACACTAACTAATACAGGATTTGAGTTTGGACTAATTATATCAAATATGGGGCTTCCAGAAGGAATAGAACTGATAAATGAATTAGAGAAAAAAGTAGTAGATGGAGAAATAGACATTAATGAATATAATAGAAGAATTAATACAGAAAAAGAATTTATAGAGGCAAGAGAGCAATATGATAAGATAAAACAGCCAGTAACAACTTATGACTGGAATAATACTTCAAACAATCAAAATATTGAAAATGTAACTTATGTTGAAAATGAGAAGGGCGAAAAGTTTACATCAACTATGAGTCCGGGTAGAAGACAAGATGCCAATTATATAGATGGAAATAAGTTTAACTTTTACGAAACGTTTAGTTTGACTACTTATACTGCAACAAATAAAATAAAAGTTAGAGTAATGCTTAAAGGAAAGCCATATATTATAGAATTAAAACAAGTAAAATAATTAACAAAATATATAATCAAATTAGATAAGTAGGTTAACAATAAACAGTTATAATATTTTATATTCCATAAAATAGAAATATTGAAAATAATGAAAAATATGAATAAGGTAAATAACTTATTCATATTTTTTGTTATTTTACAAACAAGCGTTTACAAATAAAAATACAAATGATATAATCAATTTGAAATTGTTCAAGGAGGAAAATAAAATGCTAAAAGGAATTGAATGTCTAGGACATAGTACAATAAAAATAAATAAAAATAATAAAATAATTTATATAGATCCATACAATATAAGTGATGGTATAAACGATGCAGACTATATATTTATTACTCACAATCACTATGATCATTTTTCAGAAGAAGATATAAAAAAAGTAAAAAATAATGAAACAATTATAATTATAACAGAGGACCTATATACTAATACTTTGAAATTAGGATTTAATGGAATGAATATAATTACTGTAAAACCAAATGAAAATTATCAAGTAGAGGGAATAAAATTCAGTACAATACCAGCATATAATACAAATAAAACATTTCATCCAAAAGAAAATAACTGGGTAGGATATATTATAGAATTGGAAGGTAGTAAATATTATATAGCAGGAGATACTGATATAACAGATGAAAATAAAAAAGTAAAATGTGATGTGGCTTTTTTACCAGTAGGCGGGACATATACAATGGACTTTAAAGAAGCAGCACATTTGATTAATGAAATAAAACCTAAAATAACAGTACCAATACATTATGGAAGTATAGTAGGTACTAATCAAGATGCAACAGATTTTGTGAAGTTATTACATCCAAATATAAAAGGAATCATATTAATAAAGTAATATTTTTGAAAGAGGGATAGAAATGAATTTACTAAATAAATGTACTAAAGGGGAAATTGAGCTAATAGAAAGGGCAGGAATAATACTTGAAGATAAAGATTATAGTGAGGAAGAATTAAAAATATGTGGAAATGAAATTATAGAATATATAATGTCACATAGTACAAAAAATGGTGATATTGATAAATTAAGAAACCAATATAGTAGCATATTTAGAACAATAGAATTAAAATAGGAAATGATTGTAAAAATATAAGAAACTAGCTAAAACTAGTTTCTTTTTCTGAATTTATATGAACTATTTTTAGCTTAGGGTAAAAAACTCTTACATTTTTTACCAATAAGCTATTTTTTACAATAAAGATGACATGAACACGTTATTTTATGTAAATTTTAAATAGTATTTTTTGTAAAAAATGTATTAAAATTTTATTCTTTCCCAATATTGTAAGAGAATTTTTCTGCTCTATTTTTAGCTGTAGAAATATTGACAAACTTTTTAAAAGAAACTATAATAAGTCTACAAACTGAAATTGTAGATATGCTATATAAAATTATTAAAAAAGGAGTGTAAAATAAAAACACTAAATGATTAGTGTTCAAAATATTTGTCGGTATCATCATACAAATCTTCTAACGAAACATTTAGTGCGTAACAAAAAGCTTTAATTTCAAAATCTTTAACAAGTCTTTTATTATTTTCAATTTCATAGATGTCGGCAATATACATTGTTACGCCTAATAAATCCATTTTTTTACATAGATCTGGCTGAGAGAGCTTTTGTAATTCTCGATATTTTTTAATATTCTTACCAACAATATTAACATTGTTATTCAATTTTCTTATTGTAGCCATTTTAAAGCTCCTTTCAAAATCTATTTTTAGCATTCTATAATATTTTTATGCGACTAATTACAAACTGAGTTTTATTTTTTAATAACTTTTGTGATAAATTAAGGGAGGAAGGAATAAATGCATAAATTTAATTATGAAGAATGGAACGATAAATACCATAATAGAAAAATCATAAATTTAATTGATTATTTAAATGATAATGATATGAATATATTAAATAAATTGGGGATAAGTGTTGAAAATAAAAAATATACGGAATATGAATTAGATGTTATAAAGCAAGAATTGAATCAGTATGATGACAGATTTGAAATTGAAGAATATGATGAAAAAGTAAAAGAAGATATTAGAAAAATAAAAAAATCATTAAAAGAAAAAAAAATAAGCAATGAAATGTTTTATAAACTAGCGGATAAATTGTAAATATAATAAAGGTAATATAGGTAAGATGAACAAAAGAGTATTATCTTGAAAAATATATTAATTCTAATAAAATAGTTTTTGGGTTCTAAAAATATACTTTCAAACATCGTTATAATAGTCGAATATTGACGAAAAATGTCGAAAAAAACTGGAAAAAAATGTATTCGAAACCATTGACTTAATTCCCAAATATGGTATAATAAAAATCGTGAAGTATGTATTAACTTTGCACAAGAATTTAGAGGAGTTTCGTGATTTGAAAGGAGCTTTTATAATTATGAAACGGTTTATAGCAATTTTGTTAGTACTCGTTATGTGTCTGTCGATGTCATCAATGGTATTTGCTGCAGAAATACAGCCTATCATAACAGATACGGCTGAAAGTACGATTGATGACGATGGTTGGACATTACTTGATGATTCGATTACCACCGAAGGCTCGGGAATTGTACTTTCAGGTGGTGTAGAAACATGGAATTACACAGGATATGTTCAGCAACATGTTGGTGATTTTACAATGTATGGCTACAACTTGACCCCTGTTAAAACAATTGCAACAAGCGATTTGAATAGGTATCTAACCATATACACTGATTTCACTTGTAACTCAGCGTCAATTTTGACTGTTCAAATACGAGAGTATTCTTCGGGGAATGTGTTAGCTCAAAGTCAATCAAGTGCAACTACAAGTGGTAGTGTTACTGTCCAGGCTGGTAGTTATGCGAACCCAATGAGTGGAAAAAAAGTTCAGATTTACTTTAAGGTAACTGATGCATACGGAAATTACAGTGGTAGTAGACAATGTAATATTTCATATGGATATACGTTAAGAGGTGTAGGCTAATTACGATTATATCCTATGATTAGTAGACAATATTTTTTTATTTGTAACGGTTAACGAACTCCTCTATTTTCTATCCGAATGACCTTTATTTTGGTTATTTTGGAAAAAAGGTGCCAATTCTTTTGGCACCTTTAATTGTCATTTTAAGGGTTGTATTATTAATTCGGTATTGGATATTTTTTCAATTTCTTCAAAACGATAAGAACGAATAATATATTTCTTTTTATTATCAAATCTAAAAATTAAACATTTTGTATATTCAAAATTATCATTATCAGGTGGATATTCCTCAATAATAAAGGTTCCGTTAGTTTTTTCCAATGTTTCAAAAGTTGTAACAAATCCTATGCCACTTCCACCATCATCTTTATGTGTTGTTATTCTTTCTTTTCCAAGATTAACAAGAGTATTTATTTCAAATTCTATTCCAGTATCATAAATACGAAATTCAAAGCAATCAGTATTATCGAATTGAACCAAAATTTTAGGATTTTTATTAGAACTATATCCTATAGCAATAATAGAATTTTTAATCATATCTGCAATTAAAGTTTCCAATAGGTTTAATGGAATGACGTTATTAACTACATCTTTAATATTATTTTTTACTATCACATTAAACGATATATTTTTGTTGCTACATTCTAAATAGAAATATTCCAATATATTATCTATATTTATGATGCCAGTCTTATTAATAAGAAAATCATTTTCAAGATTTATTTTTAATTCATTCGAAAATTCGGTAGACAATCTATTAATAAGCTTTTTCGATTCCAAGATATTATCACT
>OLOK01002378.1_pt1 | contig 13458 bp, 9 predicted proteins | sample 1672591 | NCBI WGS metagenome assembly OLOK01 (sample SAMEA3136703, study PRJEB25190) | human gut metagenome | biome: human gut; feature: human-associated habitat; material: faeces | place: Austria | collected 2013 | reverse complement strand
ATCAGGTTCAGTGGAGCGCAAATGCTAAGTTTAAGAAAGCGCATAAAAAGAAAGTGAAAAAGAATTGCTATGTGATATCGAACAAAAAGAGTGGAAAAAGATATTATGTGCGTGTCCGCTGTGTGAAAAAGAAAAATGGAGTGAATTATTATGGAAAATGGAGTAAGGTGAAAAAAGTATCCGTGTAACGATTTAGAAATTTTCTGTTAGAATAAAAAGCAGGGAACAATGATTTTGTGCGAGCACATTCATTGTTTCCTGCTTATGTTTGAATTCGTTCTATTTTAGTATTTCATATCTTTTAAAATATCACAGAAGTCAAAGGTTGCAAAATAATCCCGTGGAGTTTCTCCGCGGCGAATCATCTGCACGCTGCCATCTTCTTTGAGAAGAAGCTCCGGCGATTTCAGTTTACCGTTGTAGTTATAACCCATAGCATATCCATGAGCACCGGTATCGTGGATAACCAGATAATCTCCGATGTCAATCTTTGGAAGCATACGGTCTACGGCAAATTTATCATTGTTCTCGCAAAGAGAACCGGTGACATCGTATTTGTGGTCGCATGGTGCATTTTCTTTGCCGAGGACGGTGATATGATGATAAGCACCGTACATAGCCGGACGCATCAAATCACAGGCACAAGTGTTCAAACCAACATATTCTTTGTAAATATGTTTCTGATGAATACATTTTGTTACGAGATTGCCATAAGGTCCAAGCATAAAGCGACCAAGTTCAGTAAAGATGGATACATCACCAAGTCCTGCCGGTACCAGGATTTTCTCGAACTGTTTGCGGACACCTTCACCGATTACCGCAATGTCGTTTGGCTCTTTGTCCGGTGTATATGGAATACCGATACCACCGCTCAAGTTGATAAATGTAATATTGGCACCTGTTTTCTCTTTCAATTCTACTGCGAGTTCAAACAGGATGCCGGCAAGTGTCGGATAGTATTCGTTGCTTACGGTGTTACTGGCAATGAAAGCATGAATACCAAAGTTTTTAGCACCCAGTTTCATTAATTTTTTGTAGCCCTCAATTATCTGCTCTTTGGTGAAGCCGTATTTGGCATCTCCGGGGTTGTCCATGATGTCTGTACCGAGTTCAAATACGCCACCCGGATTATAACGACAGCAGATGGTTTCCGGAATCCCAACATTTTCTGCTAAAAAGTCAATGTGGGTAAAATCGTCTAGATTGATGTAAGCACCGAGTTTACTTGCTTTTTCATACTCAGCAAGTGGTGTCACATTTGAGGAAAACATGATGTCATTATCATGAAATCCAAGGGATTCTGAAAGCATTAATTCGGTCAGAGAAGAGCAGTCAACTCCGCAGCCTTCTTCCTGTAAAATTTTAAGGATAAATGGGTTTGGTGTTGCTTTTACTGCGAAATATTCGCGATAACCCTTGTTCCATGAAAATGCCTTTTTCAAAGCACGGGCATTTTCGCGGATTCCTTTTTCGTCATAAATATGAAATGGAGTCGGATAAGTTTTTTCAATTTCCTTAACCTGATCCAAAGTTAAAATTGTTTTCTTTTCCATGGTGAAAATTCCTCCAAATGATGTAGTGGGAATTACTTTAATTTCTCGCCGGTGAGTAATTCGTAAGCCTCCAGATACTTGTCAATGGTTTTCTTGGCAACATCTTCCGGAAGTTCCCAATCGTGGTTTCCTTTGTTTTCTTTGAGCCAGTCTCTTGCAAACTGTTTGTCAAAGGATGGCTGGCCGTGACCCGGCTCATATCCTTTGGCAGGCCAGAAACGGGAACTGTCCGGTGTCAGCATTTCGTCACCGAGAACAATGTTTCCATTCTCATCAAGACCAAACTCAAATTTTGTATCCGCAATGATAATACCTTTTTTCAATGCATAATCTGCGCATTTTTTATAAAGAGCGATGGTATAATCGCGAAGCTTTTCAGCATACTCTTTTCCTTTGCCAGGAAATTCTTTTTCCAGTACATCAACGCTTTGCTCAAAAGAGATATTCTCGTCGTGGTCACCGATTTCAGCTTTTGTCGAAGGTGTGTAAATTGGTTCCGGCAATTTGTCGGATTCCTGTAAACCTTCCGGAAGCTTGATGCCACATACGGTTCCGTTCTTTTGATAGCTTGCCCAGCCACTGCCGGTGATATATCCGCGTACAATACATTCAATCGGAAGCATAGTCAGCTTGCGGCACATCATGCTGTTGCCATCATAGGCTGGCTGCTGAAAGAATTCCGGCATATCTTTTACGTCGGCAGAAATCATGTGATTTGGGACAATGTCTTCAGTAAGGTCAAACCAGAATTTCGACATCTGGGTTAAAACAGTTTTTAGAAATGATGTTTTTCAGAATTACGTCAAAACAACTGATGCGGTCAGTTGCGACCATAATCAGACTGTCACCGTTGTCGTAAATCTCTCGTACTTTACCTTCTTTGATTGGTTTCCATTCGCTCATAGCGGTACCTCCATCTTTTATATGTTCGTCATTTACATAGTATAAATTTTTTTAACGAACCTGTCAACAAGGCAAATTGTTTGTGTCAAGTGTTCGGTCAGTATTTTTTCCGTAAAGCAGTAAAAAACTTTGTGTCTCATGGGCGTTTCCACTTGTTGAGTGCGTAACAGTAGGGGCACTGAAACTACCAGTGCCTCCTACTGACGTACTCAAACCCATGAGACACAAAGTTTTTAATTGCTTTACTGGAAACTCAAAAGAAACGAACATTTGATACAAATCAACCTTATGCAACCTAAATTGCTGTCATATTCAAAAAGAGTTGCATAGTTTTTTACTTTTTTCTGAAAAAAAACAACCATGAAGAAGAAAATTGGCAAAAAACGTTGTTTTGCAGCCCAATTTTCTTTACTCAATCGGGATAATGCCTCCAAAATGCAACCATATAGGACAAATTAAAGAAAAAGAGTTGTCTAGGGAGGAGATGGCAGGTGTGTGCAGGATTATTTTGCACATTTACTGGTTTAGAGATTTGCCCACAGGAAGTGCTTTGGGAGTTTTCAGAATTTGTAATTTAGTGGAACCGCTTGGGAAGAGTGGGTTTTGAGTGCGTCATCAGGAGGCACTGGTGGTTTCAGTGCCCCTGATGTTACGCAGCTCAACGAGTGAGAACGCCCACGAGACACAAGCGGTTCCACTAAATTACTGAAACCTGAAAATTGACACACCACCCATCCCATGATTTACTTGAAAAAAACAAATGTTTGCTTTATACTAATAACGATTGAGCAAAAAAGGCATATGTGCCGATAAAAGGCTAGTTTTAGAATGAGAGGTTTATCTTTATGAGCAATTACAGCGGCAGTGATATTGTAATCTTAGAGGGGTTAGAGGCAGTTCGCAAACGTCCGGGAATGTATATTGGAAGTACCGGAACGAGAGGGCTTCATCATATGATATGGGAAATTCTAGATAACGGAATTGATGAGCATCTTGCCGGATTTTGTAACGAACTTCATTTGACGTTGTTAAAAGATGGCGGCGTTGTTGTCGAGGATAACGGACGTGGCGTGCCGGTTGATATTCACCCGACAAAGAAGATTCCGACGGCACGGGTTGTATATACCGTATTGCATGCGGGTGGTAAATTTAATAGTGATGTGTATAAAGTTTCCGGTGGTCTGCATGGTGTGGGTGCATCGGTTGTAAATGCACTGTCAAGCCACATGATTGTGGAAATAAGACGAGATGGAAAAGTGTACCGGGATGAGTATAAAGATGGCGGTAAGCCGGTGACAAAATTAGAAAAAGGACTTTTACCGGTTGTGGGAACCTGCATGAAAAATAAGACAGGCACAAAAGTTACTTTTTATCCCGATGATTCCATTTTCGAAACGGTGGAATTTAAGCCGGAGACGATTCGTAAAAAATTAAAAGAAATTGCTTACTTGAATAAAAATCTCAAAATTGTTTTCAAGGACGAGCATACGGGAGAAGAGCAAACATATCTGGAGGAGTTTGGAATTCAGAGTTATATCAAGTACATAAATCGTGATACTGCGGTCCTCCATGATGATGTTATTTATATAGAAGGAAAAAGCGGAGACATTGAGGTAGAAGTTGCTTTTCAGTATACGCAGAATTACAGCGAGCAGATTAACGCTTACTGTAATCGTATCAATGTGGCAGATGGTGGAACGCTGGTTACCGGTTTCAAAACGGCACTGACACGAATTATGAACCAGTATGCAAGAGAATTAAACTTCTTAAAAAATAAAGAAGACAATTTTGACGGAAAAGATATCAGAAATGGTTTGGTTGCGATTGTTTCCATCAAACATCCGGATCCGCAGTTTGAGAGCCAGACGAAAAACAAACTCGGTAATACGGATGCAAAAACCGCAGTGGATGAAGTATTTAACCGTGAGGCGCAGCGTTATTTTGATAAAAATGTGGAAGTGTTAAAACGAATCCTTGAAAATGTACATAAATCTTTTAAGGCGAGAACAGCAAGTGACAAGGCGAGAAAAGGTGTGATGAAACAGCTCCTTGATGTGGATACCAAAAGTAAACTTGCAGCATGTTCTTCAAAAAAATCAGAGGAATGTGAAATTTATATTGTCGAGGGTGATTCTGCGGGTGGTACTGTTAAGACGGCGAGGAACCGAAGAACACAGGCGGTTCTTCCACTTCGCGGAAAGATTCTGAATGTAGAAAAAGCACCACTTGAAAAAATTTTGGTAAATAACGAAATTAAAACAATGATTGCCGCTTTTGGATGCGGAATCGGCGAAAATTTCGACATTAAAAAACTTCGTTACGATAAAATTATCATTTTAACCGATGCCGATGTCGATGGGGCGCATATCAGCACACTGCTGCTTACATTTTTCTACCGTTTTATGCCGGAACTGATTTATCAGGGAAAAGTATACCGTGGTCTGCCACCGCTGTACCGGGTATCATATGAAGATAAAAAAGGCAAGAAAAAGAATAAAGTATCCGAATATTTGTTCAATGATTTTGAACTTGAAAAATTCCGAAAGACCGGGAAAAAGATTTTGGAATTGCAGCGTTACAAAGGTCTCGGAGAGATGGATGACACGCAGTTGTGGGAGACGACCTTAGACCCGGAGAGCCGTATTTTAGCACAGGTATCTATCAGCGATACGGTAGAAGCCGATGAAGTAACGGATATTTTGATGGGAAGTAACGTTCCACCGAGACGACAGTTTATTATGGATGAGGCGAAGTACGCCAATCTGGACATTTAACGGGAGGAAAATCAGATGAGTGAAGAAAATATTATACAGTTAGATTTTTCAGAAGAAATGAAAACATCTTACCGCGATTATGCAATGAGCGTTATTGTGGCACGTGCTCTCCCAGATGTCCGTGATGGGTTAAAACCGGTTCAGCGCCGTATTTTGTATGCTATGAAAGAACTTGGTTTGTCGCCGGACAAGCCACATCGAAAAAGTGCGCGTATTGTCGGTGATACGATGGGTAAATATCATCCGCATGGTGACAGTTCGATTTATGATGCGCTCGTGCATATGACAGAAGATTATTCACTGAATGCACCGCTTGTTGACGGACACGGAAATTTCGGCTCGATTGACGGAGACGGCGCAGCTGCCATGCGATATACCGAGGCACGTTTGTCAAAACCTGGTATGATGCTGTTGGATAATTTGGACAAAGGTCTGGTTGACTTTTTACCAAACTTTGATGACAGTGAAAAAGAACCGGCCGTACTGCCGGCCACGCTGCCAAACCTTTTAATTAACGGAACAACAGGAATTGCCGTCGGTATGGCAACAAACATTCCGCCACATAATCCGACGGAAGTCATAGATGCCGTAATTGCGTACATGGACAGACCGGGAATTTCCATTGATAAATTGATGGATTACATTCCGGCACCGGATTTTCCAACCGGTGGAATCATTATCAACGCTTCCGATATGCGGGATATTTATGAAAAAGGAGAGGGAAAAATCCGTCTGCGTGCCCGTACAGAAATTGAAAAAGGAGATGCCGGCAGAACAAACATTGTTATCACGGAAATTCCTTACACCATTTCCGGAAATAAATTAAAACTCGTGGAAAGTTTAGCTGCGCTGGCAAAAGATAAAGTATTTGATGAGATTTATGATGTGCGCGACGAGTCCTCCAAAGAGGGTATTCGTATCGTTGTCGAAGTAAAAAAAGGCCGCGATATTGACAATCTTTTAAATGGACTTTATAAGAAATCCCAGATGGAGGATACCTATGGCGTAAACCTTTTGGCAATCCGTCCGACGGAAAATGGAACCGGACAGCCAAAAGTATTTAATTTGAAATCATTGATCGAGGAATTTGTTTTATTCCAAGAGGATTTGTATACAAGAGAGTATCAGTTCCTTTTGGAAAAGGCAAAAAAACGTCTGGAAATCGTTGAAGGGTTGATGAAAGCAACCGATGTAATCGATTTGATCATTGAAATTCTTCGTGGTTCTTCCTCCGTGAAACAGGCAAAGACGTGCCTTATCGAGGGAATTACGGAGGGAATCAAGTTTAAGAGTAAGGCATCGGAAAAAGAAGCAGCCACACTTTCCTTTACGGAAAATCAGGCGGATGCCATTCTTGCGATGCAGTTGAGCAAGTTAATCGGACTTGAAATTTTAAAACTTCATGAGGAAAATGATACATTAATTGCGAATATTGCAGAGTATGAAAAGGTTCTTTCGGACAGTAAAGAACTTTATAAAGTTATTAAGGGAAGACTTCGTGAATTTAAGAAAATCTTTAATTCGCCGCGCCGGACAAGCCTTATGGATACGGTGGCTAAAGCCTATGTTGAAAAAGTGGTTATTGAAGATTTGTATGTCTGCTTTGACCGCTTTGGCTATACCAAGGCAATTGATGCGGCTGCATTTGGACGGGCAAGCGAGGAAACAAAGAAAGATTTCAGTTTTGTACTGAAAATCAAGAACACGGATAAACTCTGCATTTTTACAGACAAAGGCAATATGCATCAGGTGAAGATGGAGAAAGTGCCAAGATGTAAGATGAAGGATAAAGGTACATTGATTCACTCACTGTGTAAAATGGAAAATGACGAAGAAGGACTTCTCTATGTCAGCTTTGAAGAATTGTTTGAGTCCATTTTATTATTTGTGACAAAGAACGGTTATATTAAGTTAGTGTCCGGAGCGGAATTTGAGACCGGACGCCAGATGATTGCGGCGACAAAACTGGATGCGGACGATGAAGTAGTTGGTGTAATAATGCTTTCGGCAAGCGATGTTCTCACCGGAACAAAGAAAGTAATTCTTTTGACAAAAGACGGTCTTTCTCTTGGATTCCCGCTTAGCGAAGTGAGCGAACTCAAAAAGACAAGCCGAGGCGTAAAAGGAATTACATTGGAGAAAGAGGATACAGTTGCATTTGCAACGGTTGTTCATCCGGCTGCGGAAACATTTGAATATGAAGGAAAGACTTTAAATGCACGCAGGGTACGAAACCGCAAGCGTGCGGCGAAGGGGCAGAAAGCGAATTTGATGCAGAATACGCTTACACTTGAATAAGAAAATGAAACTTTTTCAAATTTACGTTAATGTTTTTATGCCTTCGTCCGATAAATATAGTAAGAAACGGTAAATGCGTTTTAATATAATAAGAATGGAGGCGTTGTTTTATGAGAATTGATGCGTATATGCAGGTAAGCCAGATTTACCAGGCAAACAAAACCAAAAACGCTCCAAAGACAGGAAAGGCAGGCAGTCGTGATTCCTTAGAAATTTCCAGTTTCGGAAATGCTTATCAGGTAGCAAAACAGGCTGCGTCACAGGCATCTGATGTCAGAGAAGACAAAGTGAAAGAGATTCAGGCACAGATGGCAGCAGGAACCTATTCTGTATCAATTGAAGATGTCGCAGACAAGATGGCAGATGCACTGCTTTCTTAATGACATAGGAGGGTATACATTTGGCTAGTTTGATGGAGGAACTGATTCAGACACTGGATGCAGAAGAAAAGTGTTATTCTCAATTGATTCCGATTGAGGAAGAGAAGACGAGAGCGATTATTGCAAATGATTTAGAAGCTTTGCAGGATATAACCGTAAGAGAACATGATTTGGTAGATGAGACATCTGCCTTGGAAAACAAACGGGAACGAGTGGCGATTGATATTGCTACTGTTCTTGGGCGTGACCCGAAGACGATTACACTTGAACAGATTGCATCGGTGTTGAAAAATCAGCCGGCAGACCAAAAGAAACTGCAGGAAGTGCATGACCGGTTACGGAGAACCGTTTCACGACTGCAGGAATTGAACAATCAGAACAAACAGCTTTTAAAAGAAGCAATTGACATGGTTGAATATAATATGAATGTGATACGAAGTACACGGATGTCTTCAGGAAGCAGCAACTATTCCAGTGATGCGTCCGAGGTGGCGGGTATGGCACCTCAGCATGGGATGTTTGATGCAAAACAATAACAGGCGCATGGATGCGATAGCCACCGCCTGTTTTGTTTTCGAGGACGGTTGTACTTTTTTTTATAAAGAATGGAGATGAGAACATGGGTAATCTGATGACAAGTTTTAATGCGGGTGTTTCGGGACTTCACTCCGCACAGCAGTCGCTGACTGTTACATCGCATAATCTTGCCAACGCGGGAACCGTAGGCTATACAAGACAACAGGTTCTTGTGACGGATTCCTTTTATCAGAAATCGTACGGAGTACATGACAATGTCATGGCAGTTGGTACCGGAACGACGATTTCGCTGACCAGACAGGTTCGCAATACCTTTTTGGATGATCAGTACCGGCTGCAGGTTGGACGCCAGCAGTTTTATCAGGCGAACAGCAATGCGGCACTGGAAATAGAAGATATGTTGGGTGAGCTGCACGGCGAAGAATTTCAGAGCAGCATTACAGACCTCTGTGGTGCGTTGAGTTCTTTGGCAACCCACGCGGACGATATTGTATATAAAGACCAGCTTGTAATGATGGCATCCCAGTTTATTGAGCGGGCAAAGGTATTGCAGGATGAGTTAAATACCTATCAGACAAGTCTGAACACGGAAGTAAAAAAACAGGTGGATACGATTAATGATTTGGTTGGAAAGATCAAAGATTTAAACCGGGAAATCCAGAAGTACGAGGCAACCGGAGAGCCGGCAAATGACTACCGTGACAAGAGAAATGAGTATTTAGATGAGCTCAGTCAGTACATAACATTTGAGACGAATGAGCAGCCGGATGGAACCATCACGATTTATTCGGAGGGCGGTTATCTTTTGGATGCGGTGAACCAGTATTTTCTTATAACAAAATACGAAAGTGACACCTCCAAACTTTTAAAACCGGTCTGGGAGACCGGCGAGAATTATTACCGCTATGACAGCCTAGAGTATTCCAGTGAAAATAATACGGATGTAGGCGGGCTTCGCGGACTTTTGGTGGCACGAGGCAGTTATGCGGCAACCTATGTAAATGTTCCGCAGAAACCAAAGGAAGAAGATTACAAAAATGGCGGCGTGCTGGATGTGAATGCTTATAACCGCGCTATGGATCAGTTTAATGATGATTTGGAAGTTTATAACAAAACCATCGGTGCTTCCGTTGTGATGACGATTCAGAGTGAATTAGATACTTTGATTCATGGGATTGTAACAACCGTCAATGATGTGCTCTGCCCGAACAAAGAGATTACAATCGAAGTTGAGGACAAAGATGAAAATGGCGTTGTGACCGGAACACATACCGAAAAAATTAAAGTACTGGATGAAGAGAAGGCACTGATTGGTGATGATAAAAACCGTACGATGGGAACAGAATTATTTTCCCGCCGTGGTGTGGAACGCTACACCAAAGAAAATGTAACAGTTGTAAATGATGATGGTACGACAAGTGTAGTGCCTGTTTACCGTTATCAGGAAGAGGATCCGTCCGATGTGTATACGATGTATACGACGAGCCAGCTTGTGCTGAATCCGACTGTTGGAAGAGATTCTTCCACACTGCCGACGATGTACAGTGATAAGAGCGATGGTAAGAAAGGTTATGCAAATAATGAACTGCTTGGCATTGCGCAGGCGTTTGACGAGTCCATTGGAACACTAAATCCAAATTCATTGACAACATATGATATTAAACATTTTTATGTTGGTATGGTAACTGAACTTGGTACACAGGGTAATGTTTGGAATGGTATTATTGACAACCAGAATATCACAGTAAATACCATTGACAATGAGAGACAGAATGTAATGGGAGTTTCTACCGAGGAAGAACTCTCTAATATGATTAAATATCAGCAGTGTTATAATGCATCATCAAGATACATTACGACAGTGGCACAGATGTTAGAGTATTTGATTGAACGGTTAGGAGGATGATGATATGGCATCAACATTTGGTTCTTTGGAGATAGCAAAATCCGGTATGATGGCATACAATGCAGCGTTGCAGACAACGGCACATAACGTGGCAAATATTGAAACAAAAGGCTATTCCAAACAGACAGTAAATATGGTTTCGTTAGTTGGCAATAAAACTTCTGTAACAGTTCAGGGGTTCGGTGTAAATGTTGCAAGTATCACAAGAAACCGAAACGAATATTACGATACGAAATATCAGCGCACGCAGTCAACTTACAATTACTATCAGACACAGTCCTATTATCTGAAAGCATTACAGGATCAGATATGCGGAAATGTAACCAGTGATGAGAAGTCAAGACTGACCGATGCATTTGATGATTTTTTTAGTGCGTTAAGTAATCTTAGAGGAAATGCCAATAACAGCACCATTCGCCGTCAGGCAGTAACAGTAGGTGAAACATTTACCGATTATGTGCAGAATGTGGCAACCGGTCTGCAAAAACTCCAGGATGAAGCAAATACACAGGTGAAAACCTGCGTTGATCAGATTAATGCATACGCAGAAAAAATCGTGGCGTTGAATAAACAGATTGACACAGTAGAGGCGTATGGCGGAATTGCGAATGACCTTCGCGACCAACGATCCCTTTTGATTGATGAGTTGTCCCAGTATTGTGATGTGGAGACAAAAGAAATCCCACCGGATAACGGCGTAGGTGAAAATCAGTTCTATGTTTATATCAATGGGGGAACACTTGTGGACACCTATAAAGTGAACGCACTGGTAACTAAGCAGAAAGACACCTATGTAAACATTAACGATATCACTGGTTTGTATGATGTCAGCTGGGCAGATGGAAGTACCTTCAATATGCATAGTACAGCAATTGGCGGACAACTTCAGTCGTGTATTGAGACTCGTGACGGAAATAATGCAACAAATCTTCATGGCACTGTTGACTCAATTGCGAACGATGCCGATGGAAAACTTGTTCTTACTGTTACCGGAACAAACTGCAATGATGTGCAGGTGTTAAATATTCCGGCACATGATGGTGAGATTACTATTAATAACCGCACTTATGCGTATGATAATTTTGAAGTAAAAGTGGATGCAGCAGGTAATTTTACGTATGACTTTACGTTGAAAGGTACAACAAAAGCTGCTGATGCGAAAGCGCTTCAGATTGCTGTGGCGAATGGTTATACCGCGCAGGTTGGCGATTCGATTGACAACCGCGGTGTTCCGTATTATATGGCACAGTTAAATGAATTTGTTCGTACATTTGCACAGGAATTTAACCGTGTTCAGAATGGCGGTTATGATTTGAATGATAATCCGGGTGTTGACTTCTTTAATGCAACGGTCAAAGCAACCGGCGACAACTATATTTTTCAGGAGTCGGTAGACGGAAAAGACGCTTCCTTTACTTCGGAGGCGAAGAAAAATGCAGACGGCACCTACACCGGTTCTTACTATTACATGACTGCATTGAACTTTTCGATTACAAAGGAAGTTGCGGATGACCCGGGATTACTTGCATGCAAGGCAAAAGCAAATCCGGATGATAATGTAGGAAATGATAACGGTGATAATTTGCAGAAACTGACAGAAATCAAGGACAACTCGAAAATGTTTGTCCACGGTGCACCGGATTCCTTTATTCAGTCACTGACTGCACTGCTTGGTGTTGATGCGAAAAAAGCGGATACGATGGAAAAGAGCCAGAGCAATCTTTTGTATGCCATTGATACCAACCGTAAATCGGTATCCGGCGTAGATGAAGATGAAGAGGGTTCGGATATGATTGTGTTCCAGAATATGCTGTTTAACCAGTACAAGATGTTAAATGTGTTAAATGAAGTACTGGATAAATTGATTAATGAAACCGGCGTGTGATGCCGATAAATAAAGTATAAAAAGATGAATTTGAGATTCGGAAACGGAGGGCTGACATGAGAGTAACAAATACGATGATGCGTAACAATTCCATGTTGAATATGCAGAAAAATAAGGTGGCATATAATAAATATCTGACACAGTATAATACGCAAAAAAAAATACAGAGACCATCGGATGATCCGACGATTGCGGCACGTGCCCTCAAATATCGTACAACTTTGGCAGAAATTGATCAGTATCTGACAAATATCAAGGATGCAACATCCTGGATGGATGCGACAGAAACTTGTTTGAAAACTGTTAATACAAAACTTACGGATATGATTGATTACTGTACACAGGCGGCTACCGGTACTTATAATGAAAAAAACCGTGCGGATATTGTGACACAGTTAAAACAGTTTTCAAAATATATCTACGAGCAGAATGCCGATGCGGATTATGCCGGACGTTATCTGTTTACAGGATTTCGTACCGATGTGCCGATGCTTTTTGATAAAGAGGAGACGGGGACTACTTATACGATTACAGAGAATATAGATATTAATACCATTAATAAATATCAGTATGTATATGGAGAGGCGTCTTACAATGCGGGAAGCAGTGCGGCGGATTATGCCAATCAGGCATCCGAGTTTGCAACGACGCACCGTGCACTTTTATCTTATGATAAATTAGATGATAACCAAACAGTAAAACTTACTTATACGGACTCGACCGGAACACAGCAGACAGTTACTGCAATTACGAAGAGTGTAGCAGCGGATACAAAGTATAATGAGCATCTGCACCCGGGAGCTGATGAGGTGTATTTTGTTCCGGAAACCGGTGAGCTTGTATTTGGTGACGATGTTTATGACAGTATTCGTGCCGGAAAAGATTTGAGCGTTGATTACAAGAAAACAGAATTTGCTGCAAAAGATGTGCGTCCGGAACATTATTTTAACTGTACGGCAGTGGATAATACAACCGGAGAGGTATCGAATTACCGCACAGCAGGTACTCAGAATATGATGTACCAGATTAATTTTAGTCAGACTTTGGTTGTTAATACAGAAGGCTGTGATTCCATTAATTTGGCAGTTGGCAGAACGATTTCTGATATTACAAATATCTGTAATGACTTGGATGTGATGGAAGCCAATCTGAAGTCTGTGGAGAAGCGGATTAATGACTGTGATGAAAATGATAAAACAACATTGGCCAATCTCAATGAGTT
>OLOK01002375.1_pt1 | contig 13475 bp, 9 predicted proteins | sample 1672591 | NCBI WGS metagenome assembly OLOK01 (sample SAMEA3136703, study PRJEB25190) | human gut metagenome | biome: human gut; feature: human-associated habitat; material: faeces | place: Austria | collected 2013 | reverse complement strand
CCTTATTCTGTTCAAAGAGGTTGTCACCATTAGCATCTATTGATACTATAAGCGGTCCAAATTCCTTAACCTTACAGCACCATAATGTTTCTGGCATACCAAGCTCATCCCAGTGATGCTCAGCAATTCTTTCAACCTCTGTTGCTGCTACTACAGCACATCCAGCAGGGAATACGCAATGGATAGCACCAAATTCCTTACATGCTCTCTCTGTATTAGGACCCATTCCGCCTTTTCCTACAATTACTCTTACACCTGTCTGCTTAGTAAATTCGTATTCGAATTTCTCCATACGCATTGATGTTGTTGGTCCTACAGATACCATCTCATAATCATTCTCTGTTCCTTCAATCTTTCTTACAATAGGACCTGCATGGAATATTGCCTTGTCCTTAATATCATAAGGAAGCTCTCTTCCATATTCTACAAGTCTTCTGTGTGCAACATCACGGCATGTCATTAAATCTCCGTCAAGCCATACAATGTCACCAATCTTAATATCCTTTAAGTCCTCTGCACTTACTGGTGTAACAAGAACCTTTTTATCGCCTCTGATTTCTACCATTTTCTAATCCTCCTATGCATTCAGGTCTATTGTTGAATGTGTATCACATACTGCATTTAAGTCTTTATCAAATATTACATGACCTCTTCTGTGTGACCAGCAACCTACATTGACAGCTACACCAATTGTTGATGGATGTCTTGCTGTATTTTCAATATTAACTCCCATAACGGAGAATTTACCGCCCATACCCTGAGGTCCAAGTCCGATAGCATTGATTCCGTCTTCAAGTAACTTCTCCATCTTAGCTGCATTTTCATTCTCATTATGTGAACCGATTGGTCTCATAAGTGCCTTCTTAGAAAGAAGTGCTGCTGTCTCAACAGATGTTGCAACGCCTACGCCTACGAGAAGTGGAGGACATGCATTAAGTCCATAGCTTGTCATCTGGTCAAGTACGAAATCTGTTATTCCTTCATAACCTGCACCTGGCATAAGAACCATTGCCTTACCTGGAAGTGTACAGCCGCCGCCTGCCATGTATGAATATATCTCGCAGTGGTCGTCATTAGGAACGATATCCCAGAATACTGTCGGAGTTCCCTTACCAACATTTCTCTTAGTGTTGTACTCGTCAAATGTTTCAACAGAGTTATGTCTTAATGGTGTTGCAAATGTTGCCTGTACAACAGCTTCCTTTAACAAGCCCTCAAGTTCATTAATAAGTGGGAAGTTGGTTCCACATTTAACCCAGAACTGTAATACACCTGTATCCTGACAGCTAGGTCTGTCGAGTGATACTGCAAGTCCCTGATTCTTAGTCATTGTCTCATATAATACCTTAGGAAGTGGTGCTGTTTCCTGTGCTGCAAGCTCCTCAAGCTTTGCAATTACATCATCTGGTAACTTCTTACCGATATGGCCAACAAACTTAGCCATCTTGTCTGTCATCAGCTTTACGCTCTCTTCTTTGTTCATATTAGTCCTCCTTGTTTTGCGAAGCAAAATGCGACTGCCCTTGCAGGAGCAGAGGATTTTACTCCTTGTTTTGCCTTTTATTTATACAACCGTGAAAAATTATACTATTAAATGTAATCGAATTCAAGTAGCGCAATACACCAAAAAAAGAGTCTCTTTCGAAATTTTGCTTAAAAATTTCACAAAAGAGACTCCCTTTTTATTATCTATTTCTGATTTGCCGGTTCCATATTCACGGAACGTCCTTTGATCTTCACATTTTTCATGGCTTCTAATACTTCTTTGCCATACTCTCTCGGCACTTCCACAAAAGTGTATTTGTCGTACATATCGATCGCACCGACGAGTTTTCCAGGCATTCCTGACTCTCCAGCGATGGCACCTAAGATATCGCCCGGTTTCACGCGGTCTTTTTTACCGATGTTAATGAATAGACGAACCATACCTTCTTCGGCTCCGGTGTTATCCCAGTCGATCTCGCCATTCTCTCTGTCGTTTTCCAGATTCACCTGACCGAGTGCCTGTTTTAAGAAGGCTGCTGCGATATCCATTGCGGTGTAATCGGAATCATTGACCTGCTTTTCGATGATCTCGATCATCTCTTTTAAATCCTCATTCTCAATGATCTCACCGATTCCCTGCATTACTTTCTCTGCCTTGATCTGTGCCACATCATCGGAAGATGGGATTGGCATTGCAAGGATCTTGGTCTTGCAGTAACGCATGATATCTTTTAACTTGTAAACCTCTTTTCCTTTTACAAAAGTGAACGCACGTCCGGTACGTCCTGCACGTCCGGTACGTCCGATACGGTGTACATAATACTCGTCATCCTGTGGAATATCATAATTGAATACTGCTTCCACATCATCAACGTCAATTCCTCTCGCAGCAACATCTGTAGCAATCAGGATCTCCACACGTCCGGAGCGGAATGCTTTCATGACACGGTCACGCTGTGCCTGCTTCATATCACCGTGAAGTCCTTCTGCCATATAACCGCGGCTCTTTAACTCCTCGGAAAGCTCGTCTACCATTTTCTTAGTATTACAGAATACGAGGGAAAGCTTTGGATTATAGTAATCTAACAGTCTTGTCAGAACTTCGGTCTTGTCCTTGCGTTTGACATCATAATAATACTGCTCAATGCTTGGCACGGTCAGTTCTTTTTTTACCACCTTAATGGTCACTGCGTCATGCTGATATTTCTTTGTGATATCTAAAATCGGCTTTGGCATGGTCGCAGAAAACAGAACCGTCTGTCTTCCCTCTTCCGGGATATATTCCAAAATCGTCTCGATATCCTCACGGAATCCCATGTTCAGCATCTCGTCCGCCTCATCTAAAACGATCGTATTGACTGCCTCGCAGCGGATCGTTTTTCTGCGGAGATGATCCATGACACGTCCCGGTGTACCGATAATGATCTGTGCACCGCCTTTTAATGCCTTGATCTGACGGTTGATATCCTGTCCGCCGTATACCGGAAGGATTTTCACACCATGCATATATTTGCTTAATTTACGGATTTCTTCCGACACCTGGATTGCAAGCTCTCTGGTTGGTGAGAGGATGATCACCTGTGTCTTTTTATTATTTGGGTCTACTTTGTGAAGCACCGGGATACCAAAAGATGCTGTCTTTCCGGTTCCTGTCTGTGCCTGTCCGATCACATCGACTCCTGACATCACAACCGGGATCGCCTGACTCTGGATCGGAGTCGCCTCTTCAAATCCCATCTCTTTGATAGCACGGAGTACCTGTGGATATAAATCTAATTCATCAAATCTTACTGTTTCCATATATTTTCCTTTCGTGCGAATGCGCAGTCGTATACGTTAGCATATTGTCGCCATTTTGTCAACTATTTTGTCAGAATACCCGTATCACATCCGGCACGATCTATGTACCCCGGCTTCCATGAAAAAGAAAGCTGGGTTAATATGAAAAGCAATCGAATACTCCCTGTTTTTCATCCATATCCAAGCAAAATCCAGTCGTCGTACACTCTACATGTATTTCTGTTTTTCCCCTGTAAAAATGTGATATGCCCGTCACCTCTGAAAAGAGCTGCCATAGCAATAGTTCGATTGCGGATTGCTCATTATAACTTATGCCAATTTTCCTCTAAGGTTCCACTTTTTCCTGTTTTGAGGATAAATCCAGCTCCTGTCCGCGGATATCCGCAATACAGATATCATTTCTGCTTTTCTTCTTTACCTGATATAACAGCATATCTGCAGTATGTAGAAAATCCCAGCTCCTGTTTCCGTTCTCCGGAACTCCATACGAAATTCCCTGGGAGATCGTCACGATTGGCAATGCATTGGAATATAAATGCTCCAGTTTCAGATCCATAATATTCTGCCGGAGTGCAGCTGCCTTCGCGTACACTTGCTCCGCACTTGCACCCGCATAGATGATAATAAATTCATCTCCGCCATATCTCGCACAGAACGTCTGTCCGTCTTCCATTTTTTTCAGCTCATCTGCAATTGCTATAATGCACTCATCGCCCTGCTGATGTCCATAATTGTCATTATACTGCTTGAAAAAGTCGATGTCTAAAATCTCCATTGCAAGCGGAAGCCTGTGCTCATAACAGTAATCTAATACTTTGTCCGAATAAGCATTCAGGCGGTAACGGTTTGCCAGTCCGGTCATCTGATCTGTCTCGGACTGTTTCATCAGCTTCACATTGACTGCTTCCATCTCCCTGCGGCTCTCATTTGCACGTTCGAGAGAACTTCTGACATAAAGCATGTTGACGATCATATCTTTGTTCTCGCGCTCCATGATCTCGGAAAGCTCATAATACAGACCAGACGCCTGCAGATAACCTGCATTGTCCTGATTCTTGCGGTAGCCTTTGATCTTAATGGAAATGACTCTGCGCTGCAGATTGATCACACCTGAATTCTTCACGATCCGATCCAGCTTCTCAACGATCATCCACAACACATCATCCCGGCCGATCTCCAGCATCAGCCCACAAAAATCACAAAGGTCGTCAAACACCTCCATGATCTGCACATTTTTATTGATTATTTCTACAATCTCCTGGATCTGTGCATCGCGTCTCACATAATTATGGGTCAGATGATAATATCTTGCCTTCAGGCAGTCCACATATAAAATGTCAATATCCTCATAATAAGACGCACATTCCGCATCCAGTTTTTCTATATAAGCATGTGTCTTATCTAACATCCCCTGCAGCATATAGCAGCGTGCCAGATTCACGTAACTGGCCATCAGTCCGACATAATTTTCCTTCACATCCGGATTACTTCTGCAGTATGAATAAGCCTTTTCGAAATAACTTTGCGCCTCGTGATACACACCATTTTCCATGTACAGATTACCAAGATTCTGCATGATGCTGATCTCCATCTTAGTAATCCCATATTTGCGGCAGTAATTCAATCCTGTCAGATAGTAATCCATCGCTGCAGACACATTTCCCTTGTTGACAGAAGAGATTGCCATCAGGTTGTAAGACCTTGCGATCAGCTCCCACTGTCCGGTCTGTCCTAGCAGATGGATTGCCTGCGCAATGTTGCGGAACATGTGCTCCACATCATTCAGCAGATAGTAAGTTTCCCCACTGTAAAAATATGCAAAACCAAGAAGTGCCGCATCTTTATGTTCCTTTGCATACCGTTCTATATCAAGACAGCATTTGAGTGTATGCTCTGCATCCTTTCCTCTGCTGTTCAAAACTTCCTGTTTCCATGCATTTACCACGTCATTTGATCCATGAACTCCCATGCAGTCTCTTCCTTTCTGCCTGTTTTCGGTATTTCAATAAAATTTATTATAATCCAGAAATTCCGTGTGTTCAAGAAAAAGGAAATTTTTGCTATTCAAAAAATTCGATCGGATCGACCGGTACCCCATCTTTTCGAAGTTCAAAATACAGGTTACTGCCCTCAACAGAATAATATTTTGTCGGTTCCGTCACATAACCGATCACATGACCTGCCTCCACATAGTCTCCCACTGCAAACTCCGGTTCCTTAAGCTGTCCGTAGACTGCGAGATACCCATCTCCCAAATCTTCTGTCACGGTACATCCTGTCACTTCATTTGTCTCAATACTCTGGATTTTTCCTTTTGCTACCGCATAAACTTTGCTGTTGACATCCCCGGCAATGATGACCGCCGGATTGTATTTGTACTGGTCCAACGTCGCAAAATACACCGTCGAGTCCATGCTGTAATCTAAGATCACATTTCCTTCCATCGGCCATAAGATGCCATCTTCCGCAGCAAAATGGAGTGCCTGGGAAGTGTTTCCTGTCGGTGCCACCTCTTCCTGTCCACTGTCTGCTTCCTCACTCTCCTTTTCTACCTCTGCTGTCTCTGTGCTCTGTGTCTGCGGTTTTAAGATAGAAGCAACCTGATCTGCCTCTGTCTCTTCCTCCATTGCCACATTCTGGTTCTCCGTGTCCATCTCTGCTGCAATTTCCTGTTCTAACTGCTTTCTCTCCTGTTCCTGTCCTCTGCTATATAAAACAGTCATGCCGACTGCTGCAAGGATTACCAGCGTGCCTGCAATGATATACTGTTTTTTCTGCCAGAAGGCTGCCCATCCGTGATTCTTTCTCATATTTTTCACCGTCCATTGTTTATTTAGCAGAATACATTTCCTGCTATTAACAATAGTGTTGCCACATTCAGACGGTTTATTCACAGTAATTGGAATCGTTTTTCATTCCACATTTTCCAGCTCTGTGCCGGGAAAAAAATACTGTAAAATTTTTCTGTAATCCTCCCCTTTTTCAGCCATTTTCTGTGCTGTATACTGGCTCAGGCCAAATCCGTGTCCATGTCCCTTCGTTACGATCCGGATCTTGCCAGGTTCCAGTTCTGTCACGTTGAAATTTGCGGATTTTAACCCAAGTTCCCCACGCAGTTCCTCTCCTGTGTAGGATTTCCCATTCATCTGCGCCTTTGTGACATACCCGGCACTATCCTTCTCTTCGATTGTGATCTCCCGATCCAGATACAGCACCGAAAGATAATCCGGCGCCTGTGCATCCTCATAACATGCCACACCTGAAAGGTAGGGCATATCCGAATCCGGATATAATTCTTCCATATTTCTTGTATTGCCCGCACTCACTGCATGGTATGCCGCATATATGTAATGATTCCGGTACTGCAGCGTCTCTCCGTCTGTCTCCTGTATCGCCTCCCTTATCTTCCCCTCTGCCTCGGAAAAATAGTCGCCCCACAGCTCCTGTAATTCGCCCATTGTCATACTCCCCGGAAGTTCTGTCCCCATCTCCTCTGCTGCCTTAAGGTTTGTACGGGCGATCACACACTGGGCTTTGATACATTCCTCTGGTGCATCTGCGCTTATCTCCTTTGCGACAATGCAAAAAAGCATGTCCGCATCCTCCTCTGTTTCCGCTGTCCGGTTTACATTTCCCAGCAATTCTTCCAGCTGCATTTTCTGGCAAAAAATGGTGAAAAAAAGTGGTATGAGAAGCAATAGCAGAAGTATGGTCAGCATCGTGTTTATTCTTTTTGCCAAGTTTTTTCTGTGCATAAAAAATCTCCATCCCATATACAAGTATATGAGACGGAGTCAGCTTTTATGAATCAAATTTTATCAGGAGTTCCTGTGGAAAGTTTATGCCTGACCTCAGGGATAAACTTTCCACAGGAACTCAAGACTTCTATTATATTTTGCTGCCGATGATGTTGCTGAGCTGCGCGAACTGCTGAAGTGTCAGTGCTTCGCCACGGATGGTGACCGGAACGCCAAGTTCCTCAATGCTTTCCTGAATCACTTCTTTGGAAAGATGAATATCCGGTGCATTATTCAAGCCATTGGCAAGTGTCTTTCTGCGCTGATTGAAGGATGCACGGATGATCTTAAACATTAATTTTTCGTCATTCACCTGCACCGGCACTTCTTTATGTCTTGTGAGACGGATCACTGCGCTTCCGACATTCGGGCGAGGCATAAAACAGTTCGGCGGAACGATCGCAACAATCTCGGGTTTTGCATAATACTGCACTGCAAGAGAGAGCGCGCCGTAGTCTTTCGTTCCCGGTCCCACCTGCATACGGTCTGCCACTTCTTTCTGCACCATGATCGTAATGCTGTCGATCGGCACATGGCTTTCAAATAATCCCATAATGATCGGTGTCGTGATATAATATGGAAGATTTGCCACAACTTTGATCGGCTTTCCTCCATTTTTTTCCTCTGCCAGCTTATTAATATCTACTTTTAAAATATCATCATTGATGACTTCCACATTGTCGTATGCGCTGAGTGTGTCTGCCAGAATCGGGATCAGATTTTTATCAATCTCCACTGCTGCCACTTCTCTTGCATTCTCGCAGAGATACTGCGTCATTGTGCCGATTCCAGGTCCGATCTCCAAAACAAAATCATCCTTTGTGATTCCGGACTCCTCAATGATCTTCTCAAGCACATGCGTATCGATCAGAAAGTTCTGTCCAAACTTCTTCTGAAAATTAAAATTATATTTCTGTAAAACCTCTATTGTATTCTGTGGAATTCCTAACGTTGCCATATACTGCCTTTCTCTTCAAATAAACGATCTAAAAACTCTGCATACAGGCGGTTAAATGTTTCATGAAACGTAACTGCCACATTTACATCCTGATTTCCAGACATCTGTGCCTCCTCAAAAATAGCAAAGGCTGTCTCATATAAATCCGGGTTTTTGTCATAAAATACTTCCGTCAGACCATCCTGAAAGGCAAACTGCGCCTCCTGGGAAAGATTGTCCTTAAAATCCTCTTTGGAAATGCATCCACCCTCCTCGTAATCGGACAAAAAGATGTGTCCGCCTGCGGAGGTCACGAAATCCTCAAATGCCTCTTTTACATCCTCATAGGTTACCGGAACATAATTTTCCTCCCAGTAACGGTCAAATGTTTCTCTATCCGGAAATGCTGCTAAAATATCTTCCATACCTGCGCTCCTTTGTGTTTTCTGCTCCATTTATACTATCATACTTTGCAATCGTTCCGCAATAATGTATACAGGGTTGGCTCTAAGTGAAATTCCCTGCACATGTTTTCCACTTCCGCTAAATATTTTTTCTTCGCAGAGGACGGTAAGACCGGGCGGCGGACCGCACGGATCAAAATGTTTTTCGGTGTGTGTTCAAAGTCAATAAATTCCAGCAGCTGGGTTTTGTATCCGCAGCACTCCAAAAGATTCGCCCGGATCGCATCTGTTGTCAGTGCAGAAAAACGCTCTTTGATAATGCCGTATCTTGTGAGCAGGGAATAATCCTCACTCTGGATCTGCTTATTCACCTCATGCTGACAGCATGGTACGGAAAAAATCATTTTTGCATTCCATGTGATTGCATTGTAGAGTGCAAAATCAGTCGCAGTATCACAGGCATGGAGCGTCACGACCATATCCACGTCAAACGGCGTCTGAAATCCATTGATGTCACCAAGCTCAAAGCGCAGATCGTCATAGCCATATTTTTCCGCCGCCCGGTTGCATTTTTCGATGACATCTTTTTTCAGGTCGAGTCCAAGCATCTGCACTTTCATATGCCGGATCTCTGTAAAATAATAATACATGATAAAAGTCAGGTAAGACTTTCCGCATCCGAAATCAATGATGTGTATTTCCTCACCTTTATATTCCCGGATCGCATCATCGATCATCTCGATAAAACGGTTGATCTGGCGGAACTTATCATACATGGACTTTACCACTTTTCCCTCTCCGGTAAAAATACCCATATCCACCAGCGGCGGGATCACCTGTCCCTCATCCAAAATGTAATTTTTCTTCCGATTATGCTCTGTGACTGTGTCTGGTGCTTCTTTTGAAGCTTTCGCCCTGAGTGTCACCGCACCTTTCTTCGAGATCAGAAGACTGTATTCTTTTTTCTCATCCCATGCATTTACCTGCAGGAATGTATCATGTATGGCTTCCATCAAAAAGCCCTGCAGATCTTCTGCGCCAAAATTATCGTGAAACACCTGTTTCTCTGTATACTTTGCCGCCTGATAACCATCGCCTTTCTTCTCCACCACAATCTTTTTGTACTGGCAGTCTTTCGCCATCGGCTTACTGATAATTATTTTCATGAGCGGATTTGCTGACAGCTTTTCGATTGCCGCAATCCAGTCCTCATTCGCCTCAAATGTCTTTTCTTCTCCCTCTTCATTTGCGAGAATCACAAGACATTTTTCTTTTTCTCCCGGCTGCCGCTCTTCGCAGCCGTATTCTCCATCAAAAATCTGTTTTAGTTTCCACATGATCTATGCTCCTTACTGGGATTCGGAAATACATTCCTGTTCCAGCTTTATTCCTTTTTGTAACATATAAGTGATGAGTTTTCTCTCTTCGTCCGGCAGTTCCATTTTTTCTAACTGCATCAACCGCTTTTTGTCATTTTCTGTCAATGGCTTCGCATAATCCTCATACTTTTTCAATGTTTCAATGTCCATTTGAAACATTTGAAATGGGATCCCTGTTTTTCTTTTCAAGTGTTCTAAAATATAAAATCCACCTGCATCCAGATCTCCAAAATGATAATACTGTGCATCCGGCAATTTCTGATAAATCTGCATCAGCAGATTTCGTCTGCTGCGATTATGATAACCGCCAAGATAGATCACCAGACTGTGTTCCTGTTTAAAACGGTAAAAAGAAGTCAGATTTTCAATTGTGAATACTTTATCAATCGTCTGATCCGGACAGATATCCGGTACATCCTCCTCACTCCCCACCGCAACAGCGATTCCTTCCGTGAAAGCACTGATATCTGCAGCCTGCTTCCCAGCGCTGTAAATCTGTACGTTTCCCTTCATATACACATAGCCCGGCGTTTTATAAATCTGATACTCCGCAAGAATTTCTTCATTTTCAAATCCTGTCAGTTCTTCATTTTCCTCCCGGAATATTTTACAGATTTTTGGGATCAGTGTCTCGAATACTTTGCTGTCATGAAAATGTTCTATGGAAAATTCCCTGATATAACATTCTTTCCTGTTCTGCTCTACTTTATCTAAAGTGTCAATCAGTTGTTCTGTTTTCCTGTGATCCATAATGTCGAGATATTCTTTTACTGACTGTTCGCTTTCCAGCCGCGTTATCATGCGGGACAAAAAGCTTCTTGTTATCTCACCCTGCGTTTTCTGATAAAACTGCTCCAAAATCTGTTTTGTACGTGCCTCGGCTTCCCTCTTCGGCTTCCTGCCAAGCCTCTCATATGCCTCTTCCACATGATCCTCACAGAGTACAAGCTTCTCGATAATATATCCGGGCTTCTGGTTTTTCCATGCGATTGCGACCAGTCCCTCACGCTCCATCTGTTCTGCGGCTGCGTGAATGGTTTCTATCTCAAGCGAGCTCTCATCGAAATACTTTGGCATCGTCTTCTTATTGAACGGAAATGCAATATGGATCGCTCTCTGGTTTTCTCCTCTGGAGAGCTTACTGTTTTCGTATTTGTCCAATAGATCATTCAATATCTTATTTTCGACCGGATGCATAACGATACTCCTCCACGAAGCTTACTTTATCGTCTGTCAGTACTAATAATGTCTCCTGCATTTTCGGACCGATATACTGGATTTTATCCGGCGGCGCTGCGATCACGATCTGAAGCGGCAGTCTGTTCATAAACTCAAGAACTGCCCCGATCCTCTCATCATCCATATTGTTAAATGCCTCATCAAACATCACCAGCCCGATTGCCTCTCCGCCGATATTATTATTGTACAACTGGACAAAGGATGCGGCTACCGTCACATAGAACGGGGTCTGTGTCTCGCCTCCGCTCTTTTCCTCACAAACCTTAGAGTAAAGAGAATAGCTGCCATCCTCATGTGTGATCTTAATATCATAATCCATATAGGTGCGGTAATCCGTAAATTCATCTAATGCCTTGATCCCATTGTCCTGATCCAGTGCGAGCTTTGAAAATAGTTCATCAATGACTTCCTTATGATTCTCATGAAACAGACCGCTGAAAATGGACTCTCCCTGCACTACATTGAAATCGTCCATGATCATATCGTAATATTTTCCATAGCTTTTGCTCGGCAAATATAAAAATTCATATCTTTCATTGCTGAAGGTGATATCTTTCAATGCCTTATTGAGTTCTCTAAACTCTCCCTGTGCCTGCTTCATATTTTCCTGAAGCTTGGATAAAAACTGTTCCCGGAATTCTTCCTCTGCCGATAATTTTGCTTTTCTTACTTTTTCTTCATAATTCAGAAGCTCGGAGTTCACCAGTCTCTCCTGAACTGCCGCATACTCCGGATATGCTTCTAACGTAGCTGCTGCACCAAAATCAAATGCCGTTTTGTAATCGTACATCGCACTTGTCATTTTCTTATCCGCATTCTCTTTTGTTGTATTATTCGCCTTACGTCTCCGGTCAAAATTCTGCCGGAACTGCTCTAATGTCTTATCACCGGTCTGTTTTTCGTATTCTTTCTTCCAGAGCACGATCTCGTTTTCTGCTTTCTGGGCAATGTCTGTGATCAGTTCATTCTTGTGTATGCACTCATCCTCGCACTCCACAAGCCTGTCTTTTGCATTGCTTATTTTCAGTTCGCAGGCTCCGCTTTCCCTGTCACTTTTGGAAATGTGGCTTTTCAGTTCCTCACACTCTTTCCGCATTTCATCCGCACGGATCTGCTTTTCGATCATGGTCGTATTCTGCTGCAGATTACGGATCTCCGTCTCACATTTTTCAATCTCAAGTCCTGTCCTTTTCAGTTCTGATACAATTGTAATCCTATACTTCACATCTGTATCATCATCCCACTCGAGCCATTGCAGCGTCACTTCCATATGTGTCATACGGTCTTTGCATTCTATTTTCTGCCGGTTTAAATCCTCCTTTTTCTGCAGTGCCTGCTCATACTGGACTTTGAATGCATTCTTGCCGATAAATGGAGTTGTATAGATTTCCGGTCTGATCGCAGATGCGACATGATTCTGATAGCGCATGCAATTTGGTGTGATAGAAACCGGATACTGTTTTAATTCATCCACTCTCTTACACATATGTACCTTACCAAGAACCATATTCACATACCGCTTCGCATAAATACTCTTCGACTCCACAACTGTTGCCAGACTTCCTGCCGGAGCAATGTCATATTCCTCGAGTTTGCCGGAATTGATCAGTCCCACACCGTATGCTTTCTTTTCTCTTCTCAGTTTTTCGTAAATACCAAGGGCAATGTCAAAATGTTCCGGCTCTACCAACACATAAAATCGCTGTGTATTCAGATAGCCCTCCACTGCATTTCTCCATGTCTCATCCGTGATTTCTAACATTTCACACAAAATCCTCGGCTTTGCCGTCCTTCCGATCTTGAGCAATTCCTGCTCCACACGCGACATCAGAAGCTGGACTGCCGAGGGATAGGAAAACCGGTGCTGTTTCAGATTACTGATCCGCTGCTCTGTCTCCTGCAGGTCTGCTGCGATCTCATTCAGCCGGCTTTGGATCTCTAAATTTTTCCTCTGCAGTTTTGTACTCATATGCTTCTTGTAAGCGATCGCCCGGTCAATCAGTTCCTGTGCACTAACAACGTCCTCCGTATCCTTCAGCCAGTGTAGCAGCTCATCATACTGCTTCATGCATTCATCCACATCCGGTATTTCAAGCAGTCTTTTTACTTTCTGTCCTGCTTTTTTTCCGCTCTCTAACAGTCTTTTCTTTTCCTGATATTGTATTTCTTCTTTTTCCTGTAATTCTTTCAGATATTTTTTCTGCTTTTCCAACGTCTGGAAATCTGAGTTGGCGTTCAGTTCCGCTAAAAGCAGTGTGCGGACTTCCTCCTTATTCTCCAGTTCCTTTTTCATGCTGCTGCACTTTGCATTCAGCTGTTCCAGACGGTAACTTTCGCGCCTGATCTCATCCTGCAGAACGCCGATCTGTTCTTTGGTCAGATCCAGATCCGACTGTGCCATAAAATATTCATACATCCGGTCAGATTGTATACA
>OLOK01002369.1_pt1 | contig 13513 bp, 9 predicted proteins | sample 1672591 | NCBI WGS metagenome assembly OLOK01 (sample SAMEA3136703, study PRJEB25190) | human gut metagenome | biome: human gut; feature: human-associated habitat; material: faeces | place: Austria | collected 2013 | reverse complement strand
AGGTTACGGGATCTTCGGATCGCTCGAAGAGACCACCGACGAGGAGACTCGCGCCATCTTCGACACCAACGTATTCGGCATGATGAATGTTACCCGCGCGGTACTACCCCATATGCGCAAACAGGGCTCAGGACGCATTGTAAACATTGGCTCCATGGCTAGTTTTGCTTGCGATCCTGGCGGAGCCCTCTACGACGCAACAAAGTTCTCCGTTGCCGCAGTAAGCGAAGTGCTTTCACTTGAAATGAAACCCTTTGGCATTGAAAGCATGGTAGTAGAGCCGGGCATGTTCCGCACCAATTTCTTCGACGGAACCTCCATCCACACGCCCGATGCCCCTCTTGAGGCATACGACAACACGCCTGCTCGCGGCGCGGAAGAGTTCTGCCTGGACCACAATTACCAACAACACGGCGACCCTCAAAAAGCTGCCGAGTTTGTATACAAGGTGGTAAGCTCGTCGAACCCCCTGCCCTTCTGGCTACCCGTCGGCAAAGACTCCATTAAGAAATTCGAGAAAAAGCTTACGAAAATGATCGAATCCATCCAGCCCTTCAAGGACGAAGCTTCGAACCTCTTCATCGACGAATAGATGCCAAATCCCATACATGAGCCATCCTCTTGCCTCTATCCAAGAAGCAAGAGGATGGCTTAAGCTTGCTAAGCCTGATTGATGGATTTCGGCAGGACCTATCTTCCGCCTAGGCTTGATCGCGGACAAACGCTCTTGAGGTTGAACGCCTTGCATAGATTCTGCCTTCAGCATCGTTTGCCACCCCACCAACGGCACCGCCATGCGAAGAAGCAATTCCGATCAATCTAGAGAACGAAGTTCGCATGCAGAAATCACGGCTCCGATCTTCGATACCACGAACATCAGACTCGATGCCCCATGCGCACGCAACAGCAGCCAATCCTACAGCGCGCCGTGTCAACGCTCGTTTAATCGCCATCACTGTTGGTCAGCGGCAAGTCATCGATCTTAAGCCGTAGCTTGCTCGTAGTACCCCTCAAGTGCGCAAAACGCTGCTTTTTGATATCGGAGTTCAAGAACACAATGGCATGGGCGGCGTCCATGGCGAACTGGTAATTCGCTTCAATAAGCCGCTTCACCTCATCGGCCATAGTATCGCCAACTTTATTTGCTAGCGAACCCAGAATCGAAGCATTCATGTGGAGGTAGTACAGCAACTGAATGCTTCGATCACTGTCGGCTTGCCCATGTTCGATATCGATTCGTATCTGATCCAGCAGCCTTTCGTCCACACGCTCCATTTCACTCATCTTGTGGGAAATCGTCATGGATCTGCGCGATTGCAAGAAAACGAAAATAATCGACAGCACCACGAGAGTTCCCAAAAGAACAAACACCAAACGCATCATCAGTGTATCCCCGAGCGACATGGTGGGATACAGGGCGGCAAGCGCCATCTGCGTACCAGCGGCCATAGAAACTGCAGGGCCAAAGTTCATCAAGATAACGCCATAGCCCATAATGAGAACGCAGAGTATCCGAACAGATTCGGGGATGAAATGGGTGACGGCCACGAACACCGCCATGCCAACCAGCATGCCCAAAAGCTGTTTTCCCATCATTCTCATCGTTTCATCGCGGTACGTGTTCATCATCAGGAACGAAGTGATGGGAATCCATGCGCCGAAGCGCGTATCCATATAGAGCAGCATGAGCTCAGAAACCGCGAAGGACACTCCAACGATTACGCCAAGCTGAATAGAAAACCTAAGCTGAGAATTCTTAAGACTGAAGTTGTCCTTGATAAAGTGCAGTCGATAACGAACACCCAATCCAAACGGCGTTGAATTATCACGCGATGCCTTACTGTCGCTCAACGTGCACATCATCGCCTCTAGCGTTGCGCGCCACGCCGTATCGTGCTCAAGGTTTTCCAACCGATGCGTATCGAGAAATTCCTGAAGCGCCGATATCATGGCGCGAACCTGCTTGATGCGCCCTTGCCCAAAGCCCAGAAAAACTTCGGATAGATCGAGCAGATAGTCGCGTTCTGCCTGCTCCATAGAATGCACGTTGCGTGAGGCGCCGTGCATCATGTCGGCTATTTGCTCGGCGCATATCAAAAGCGAAAACGTATACCGCTGCCGCCCGCTCAATACACCGCCTTGGCGAAAGACGTTGCCATACTCCTTGTTGCAATACTCTCGAGTAATGTCATACACCCTATGAGCATCAAGTTTGCTCACATCGAGGTTCGAAAGATCGATCAGCTGAAATCCGATGTCGTCGAACGCTCTCATAACGAAGCCTCGATCTTGGGTTATCTCGCTTTGCGCCGAGAAGTAGCGCATGGCATAAATAAACGCGGTGGTACAGGCAACGGCAAACAAGGTTGCCACCATGCGCATCGGTATCTCATGCGCAGAAATAGGATAGATCTCCAACAGCAGAAAGCCCAAACCCAGCATGAAGAAATTTCGAGGGAGGTAATCATCGGAATTCATCAAGGTAATGCAGAACATATATACCGCGCTACCAGACACCAGCAGCACAGGGTGAAGGCCCGCAAGCGACGAGCAAAGACTCATTACAAGAAACAACGCAGCATGCTTTAGGTAATTGACAAACGAAAGCCCCGCAGATTCAACCATTGTTCGAGCGAACGACTGGAAAATAACGCCCAACAGCGCATCTTCTACGCCAAACAACTGCAGTTCCACGAAAAAGAGCGCAACAAGAAATGCTACGTACGGAACTACGTTGGCAATCCTGTCTAGCATGCGCCCTCCCCTCTGGGGAACTTAACTATAGACCCTCAAAAGCATGTCCGATGATCACGGAAAAGCAGGTTGGCAATTGGTCCCAACCCCGCAATTAGCTATCCGCCTTCGCACCCTTCTCGCGAAGCGTCTCGGTTGCTGGATCCCATCGAAGGCTCTCCGCAAGCGAAATGATGTTTTCTACCGCACGAGTTTTATGAGCGTTTTTGCGGTAAATCAAATACACCGGATGGAAACCGGGCTCGACTTCCTTGATTCGAAGCGTATGCAGCTGAGGGAATGGAGCAAGACCCAGCGTTTTCAGCGAAATGCCCACCAATTCAGGTTCAACATCAACCACGCTTCCCAAAGTGATCTCGTCGTCGCACCATTGACGCACAGTAAGGTCATGAGCGGAAACCAGTTCTTTCACCTCAGCGCCAACGGGCGTTTCGGGGCGATAGGTAACAATCTCGGTGTTCTTAAGCTCGTCAAGCGAAATGCTGTCCTTCTTAGCCCAAGGACTATCTTCGTGGGCAATGGCCACCAAGTCTTGAGCCGAAACCGGAACGAATTCCAAGTCGGGACGATTTTCGACATACGCACCGATCACGATGTCGTACATTCCGTCGGTAAGGCTTTCGACCAAACCTTGGGTTAGCCCTTGATACAGACGCACATCAACATGGGTGCCATACCGACAACGGTACTCCCTCAAAAGAGCCGGCAGATAGTCCGCCTGCAGAGTAAAAATTGTACCAATATCGATAGTTCCCGACAGACTGTTCGCATGTTCCTGCGCTACTTGGATTCCCTTGTCTATAACGTCGAGACCCTCTGACACGTATTCGTTAAATTCCTTGCCGAATTTCGTAAGTCGAACGTTGCGACCGTGTTGTTCGAACAGGGGAATGCCAAGCTCGCCCTCCAACTGCTTAATGGAATTGGAGAGAGCAGGCTGAGTAATAAACAGCTCTTCCGCTGCCCGAGTAAAATGCTGGACCTGTGCCAGTTTTCTGAAATACCTTAACTGCGATAGATTCATTGCGACCCCTCACACCTCGCATAAAAAAAGGCCTCCGTCCCAGTTTATAGGACAGAGGCCTTTAAATGACCAGGTTTGTTAAAAGATTCGCAATCGCAATCTTTCAGGAAGCCTTAGTGCAGGTACTCGATGCGGCCGCCATGCTTCTCGCACTCGCGAGCGATGGTGATACGCTGAACGGTAGGAGCACCTTCCTCGAGCCACATAGCGCGGCAGTCACGATACAGACGCTCGGTAGGACCGTAAGGAGAATCCTCGAAGTAGCCGTCGCCACCGAAGATCTCGAGCATCTCATCGGAAACCAGGCGAACCGTGTCGATGGAGAACAGCTTGCAGATTGCAGCCTTCTCGTCGATGAACTCGTTGTTCTGGTCGATGTCGAAGTCACGAGCGAAGTCGTAAACCAAGGTGCGCAGTGCATGAATCATCATCTGCATGTTAGCAATCTTCATCTTGATTGCCTGGCGCTTGATGATCGGCTTACCGAAGGTTACACGATCAGCAGCGCGCTTGAGGGAGATCTCGAGCATACGCTGTGCCATGCCCAAGTTAGAGCAAGCGATGTGTACGCGGGAAACGCTCAGGGAGTGGATAGCAACTTCCATGCCCTGACCCTCTTCGCCGAGCAGGTAGATAGGATCGAGCTTGAGGTTGGTGAACTTCAAACCTGCATGGCCAGCACCCCTGCAGCCCATCATGTGGGGCATAGGGATGATTTCAAAGCCAGGTGCGTCGTTAGGAACGAGGAATGCGGAAAGACGGGAGTCCTTATCGCTTTCCTGGTCGGTTACTGCGATTACATAGGTGTAATCGGAGCAGTCAGTGTGGGAGATGAGCCACTTCTCGCCGTTCAGAATATAAGAACCGTCAGGCTGCTTAACTGCGGTGGTGTGAAGGTCTGCGCCCGTACCGCCGGTCTTTTCAGTGATAGCGAAGTTGCAGTAAATAGTCTTGTCCTGGAACTTGTCCATGAGCTGATCCTTCAGCTCCTGCTTGCCGTAGTCCTCAAGGATACGCCAGTTCATGTCAGCAGCATGATGGAGATGCATACGCATTCCGCCAGGGCCACGAGAGAACTCTTCCTGAACCTTCAGGATCTCGAGCTCGTTGAGGTTCCATCCACCGTACTCTTCGGGAAGATAGAAGCGATAGAGATCGTTTTCCTTGGCGAGTTCATAGAACTTCTCCGGGAAAGTATTGGTTACCTCAATCTCTTTCTGCATCTCGTCGAATGGGCCCTCTGCCAATTCGCGGATCTGCTTGAGGTACGCCTGGAACTGCTCATCCGTAATGGTAGCTTTAGGATTCATTGGTCCCCCTAACCGTTGCAGTTTCATAAGCTTTTGCTTACAGGTCTTATTTTACGGTGAACAGGTTATATTTCAAATTCCGAAGGGTGTCAGTTTTCTTAAAAAGCTATAAGGCAAATGAATAGCTTTTGGTTGTCGTGCCTGAATAATTGGTTTATCGCAAGAAAATAGTTATTCAGCGAGCAAACAGGTAAAACACGTTCAGCTAGATCGCTTTAACAACAGTGAGAAAACCACCCTACCCTGCCTTTGCGCAAGACAGATCACCAATTGCAGACACAGGTTAACCGCCGTTCGTTTCGCTGGCGCACGTTCGGCGGATTGCCTCACGAAACGCAAAACTCTGACGAAGCCACAGGAATGCCCCTATGACGCCATCAGCACCTTGATCAAAATCGACTACCCCACCTCACACGCAGCAGAACAACAAGAAAGGCGCCCACTAGGGGCGCCTTTCATCAAAGCAGCTTGAACTGTCAACTTCTATTCAACCGGAGCTACAGGAGCGCGATCCTCTTCGGGAACGATGTCGTCACCGAGGCGGATACCGCCCTCTGCCTTAAGACGAGCAATGGTCTCATCGTCTGCGCCGACCTTCTTAAGGTACTCAGCGGTATCGCCACCGAGGACAGAAGCCTCTTCGAAATCAGCGATGTTGACCGGGATGGTGGACAGATGATGAGGAAGGCCAGTCTGAAGAACACGGCCTACGCGGGGGAAGTCAACCCATGCCAAAGCCTCGGGGTTCTCACGCGTAATCTGCTCAACTGCTTCGGTCTTGGTGTTGACCTTAGCAATGCAGAAGTCCTTGTCCTCAAGCCATTCCATCCACTCTGCCAGAGGCTTGCTCTTGATAACCTCTTCAACAGTCTTGAATGACTCAGGAGCTTCCCAGCGACGCTTCAAGCCGTCGCCCTTGATTTCAGGATGACCGATTGCATCGCAGAAGGGCTCCCAGAACTTGGATTCAACCATGCCAAGAGCAAGCTTGCCGCCGTCTGCCGTTTCGTACACGTTGTAAGCAGTGGAAGGATACTCGAGGTCGTCGCGCTTGCACTCGCCGTCGTTGAAGCACCAGCGAGAATCAAGAAGCGAGTTCCACCAAACGAAGCAATCGAACATCGAAGTATCAATGTACGTGCCCTTGCCAGTCTGCTCGCGAGCATACAGAGCCGCAAGAAGAGCCTGGCCTGCAACCATGCCGGAAGAAAGGTCGCACAGATGCAAAGGCGAGGTGGAGCCATGGTTTACGGACAGATAACCACTCGTTGCCTGCATGTTCAAGTCATGCTGGGCCTTCTTGGAGCGAGGATCCTCGGCGCCATAGCCGGAAATCGAGCAATAGATGATACGAGGATTGATCTCGTTGATCGTATCGTAGTCAATACCCAGCTTCTTGGTTACACCAGGGCGGAAGCTCTCGACGATAACGTCGGCTTCCTTGGCCATCTTCTTAAACCAATCAACAACTTCTTCGTTCTTGAGATTCAGCGAAACCGACTTCTTATTACGACCAAGTGCGGTGATGTAGTAGGAAATGCCGCCGCCCTTGGTGGGATAGTCGTGACGCATGAAGTCGCCAAGACCAGTATCTTCAACCTTGATTACCGTTGCACCAAGGTCAGCGAGTACCTGGGTTGCATAACCGCCTGGCAGGTAACGGGAGAAGTCGAGGACGGTAAGCCCAGAAAATGGAGTGTTTGCTCGTGACATGTCAGTATCCTCCTAGTCCCTCTTGGAATTCGGTCCGTAGCTGGGCTCCAAAACGGAAGCGGGCAGCGGATCGCCGGTGTAGCACATTACTGCGCCGTCCTCGACAAGCTTGTCGACGGTTGCATCGTCATAGCCATAGTCGTTGAGGATCCTGCGCGTGTCGTAACCGGTAGGACGGGAGCGACGCAGAACAGGGTCGCCAATGCTGTCCAGACGGAACGGCATGGTGGTGATTACGTAATCTTCCTCTTCGCCATAGGGGCTCGAAGGACCCTGCTTCTCGTACTTCATGTAACGGAGCTGGTCGTTGTCGAATGCTTCCTGATCCTGAAGAACGTCGGTAACGGTCTGGATCTTCTCGAACGGAATGTCGTTCTCGCGGAAACGCTTCTCAAGCTCTTCATAGGTGAACTTCTTGCATGCCTGATGCATCTCAGCTACGACCTCGACATACTTGCCATTGTCAGCCAGTGCTTCAAGCGTGTTGTACTGCTCTTCGGTGTAGTACTTCGGATCCATCTCCAAAGTATCGAATACCAACTTGCAATACTTGTTGTAGTTGCCGAAGCACATGAGGAACCAGATGCCATCGGAAGATACATATGAATTGTTGGTGGGGCACTTTGCCTCCATGCGATCCTTTGGGTAATCGCAACCCTGCTGCTGAGCGATCAGGGCAGAAGTCATGCCCCAAGTGCCAACATGATACAGAGAGCCCGTGACCTTATCGCCAACACCGGTGCGAAGAGCGCCAGCATAAGCGCCCAGAATACCTGCAGTCAGTGCGCAACCCGTGTTCCAGTCACCAAAAGCGATGGGGGAATTGCCAGGCTCGTAGTGTGCGTTTGCCTGGGGAATTGCGCTTACAAAACCAGAGCGGGCAGCAAATGCGGTTGCATCGAAGCCCTTAGCATCCTTCATGGGGCCATGCTCGCCATAGCCACGGTTCTGAGCCCAAACCAAACGAGGGAACTTCTCGTGCAACGTCTCATAGTCAAGACCAAGACGCTTCAGTGCGCCCGAGCGAAGAGAAGTAAGGAAGATATCTGCCGTCTCAAGAAGGTGATACATAACTTCCAGACCCTCAGGGCTCTTGCAGTTGATTGCGGTCCATTCCTTGTTGAAGGAACCGCAATCATATGCCACGTCGTCAAACTCGGTGCGGAATCTCATGCCCCAAGCCAAGCCCTGAGTACGCTGCTCATCGCCCGTAAACGGCTCAACCTTAATAACCGTAGCACCCATTTCAGCAAGGGCTCGACCTGCGGCCGGGCCAGCTGCATACTGGGTAAGCTCAATTACTTTAACTCCCTGCAATCCTGCCATTGGATTCTCCTAACGATCAAATATGCCTTTCGACACATCGATATTTTGCGAAAAAGGGTGCCGGCACCGTGGTGTCAGCACCCTTTTTAAGTCTCTTGCTATTTCATACAACAAGAATGAGTTCTTCTTACGGCTCCAGAACTACGCGGAGGCCTTCGCCAGACTCGATGAACTCCATACCCTTACGCCAATCCTTCAGAGGAATGACCATGTTAGAGATCATGGAGATATCCAAGCCGTTAGCCAGCAGGCTCAGAGCCTGACGCCAATGCTTACGCTCGTAAGCACGGTTGCCGATGATGCTGATCTGACGCATAGCGATGTCGGTCATCGGGATAGAAGAAGGCTTTGCGGGAAGACCCGTAATACCGATGCGACCGCCCTTAGCAACCATCTGAACAGCCTGCTCGGATACGGTCCAGTGACCTGCTGCGTCGAAGATGCACTCGGGGCCCTTACCGCCGGTGAGTTCCTTAACCTTCTCAACAACATCGCACTCAGAGCCATTAACCGTGATAGCACCGAGCTGCTCTGCAACCTTGAAACGCTTAGCGTCTGCATCGAGGCCGGTTACGATAACCTTGCGGATACCACGAGCCTGTTTCAACAGGGCAACCATGAGCAGACCAATAGCGCCAGGGCCGATTACGACTGCGGTTTCACCGATCTGCGGATTTACACGCTCTACAGCGTTCATTGCTACGCAGAGAGGCTCGAGCAGAGCGCCCTGGGTGAAGGTAACGTCATCGGGCATCGGGATGATATTGGTTGCACGGATGGCCATGTACTTAGCAAATGCGCCAGGAAGGTCGGTGCCATAGAACGGACGATTGTCGCAAATGTTTACCTCGCCGCGATCACAGTACTCACAGGTGTTGTCGAAGAGTACCGGGTTTGCGGTTACTCGCTGACCAACCTTGAGGTTTGCAGGTGCATTCTTACCAACTTCAGCGATTACGCCAGAGAACTCATGACCGAAGATTGCAGGATACTTGATGTGATAGGAATTTGCGATTGCGGGATTCCAACGATAGAGAGAGTGATCGGTGCCGCAGATGCCTACAGCCTTGATCTCCATCAGTACTTCGTCATCCTTGATCTGAGGAATATCGAAATCTTCTACGTACTCCATTGCATCCGGCTCAGCGGCGGTCTTGAGAAGTGCGTTCATCTTACCTTCCATGGGTAACTTCCTTTCGAAGAGTTCAAACAGGAAGCCAGCGCTTGTAGCCCCCTCGCATCAAGCGCTGGCCAATAATTCGTTGTTACTGGATAGACCAGCCACCGTCGAGAACCAGAGTCTGACCAGTGGTGTACTCGGTAACAGGGAGAACGAGGTGCAGAATTGCAGCGCCCATTTCGTCGAGCGTACCGGTGTAGTTAGGCAGAGGAGTGCGGCTCTTAACGTATGCTTCCTGCTGAGGCTGCTCTTCGAATACCTTTGCAACCATCGGAGTGTAAACATAACCAGGAGCGATGCCGTTAACCAGGATCTGCTTCTTGGCGAAGTCAACAGCCAAGGAGCGAACCATGCCCATAACGCCAGCCTTAGCGATGCAGTAGGGAGCGATGTTCTCCATGGAGTTGATGCCACGAGCGGAAGCTACAACAACCATCTTGCCCTTGATGTTCTTTGCTTCCATTGCGCGAGCAACAGAAGTCATCAGGAAGAAGTTGCCCTTCAGGTTAATGCTGAACAGCTTGTCCCACTGCTCAGGAGCAACGTCAACAGCGTTCATACGAGGCAATGCGATGCCGGCGGAAGTTACGAGGATGTCGATCTGGCCGAAGTTTTCCTCTGCAACCTTGATTACGTTGTCGATGGACTCCTGGCTGGTTACGTCGCATGCAACGCCAACTGCCTTGGTGCCCTGAGCCTTCAGCTCTTCAGCAACCTCATGGCAACCTGCCTCAGGTACGCCAGCGATAACCATGTTAGCGCCAGCTGCAGCAATAGCCTCTGCTGCTGCCTTACCGATGCCGGAGTTGCCGCCAACTACGATGGCGCACTTTCCTGCAAGATGTTCCTTAGGCTGCTTTGCGAACCAATTCTCGGACATTTAAAACCCTCCTCTGTATCGCCAAGGGAACCGTACTCCTGTGAGTGTCCCTTGAATTACCTTTCGCTTTCGTTTCCGAAGCTGTTTGTATATTCGCCCAGAAGTGAAAGCGGGTCTAATTGCCGCGGAGTGCTTTCTAATAGCAAAGCCCAATGATATTCAGTTAGTTCTATCGGTTTTCTTTAACCTATAGAACGCGTTCTAATTTTCCCTATGGATTTGTTTGATTTTGGACAAAATCATAGATCGAAGATCGGCGATTCATTCACACCGAATCATTTCGTAAGTGCGCGAAATATAACGTAACGGCAACAAGGCATTCTTTTGCTGTATCGATATCAAGCAACCCATTTACTGCTGCTTATTGATGGGCATTTGCAACATAACAAGACTCACTAAAAACTTAGTACGACTACCGCAACACGAGCAAACCACACCACAAAGATGCACAATGTTACGACGATAAGAAAGAAAGACTCTTTAAGGAATAAACAGACGCGTCGAATTACCGCATCACAATAGAGGCCCAATTTATACGACACCCCCAGCAAACGAGCCACTGGAACAAAAGCGCATTCAATTGAACCGTCTATCTAAGAGGAAGCGCCTCGCATGGGTGATTTGCTAGCATAAGTACCCGCCTGTACTCCGATGCAGCATCAAACCAAGCTCCCTATATACAAAAAACCCGTCCCAGGCTTACTGGAACGGGTTTCTACGTCTACTTATATACAGGCAAAAATCCTACAAGTCGCTATCGTTGATGTAACACTCTTCCAATGGAACTACACCGGCGGGAAACTTAATGTGCTTTTGCGTGAACTTAATAAATTCCTCAACCAAATGCGAATGGAATGACTTCTTGTTGTAGCCAAGATAAATGATATGAAACGGCTCTTGCAGCTCCTCGATAGGAATAGTCACGAGATTCTCTAGAGAAAGGTCATCCAAAGTCTCAAGAATAATAGCAGCTATATTCCGATCAGAAGAGACAAGCGTAGCAGCACTGATCTCGTCATTAAACCCTTGCTTAACGTCAAGGCCATAGTGTTGGAAGAAACCCTCGAAGATAGTATGGGCATACGACTGGCTACGATAAGAGGTAAGAGTAATCCCCTTCAAGTCATTGAGGGAAACCATCTCTCTATCGGCAAGCTCGTTATAGGAATTAACTGCGAGTACAACGTTTTGCGAGAATTGCGGCACAAACTCAATATCGTCAAAACGATCCATCTTGCCGCAAAATACCACGTCAAATTTACCGTCAGCTAAACCTTTAAGGCATTCAGACGTTGTTCCCTGATAGATGTCAAAGACAACGTCGTCCCCAAAAGCACCCTTAAATGAGCTGAGCAAACGAGGGAGATAGTTACGCTGAATGCTGATAACAGTTCCGATTCGAATCCTGCCGCTCAAACCAGAATTGTAGGCCTTCATAATTTCGACCGCTTTATCAATTTCATCCAAAGCGCAGCAGATATGCTTATTGAATTCTTCACCATATTCAGTGAGGCGAACGTTGCGCCCCACCCGCTCGAAAAAAGGAACGCCAATTTCCTTTTCAAGATTCTTAATAGAGTTAGAAAGCGAAGGCTGAGTAATATAGAGAGCCTCAGCAGCTTTGCCATAATGCTCGAATTTAGCAAGTGTTCTAAAGTAATACAACTGCGCCAGATTCATATAACCCCTCTTTGCTGATTGCAGATAGCAATCCAGAATATAAAAATCCGTTGACTCCTAAGCAACGAATTACCGTCTGCTTCAATATATAAGCAAATTTTAATAGTTATTGTGAATGTATAGCGAGTCAAATTTGGTTTTGACGATTTAATAAAAGGAATAATACCAGTTCAGATGTAAATCGAATTCGTAGCCCTATGGGAAAAACCGATTAATGATTCAGTTACCCTATGAATTTCAAAAACATTGCTGGAGCAAATGATTAGAACTGATCCCCTGTTAAAGACAGCCGCAATAATGACGAATTACTGCGCGCCGCACGCATTAGCCCGATGCAGAAAAGCCGCGCCCGCGCCGCACGCCCGAGGGGAGCGGCCCCGGCGGGGAGGGGGCCCATGGCCCCAAACAAAAAAGGGCCCTCAAGGCCCTTGAGAGCGGAAACGCCCTGCATGAGCGGAACGGCCTATCCTCCCACGGACTGCACCGCAGTACTTTCGGCGATGGGGAGCTTAACTGCCGGGTTCGGCATGGGACCGGGTGATCCTCCCCTCCATGGTTCCGCTCATGCAGGGCGTTCGCCCGCACGAGATTCATATCCCGTTTTCAATCCAGGGGCCACCCTGGGGGTTGCATGGCGCTCAGCGAACCTTGTTCTCACTCATATCAGATCGAGAAGATGAATCGAGATGAAGAGCTCGGCCGATTAGTACCGCTCGCCTGAGCCCCTCGCGGGGCTTGCAGCTGCGGCCTATCGAACTTGTGGTCTACAAGTGGCCTTACCGAAGAGAGAACTCATCTCGAGGCCGGCTTCCCGCTTAGATGCTTTCAGCGGTTATCCGTTCCGCACGTAGCTAGGCAGCTGTGCCGTTGGTCGACAACTGCGGCACCAGAGGTGCGTCCATCCCGGTCCTCTCGTACTAGGGACAGATCCTCTCAATTCTCTTGCGCCCACGGAGGATAGGGACCGAACTGTCTCACGACGTTCTGAACCCAGCTCGCGTACCGCTTTAATGGGCGAACAGCCCAACCCTTGGGACCTGCTACAGCCCCAGGATGCGATGAGCCGACATCGAGGTGCCAAACCTTGCCGTCGATGTGGACTCTTGGGCAAGATCAGCCTGTTATCCCCGGAGTACCTTTTATCCGTTGAGCGACGGCCATTCCACTCTGTGCCGCCGGATCACTAGAACCGACTTTCGTCCCTGCTCGAGGTGTCTCTCTCGCAGTCAAGCCCGCTTGCACTCTTGCGCTCTCGGGACGGTTGCCGACCGTCCTGAGCGGACCTTTGCGCGCCTCCGTTACGTTTTGGGAGGCGACCGCCCCAGTCAAACTACCCGCCTGGCACGGTCCGCGCGCCGGATCACGGCCGCGCGTTAGGCAGCCGGCACGACGAGGGCGGTATTCCAAGGTCGCCTCCACGGGGGCTTGCGCCCCCGCTTCAAAGGCTCCCGCCTATCCTCTACGCGCCGTACCAGATGCCAATGCCAAGCTGCAGTAAAGGTTCACGGGGTCTTTCCGTCCTTCCGCGGGTAGTTCGCATCTTCACGAACAGTACAATTTCACCGGGTCCACGGTTGAGACAGCGCCCAAATCGTTACGCCATTCGTGCAGGTCGGAACTTACCCGACAAGGAATTTCGCTACCTT
>OLOK01002366.1_pt1 | contig 13532 bp, 10 predicted proteins | sample 1672591 | NCBI WGS metagenome assembly OLOK01 (sample SAMEA3136703, study PRJEB25190) | human gut metagenome | biome: human gut; feature: human-associated habitat; material: faeces | place: Austria | collected 2013 | reverse complement strand
CGGAGCGGGATATCCGCCCCCAGCGGGAGCCTCGCCGCCGTCCGGCGGCCCGCCCCCGGGAGCACGCCTCCCCCATTCTGGTGGGCGGCGTGGCCGTTCTGGCCCTGATGGTAGTGGTGCTGATGATGGGCTATGTGAAGCTGACCCAGGCCAGCCACGACCTTACCGCCAAGCAGTCCCAGCTCCAGCAGGTCCAGGAGGAGCGCGTGGCCCTGGGCGTGGCATATGAAAAGGCCTTCGACCAGGCCGCCGTAAAGGCCGCCGCCCAGGCGGCCGGCATGACCAAGCCTACCAGCGACCAGATCGAGTATATCGAGCTGGGCGGTGCGGATATGGCCGAGATCTGTCGTCCCGAAAGCACCGGACCCCTGGCCCAGGCATGGACCTGGCTCAAGGACGGCATCGGCGCGGTGGTGGAATATTTCCGCTGAGCGCCGCCATATAGTGAAAACGCGCAAGGAGTGAGAAGGAAACTTCTTGCTCCTTGCCTTGGCATTCCGGCGGAAGGAGACACCCATGTTCAGTCGCAGAAAGAGAACCCCCCGATCCCAGTCCCAGCGGCCCCAGACCGCCCCCGGCAAGCCCCAGGCCCCCGGCCGCCCGCCGGAGTTCTACGCCCGGCAGGCCACCCGCACCGTCCGCAGCCGCACCTTCTGGCTGATGCTGGTCATGGGGATCCTGGTGTTCGTGATCCTGTTTTTCCAGCTGTACCACCTTCAGATCACCCGGCATAAGGAGCTCCAGACCAGGGCTCTGGACCAGCAGACCCGCCAGACGGTGGTCTCCGCCTTCCGGGGCACCATCTACGACCGCAACGGCAGCCAGCTGGCGGTGTCCGTGTCCACGGAGGACGTTGTGATGTCCCCCTACCACATGAAAAAGCAGCTGGATGATGAGGCAGAGCGGCTGGAGAAGATCCGCCTGGAAAACGCCCAGCTGAAGAAGGGCGAGACGCCTCAGTCCGAGGACACAACGGTTCTTTGGGACTATGACTCCCTGGCCGCCAGCCTGGCTGATATCCTGGGCATATCCCAGGACGACGTCAGGGAGCGCATGAACAACACCGACTCGCAGTATGAACTTCTGGCCAAAAAAGTGGATGAGGATACGGCAAACCAGATCCGTCAGCTCATCAATGATTTGAAGGTTGAGGGGCTGGACCTGACTGCAACATCCAAGCGGGTGTACCCCTACGGTTCCCTGGCCTCTCATGTTCTGGGCTTTGTGGGCACCGACAACACCGGCCTGTACGGCCTGGAGTCCCGCTATGACAAGTATCTCCAGGGCCAGACCGGCCTGGTGGTCACCGCCAAGGACGAACGGGGCAATCCCCTTCCCTATGAATACGAGCAGTATTTCGCCGCCCAGAACGGTCAGGACCTGGTCCTGACCCTGGACGCCAACGTCCAGTATTATCTGGAAAAATATGTAGGTGAAATGGCCGATAAATACGGCGCGGAGAACGGCGCCACCGGCATCGTCATGGACGTCAAGACCGGCGGCGTTCTGGGGATGGTGTCCTACCCCACCTATGACCTCAATAACGCCTTTACCGTCCAGAACGACCTGTTCAAAAAGAATCTCACCGACACCTCCGATCAGCTGCTGAAGCAGTGGCGCAACAAGACCCTCAACGACACCTACGAGCCCGGCTCTACCTTCAAGATCCTCACCATGTCCGCCGCCATGGAGGAGGGGCTCATCAATATGAACACCACCTATACCTGCACCGGCGGCATCCATGTGTCCGACGCCACCATCCACTGCACCGGCACCCACGGCACCCAGACCCTGAAGGAGGCCGCGGCCCATTCCTGCAACCCCGCTTTCATCACCTTCGGTCTGCAGCTGGGCAACGAGAAGTTCTATGAATATATGAACGACTTCGGCCTCATGCAGGGCTCCGGCGTGGATCTGGACGGCGAGGCCAGCGGCGTGTTCGCCAGTCCCGAGAGCTTCACCCAGCTGGACCTGGCCTGCTACGCCTTCGGCCAGAACTTCAACGTCACCCCCATGGCCCTGATTGCGGCCCAGGCGGCCTGCGTCAACGGCGGCTATCTGCACGCCCCCTATCTGGTGGAGCAGATCGTGGACAGTGACGGCAACGTCACCTATCAGCATGACAACACGCCCGTGCGCCAGGTCATCAGCGAGGAGACCAGCGCCCACGTCCGGGAATGCCTGGAATACGTGGTGTCCGACGGCACCGGCCGCAACGGCCAGGTGAAGGGCTACCGCGTAGGCGGCAAAACCGGCACCGCCGACAAGGGCCAGACCGGCGACCTGGTGGTCTCCTTTGTCAGCTTTGCCCCGGCGGACGATCCCCAGGTCATCATCCTGGTGACCATGGATACTCCCAGCCGCAGCGCCGGCACCTCCGTGTCCGGCGGCAGCATGGTGGCCCCTGTCAACAGCAAGATCATGGCGGATATCCTGCCCTATCTGGGCATCGAGCCCACCTACAGCGCCGAGGAGCTGCTGGGCGCGGATACCACCGTTCCCTATGTCATCGGCAGCACCGTGGAGGATGCCAGGAGCCGTATGGAGGCCCGGGGCTTCACCTGCAAGGTAGTAGGCTCCGGCGGCACCGTCACGGACCAGACCCCTGCCGGCGGCGCGGTGATCCCCGGCAAGGCCACGATCATTCTCTATGCCGGGGCCGAAAAGCCCAACACCATGTACACCGTTCCCCAGCTGGTGGGCAAAACGGCGGCGGAGGCCAACGTGGCCGCCACCAACGCCGGGCTCCTGGTGCGGTTCAGCGGCGCCACGCAGACCACCTCCGGCAATATCCGGGTGCTGAGCCAGAGCCTGGAGGCCGGACAGCAGGTGCCTGCCGGCACGGTGATCACCGTCCAGCTGGGCGATACCAATATGTCAGACTAAGGGAAAGGAGTCCCCTCTGTGGATCTGCGGGACCTGCTGGCAGGCGTTCCCATCCGGGACGCATCGCCGGACCTGCCCCGGGACGTCACCGGCGCAGGCTATGATTCCCACACGATACAGCCCGGTCAGGCGTTTGTGGCCATCCACGGCGCCGCCGCCGACGGCCACGACTATACGGCTCTGGCCCGGCAGCGGGGCGCAGCCTGCGCCATATCCACCCATCCGGTGGAGGGCCTGCCCTACGTCATTGTCCCCGACACCCGGCAGGCCCTGGCCCGGATGGCCGGAAACTTCTTCCGCCACCCGGACCGGGAGCTGCACCTCATCGGCGTCACCGGCACCAACGGAAAAACCTCCGTGGCCTGGCTGACGGCAGGCATGCTCCAGACCCTGGGCATCCGGACCGGTCTCATGGGCACCAACGGCTGCCGCATCGGGGACACGGTCCTCCCCTCCCGCCGCACCACCCCCGAATCCTGGGAGGTGCAGCGTCTGCTGCGGCAAATGGCCGATTCCGGGTGCACCCACGCGGTGATGGAGGTATCCTCCCACGCATTGGCACTTGACCGCGTCTGCGGCTTGGCGTATACTATAGCCGCTTTCACCAATCTCAGCCGGGACCACCTGGACTTTCACGGCACCATGGACCGCTATGCGCAGGCAAAGTCCGCACTGTTCCGCCAGTGCGGGCAGGCCGCCGTGAACCGGGATGACCCGTGGGCCTCCCGCATTCTCCGGGGCTGCGTCTGCCCCGTGTATGGCTATGGCATCCGCAGCGGCGACCTGCGGGCCGAGGACGTGGTCCTCTCCCCCGCCGGCGTCCGCTTCACCGCCCGGGAGGGCGCGTCGACGGCTCCCGCCGCCGTTCCCATCCCCGGTATGTTCACCGTGTACAACACCTTGGCGGCCCTGTCCATTGCCCGCCTGTCGGGCATTTCCCTGGCGGACGCGGCAAAGGCGTTGGGACAGTCCCGCTCTGTTCCGGGGCGGATGGAGCCGGTACCGGTGCCGGGGCGCGGCTATCGCGTGTTCATCGACTTTGCCCACACGCCGGACGCCATGGAAAACGTCCTGAAAACCGCCCGGTCCATGACCTCCGGACGGCTCATTGCGGTGTTCGGCTGCGGCGGCGGCCGGGACCCCGGCAAGCGCCCCCTGATGGGCGCGGCGGCCTCCCGATACGCCGACCTGACGATCCTCACCTCCGATAATCCCCGGGCGGAGGACCCGCTGGCCATTATCCGGGATATCCTCCCGGGCATCACCGGCAGCCATCAGGTGGTGCCGGACCGCCGGGAAGCCATTTTCCGGGCTCTGTCCCTGGCCCGCAGCGGTGATACCGTTCTCCTGTGCGGCAAGGGCCACGAGACCACCCAGGAAACAGACGGAAAGCTGCTGCCATTGGATGAAAGGCAGATCATTGCGGAATATATAAACGGAAGCTGACCACGTCCCCACGGGACGGGAAGGAGAGAACATGATGGAAATTATTCTGGCAGGCGTCGTAAGCCTGGTGATCACCCTGGCAGCCGGTAAGCTGCTGATCCCCGCCCTGATCCGGCTGAAGGCCGGGCAGAGCATCAAGGAGGTTGGCCCCACCTGGCACAAGGGCAAACAGGGCACTCCCACCATGGGCGGCCTGATGTTCATCATCGGCATCGGCATCGCCATTCTGATCCTGGGCTGGAGGGGCATGCTGGAGAGGAACTTCACCCACCTGTATGTCTATGTATTCGCCCTGGTATTCGGCGTCATCGGCTATATCGACGACTATCAGAAGGTGAAGCATCACCACAACACCGGCCTCACCGCCCCCCAGAAGTTCCTGCTTCAGCTGGCGGCGGCCATTGCCTTCCTGTGTCTCATGCGGTACGAGGGCATGCTGAGCCCCAACCTGTATATCCCCTTCTTCAACACCCACCTGGTGCTGCCGTGGGTGGTGTATATGATCTTCGCCGCCTTCGTCATCATCGGCACCGTCAACGCCGTGAACATTACCGACGGCATCGACGGTCTGTCCTCCAGCGTCACGGTGCCGGTGGCCGTATTCTTTGCGGTGCTGGGCGGCATGTGGCAGGGCTTCGGCCAGCTGGGCGTTTTTGCCGGCGCTCTGGTGGGCGGCCTGCTGGGCTTCCTGTGCTATAACCACTATCCCGCCAAGGTGTTCATGGGCGATACCGGCTCCCTGTTCCTGGGCGGTGCGGTGGCAGCCCTGGCCTTCGCCTATGACATGCCCCTGATCCTGCTGCTGGTAGGCTTTGTCTATCTGTGCGAGACGCTGTCCGACATCATCCAGGTGACGTATTTCAAGCTCACCCACGGCAAGCGGATCTTTAAGATGGCCCCCCTCCACCACCACTTCGAGATGTGCGGCTGGAAGGAGACCAAAATCGTGGCGGTATTTGCCTCCGTCAGCGCCCTGTTCTGCGTTCTGGCTTATCTGGGCGTTATGGATCGCTTCGGCGCATAACCAAAAGCATTTCGGAAAGGAGGGGAGCCCATGGCCCTGCGCACAACCAAACGACGTCCCGTGGGGACCTGGAGCGCCCAACGGCGCCAGGACGCCATGGAGCAGTCCCGGGAAGCCGCCCGGGGTCCTATGGACCTGCCGTTTCTGCTGCTGACGCTGCTGCTGACGGCTATGGGCATGGTCATGGTGCTGTCCGCCAGCTTCCCCTCCGCCTACTATGAAAACGGCGGCAACGGCGCGTACTACTTCATCCGCCAGGGCATTTTCGCCCTGCTGGGCCTTGCCGTTATGTTTGCTCTCAGCAAGCTGAACTATCAGCGTCTGCGGGGCGTGGGCCGTCTGCTGCTGTGGGCGTCCTTGGCGCTGCTGGTGCTGGTCATCATTCCCCATAACCCCATTGCCATCACGGAAAACGGCGCCACCCGCTGGCTGGGCATCAAGGGCACCGTTCTGCGGTTCCAGCCCTCCGAGATCGCCAAGCTCGCCGTGGTCATCTACTTTTCCGCCACCATCTCCAAAAAGCGCGAGAAAATGCAGACCTGGCGTCAGGGCATCTGGCCATATCTGCTGATCCTGGGCGTTATCGCGGGCCTTATGATGCTGGAGCCTCATCTGTCCGGCACCATCCTCATTGTCTGCACCGGCATCGTTCTGATGATCGTGGGCGGCATCAAGGGCTGGCTGATCCCCACCGGCATTGCCGGCGTGGGCCTGGTGGGCACCCTGTACGTCACCCTGGTGAAAAAGGGCATCCTCCACTATGGCGAGGACCGTATCAACACCTGGCGGGACCCCTTCAACGCCGATTGGTACCGGGGCGACGGCTGGCAGATCGCCCAGTGTCTCATCGCCATCGGCTCCGGCGGCCTGCTGGGCGTGGGCCTGGGCAAGGGACGGCAGAAATTTCTCTACCTGCCCGAGGAGCACAACGACTGCATCTTCGCCGTGATCTGCGAGGAACTGGGCCTGGTGGGTGCCTGCGTCGTCATGCTGGTATTCGCCCTGCTGATCCTCCGGGGCTTCTGGATTGCCCTCCACGCCCGGGACCGGTTCGGCGCTCTGCTGGTGGTAGGCTTCATGACCCTCACCAGTCTGCAAACCTTTCTGAACATTGCGGTGGTCACGGGCCTGGTGCCCGCCACCGGTATTTCCCTCCCCTTCTTCAGCTACGGCGGCACGGCCCTGCTGTGCCAGCTGGCGGAGATGGGCATTGTACTCAGCGTTTCGCGGCAGATGCCTGCGCCGCAGAACGGATAGGAGGCGCGGCAAAATGAAAGTGATTTTTACCTGCGGCGGAACGGCGGGCCATGTGAACCCCGCCCTGGCTCTGGCCGGATACATGCGGCAGCAGGACCCCAAAGCCCGGTTTCTGTTTGTGGGCACTCCCGACGGCATGGAGCGGGACCTGGTGGAAAAGGCCGGCTACGCCTTCCGGGGCATCCCCATGGGAGGCTTCCAGCGCTCCCTGGGTCACGGCGGCCTGGCCCACAACCTGCACTCCCTGTCCATGCTGACCAAATCCCACAGCCGGGCCCGGGCCATCCTCCGGGACTTCCGTCCCGATCTGGTGGTGGGCACCGGCGGCTATGCCAGCTATCCGGTGGTAAAATGCGCCGCCGGCATGGGCATCCCCACGGCGGTCCACGAGTCCAACATGGTCCCGGGCCTCACCACCAAAATGCTGGAGGGCAGCGCCGACCGCATCATGGTGGGCTTCGAGGAGTGCCGCCAGCACTATCGTCATCCCGACAAGATCGTCGTCACCGGCACTCCGGTGCGGGGCGACTTCTTTGACCTGACCCGTGCCCAGGCCCGGGAAAAGCTGGGCCTGACCGATGACCGGCCTCTGGTGGTGTCCTTCTGGGGCAGCCTGGGCGCCAGCCATATGAACGCCCACATGGAGGATTTCTTCCGCCTGGAGGCGGCGGACGGCATGCCCTTCCACCACATCCACGGCGTGGGCAAAAGCGGCTACCCCGCCATGACCGCCCGCCTGCGGGCAGACGGCCTGGACCATGTCCCCGGGCTGGACGTCCGGGAGTATATTTACGACATGGCTCCCGTCATGCGGGCGGCAGACCTGGTGATCTGCCGGGCCGGCGCCTCCACCATCAGCGAGATCACGGCCCTGGCCACTCCGGCCATCCTGGTCCCCTCCCCTTACGTCACCAACAATCACCAGGAGAAGAACGCCCGCATTCTGGAGCAGCACGGCGGAGCCGTGGTGCTGCTGGAGGCGGAGGCCTCCGGCGAGGCTCTGTACCGGACGGCCCGGGACATTCTCCGTGACCCCCAGCGCCAGGCGGACATGAGCCGCGGCATGGCGGAGCTGGGCATCCGGGACGCCACAAAGCGTCTCTATGACACCGTCATGAGCATCCGCAAGTAACCCCCTGCCCCACCCCCTGCATAGGATAGCGGGAAAAAGCTATGAAAGGCGGGGGCATATGAGCCTGATGATAGAAGGGGGACGCCGCCTGTCCGGCGACCTGACGGTACAGGGGGCAAAAAACAGCGTGCTGCCCATTCTGGCAGCGTGTATTCTCAGCGGGGACGTCTGCATTTTGCAGCGCTGTCCCCATCTGGAGGACGTGGATACGTCCATTGACATCCTGCGGCACCTGGGCTGCGCCGTTCGCTGGAACGGCCCGGACCTGGAGGTGGATTCCTCCACGCTGACCCGCTGGGACATTCCGGACCGGCTTATGCGCCGCATGCGCTCGTCTGTGGTGTTTCTGGGGGCCATTCTGGCCCGCTGCGGCCAGGCGGAGCTGTCGTACCCCGGCGGCTGCGCCATCGGGGCCCGGCCTATCGACCTGCACCTGTCCGCCCTGCGGACCCTGGGTGCCTGTATCCGGGAGGAGGGCGGCAGCCTGGACTGCACCGCCTCCGGCCTCGCCGGGGCCGAGATCGTTCTGAGCATCCCCAGCGTGGGGGCCACGGAAAACGCCATGCTGGCCGCCATCGGTGCCAAGGGCGTCACCACCGTTTCCAACGCTGCCCGGGAGCCGGAGATCGTGGACCTGCAGGCCTTTCTGCAAAAGCTGGGGGCCAGCGTTCACGGCGCAGGCACCTCCACCGTGGTCATCGAAGGCGCGGAGGAGCCGCTCCATGGCTGCTGCCACCGGATTTTAGGGGACCGCATCGCGGCGGCTACATATCTGGCGGCGGCAGCCGCCTCCGGCGGAGACATCTTCCTCCGGGACGTGGACTACCGCCACCTGTCCACCGTTACCGGCGTGCTGCGTCAGGCCGGCTGCGGTCTGGTCTGCCGGGACGACGGCATCCGACTGACCTCCGACGGGCATCTGCGGGCCGTCAGTCCCATTCGCACCGCACCGTATCCGGGCTTCCCCACCGATGCCCAGGCAGTGCTGATGGCGTCTCTGCTGCGCAGCAGCGGCACCACCGTATTCGTGGAAAACATTTTCGAGAGCCGTTACCGCCATGTGCCCGAGCTGGTGCGCATGGGGGCCGACATCCGGCTGGAGGGCCGGGTGGCGGTGGTATGCGGCGTTGACCGGCTCCACGCCGCCCGGGTCCGGGCTATGGATCTTCGGGGCGGAGCCGCCCTGGTGATTGCCGGGCTCCAGGCCCACGGCGTCACCACGGTGGAGCACCTCCACCACATCCGCCGGGGCTACAGCGACCTGCCCGGCGACCTGGCCCGCCTGGGGGCCCACATACACACAGATATCACAGAGGGAGGAGCTTCCAATGACCCAACCCCGCAAGCACAGACGCAGCCGCCGCCGGAAGCGGCAGGGCAGCCTTGCGTTTCTCTATAGACTTCTTACGTTTGTTCTGATCTGCGGCGCCATTGTGGCGGCCCTGTCCCTGTTTTTCAAGGCGGAGCAGATTTTTGTCACCGGCACCTCCCGCTATTCCCAGCAGCAGGTGCTTCAGGCCAGCGGCATCCGCCAGGGCGGGAACCTGTTCCTGCTGAACAAGCACCAGGCCGCCGCATCCATTACCGAGCAGCTGCCCTATGTGGAGTCCGTCCGCATCCGCCGCCAGCTGCCCAACGCCCTGCATATTGAGATCACCGAGTGCGCCCACCCTCTGGCCCTGGAGCAGGATGGCGCGGTGTGGCTTCTCAACGGCAGCGGCAAGCTCATCGACAAGCTCCAGCCCGGCCAGGGGGAGTCCTACCCCCTGGTCACGGGCCTGGCCCTGACATCCCCCCAGCTGAACTGGCTGGCCGTGCCGGATAACACCGACAAATGGGACACACTCCGGCAGCTGTGGCAGCAGCTGCTGAGCAAGGACATGGCCGGCAGCGTCCAGTCCATCGACCTGGAGGACCCCAGCCGCATCACCCTGCGCTATCTGGACCGCTTCGATGTGGTCCTGAAAAAGGACGACGACTTTGATTACCGCCTGAACTACCTGGCGGCGGTGATCGGCCATCTGGACGGCAGCGACCAGGGCACCATTCAGTGGGACAAGGACGGCAAGGCCCGGTTCATTCCCGGCTAAACCGCAACTTTTTCCGGGAAATCATCCCCCGCCCCTTGACGGGTCACTGAATCCGTTATACAATAGAAAAAGCACGTTATATTGCATACGATCATCTTTCGATATATACTGGCAGGAGGAACCGTCATGGCATTTGAAATGGAAACCGGCCCCGAAAATGTGGTCAATATCAAGGTCGTCGGCGTCGGCGGCGGCGGCAACAATGTGGTCAACCGCATGGTGCGCACCGGCACCAAGGGCGTGGACTTCGTGGCCGTCAACACGGACAAGCAGGTGCTCAATGCGTCCAGCGCTACTTATAAAATTCAGATCGGCGAGAAGCTGACCCACGGCAAGGGTGCCGGCTCCAACCCCGAGGTGGGCCAGAAGGCCGCCGAGGAGAGCCGCAACCAGCTGACCAAGGCCCTGGAGGGCACCGATATGGTGTTCATCACCGCCGGTATGGGCGGCGGCACCGGCACCGGCGCTGCCCCTGTGGTGGCGGAAATCGCCCGTGAGCTGGGCGTACTGACGGTAGGCGTAGTCACCAAGCCCTTCTCCTTCGAGGGACGCCGCCGGATGATGCAGGCGGAAAAGGGCGTCGAGGAGCTGCGCAGCCGGGTGGATTCTCTGGTCATCATCCCCAACGAGCGCCTGAAATACGCCACCGATCAGAAGATCACCTTTGCCAATGCCTTCGGCATTGCAGACGACGTTCTCAAGCAGGCGGTCAGCTCCATCTCCGAGCTGGTCGCATACTCCGAGCATGTCATCATCAACCTCGACTTCGCGGACGTTTCCGCCATCATGAAGGACGCAGGACACGCGCACATGGGCGTAGGCACTGCCTCCGGACGCGACAAGGCGGAGCAGGCGGCAATGGCGGCTGTTTCCAGCCCGCTGCTTGAAACCTCCATCAACGGCGCGACGGGCGTGCTGATCAACATCACCGGCTCTTCGGAACTGGGTCTGGACGACGTGGAGACGGCGGCGAACATCGTCATGGAAGCGGCGAACCCCGACGCCAACATCATCTTCGGCGCCGCGTTCGACGATCAGCTCGAAGACGAAATGCGCGTGACCGTCATCGCTACCGGCTTTGACGATAAGAAGAACCAGCAGCCGCAGCAGCCTGCCACCAAGATCGGCGCCTACTCCGCGGCAAGCGAAAAAGCGAAGAGCGCTGCCGTTGAGGACATCGACGACATCGACGAGATCTTCAAGATTTTCAACAAGGACTGAACCATGGTTGATACGAGCGCCCGGAGAGCTTCTCCGGGCGCTTTTTCCGTCCGGATGTGTACGCCGGTACAGGACACTTTTTAGCTTTGAAGCATAAAAGTATCTTTACTTTTATGGTTTAGTATGCTAAAATAATCGTACTAGAGAAAAAAGGAGTCCTGCGACTTGAACAACCGAAACAAACGCTCCGACCCCGAGAGCGAGCTTTACCGCGCCATTCTGCAGCTGAAATCGATCGACGAATGCTATGACTTCTTTCTGGACCTGTGTACGGTCTCGGAGCTCAAGGCGATGGAGCAGCGCTTTGAGGTGGCAAAGCTGTTAAACGAGGGTTTGATTTACAACGATATTCTGGAAAAGACCGGCGCGTCGAGCGCGACCATCTCGCGTGTCAACCGCAGCCTCAACTACGGCACCGATGCCTACCGCATGATCTTTGCCCGCATGAGGGACGAAGATGAACAGGAGCAGACGCCGTGAGCTGCTATGAGGCGCTTGCAGCGTCCTACGACGGATTGACGCGCGACATTCCGTATGAAAAATATCTGCGCTTTTTCAAAAGCCTTCTGAAGCAGTACGGTGTAAAGCCGAAAACCGTGCTGGATCTCGCCTGCGGCACAGGATCTTTGTCTGTGCTGCTGGCGAAGAGCGGGTATGCGGTGCTCGGGGTCGACCGGTCGGAGGACATGCTGACCGTGGCAGCGGAAAAGGCGATGGAGCTGGAGGAAAACCAGCCCTTTTTTGTTGCGCAGCCGATGCAGCGGCTTCGCCTGCCGCAGCCGGTCGATGCCTGTGTGTGCGCGCTCGACAGCATCAACTATGTTACAAAGCCGCAGGATGTGCAGAAAACATTCTGCCGCATTTATGAAAGCCTTCGTCCGGGCGGGCTTTTTGTGTTCGATATCAATACGCCCTATAAGCTCGAAAGCCTCGACGGGCAGGTGTTTCTCGACGAGACGGAAGACAGCTACTGCGTCTGGCGGGCGGTTTATGACCGGCGCCATAGCCTCTGCCGCTACGGTATGGACCTGTTTCAGCGGCTGGAAGACGATACCTGGGAGCGCTCGTTCGAAGAGCATGTGGAGCGCGCCTACACGCCGCAGGAGCTGTCCGGGTGGCTGATGGACGCGGGCTTTGCGCAGGTCGGGCAATTCGGAAATCTCCGCCTGGCGCCGCCGCAGCCGGACGAGATGCGCATTTTCTTTGCGGCAAAGAAAGGAACCTGATATGAAAGATCTCATTACCCGCGCGATGACCAAAGACGGTCTTGTCAATGCGGTCGCAATTTCCTCGACCGGCATCGTCGAGCGCGCGCGGCAGATGCACAAGATGCTTCCCACGGCGACGGCAGCGCTCGGAAGACTTTTGAGCGCGGCGTCCATGATGGGCAACATGCAGAAAACGGAGGACGGCTCGATCACCCTGCAGATCAAGGGCGGCGGACCGCTTGGAACGCTGCTTGCCGTGTCCGATGCGGAAGGAAACGTGCGAGGCTATGTCGATCATCCACAGATCAGCTTATTGGAAAAATACCGCGGCAAGCTCGATGTGGGCGCGGCAGTCGGCGCAGACGGTATGCTGACCGTGATTCGCGATCTTCGCATGAAAGAGCCGTATGTGGGAAGTGTGGCGCTGGTCTCGGGCGAAATTGCCGAGGATATCACGCAGTATTTTGTCCAGAGCGAGCAGATTCCGACCGCCTGCGCGCTGGGGGTCCTGATTGACACGGACCAGAGCGTGCGCGCTGCCGGCGGCTATCTCATCCAGCTCATGCCCGGCGCGACGGACGACATGATCGACAAAATCGAAGCCGGCATCGAAAAAGCCGGTGCAGTCACGAAGCTGCTCGACTCCGGCATGGACGGCAAGGGGCTTCTGGAGACGGTGCTCGGCGCGTTCGAGCTGGAGATTCTCGAGCAGACGCCGGTGGAGTACCGCTGTTACTGCAGCCGCGAGCGCGTGACCAGGACCCTGATCAGCCTCGGCAGAAAAGAGCTGCATGACATTGTCGACGAGGGAAAGCCCATCGACATTGATTGCCAGTTCTGCGATCAGATTTATCGCTACACGCCCGAGGAAATCGCGGAGATTCTCAAAGAACTGTAAAAACATCCCACCGAAGCGTGTCCTTCGGTGGGATGATTCGTTCTATCCGCGCGATTCTTTTCCGTTTTTGACGAGCAGCAGCTGCGCCAGAATGCCGACGGCAAGCTCCTGCGGTGTCTCGCCGCCCAGGTCCAGCCCAATCGGTGTGTGGACAAACGAGAGCTGCTCGTCCGTAAACCCGCGCTGCCGGAGCTGCGAAAAAAGGGACTGAATTTTCTGGCGGCTGGCGAGCATGCCGATATATTTCGGCGATTTTTGCAGCGCTGCGGCAAGCGCCTCACCGTCGACCGCGTGGTCGTGCCCGCACAGGACGAAGAAAGCATGCTCCGGAATTGGCGTGTTCAAGATATCGCGCTCCACGTTTTGTATG
>OLOK01002362.1_pt1 | contig 13543 bp, 9 predicted proteins | sample 1672591 | NCBI WGS metagenome assembly OLOK01 (sample SAMEA3136703, study PRJEB25190) | human gut metagenome | biome: human gut; feature: human-associated habitat; material: faeces | place: Austria | collected 2013 | reverse complement strand
CCTATGAGCAAGCTCATGTGGGCTTAGACCTTTTGACCCTGGCATCATAAAATAAAAAACCGTACATCCATTATAGAATGTACGGTCCTTTTTTGTAAAGATGAAATACGCTGTCAGGCAGCGGATAGCATCAAAGATGGTACGTGTGAGCTTATTTGTCGCTTAAAAGCTCCTTTGCACTGGTCAACAGTCCCGCCATGTTCTGAATTTCGGACGGAATGATGATCTTTGTAGACTTGCCGTCCGCAACCTTTTCCAGAGCCTCCAGACTCTTTAAACGAAGTACAGAATCATCCGCTCCTGCATCCTTGATGAAACGCAGACCGTTTGCAGTCGCCTGCTGGACTTTCAGGATTGCTTCCGCTTCACCTTCTGCCTCACGGATCATCTTTTCTTTCTCTGCTTCTGCGCGCAGGATTGCAGACTGTTTTTCTGCCTCTGCTTCCAGAATTGCGGATTCCTTTTTACCTTCTGCTACCAGGATGGTAGATTTCTTTTCACCTTCAGCACGCAGGATCGCTTCACGGCGTTCACGCTCTGCCTTCATCTGCTTCTCCATCGCATCCTGAATTGCTGCGGGAGGAATAATGTTCTTTAATTCGACACGGTTTACCTTGATGCCCCAGGGATCAGTTGCGATATCCAGGGATGCACGCATCTTGGCATTGATCGTTTCACGGGAGGTCAGGGTCTGATCCAGTTCCAGGTCTCCGATGATGTTACGCAGGGTTGTCGCGGTCAGGTTTTCAATCGCCATGATCGGATTTTCAACTCCGTAGGTAAACAGCTTGGGATCTGTGATCTGGAAAAAGACAACGGTATCGATCCGCATCGTAACGTTATCCTTTGTGATAACGGGCTGAGGCGGGAAATCCGCTACCTGTTCCTTTAACAGTACACGCTTTGCAACCTTATCGACAATCGGCACTTTAAAGTGAAGGCCAACGCTCCAGGTATCCTGATATGCGCCGAGACGTTCTACGACATAAGCCTGCGCCTGCGGTACGATCTTGATGCAGGACGCTACAATTGCAATTGCAAGAATTAAAATAATGAGTATTACCAATCCACCTATCATAATTACCCTCATTTCCGCGGTCTTACCGCATGTTGTCAGCAGCCTCGCTGCTGTTTGTTACAGGTTCTTCTGTTTCGATCTCGTCCGGAACAACGATCAGCTTCACGCCGTCGATCTTTTTTACAATGACGACGGTACCCTCTTCAATCGTCCCCTCAGTTTCCTGAGATCTCGCTGACCACTCCATGCCTTTGAGCGTAACCTGTCCGCAGCTGTGCAGGTTATCAATCCTGCCGGTCACGATACCGCGTTCCCCAAGCACGCTGTCCACATTGGTCTTCGCCCTTCCAACATTGAAATAGCGCATGGCAACCGGTCTTGTAAAAACAAGCATCAGCACGGACACTACCAAAAACAGGATGACCTGCACCAGAACCGGCGCACCACAGGCAGCTGCTATCGTCGCAACAAGAGCTCCGGCTGCAAACCAGATTGTCGTCAGCCCCATCGTCGCAAGCTCAATCAGCACAAGTAAAATCAACAGAGCCAGCCAGGCAAATACTTCCGTCATGTAACTCCTCCTTTCCTGTGACTTATGACTATCATACTACAAAAATCATGCCCCGTCTACCAAAATACATGATGTCCGATCACAATACCTTCCCTGCTTCCTGCCCGCCTAAAATGCGTCGCTATTCCAACCGGGGTGCTTCCCGCCATCGCTTCCTGTGCCGCCTGCAGGCAGCTTGCCTTGATCTTTCCACTTGCGACAACGCGTCCAACCTGTCCGCTTCCCGCCGGTGTAAACTGTCCCGAAGCATAGATAACTCCCTTGACCGTATTCGGATAAGCGCCGCTTCTGACCCGGTTCATCACGACTGCGCCGACAGCCACCTGTCCTTCGTAGGGCTCTTCTCCCGCTTCACACTGAATGAGCGCCGCCAAAAGCACGCTGTCGTCCGCAGCCAGTGCAGCAGCCTTGTTCGCTTCCTTTTCCGCCTGCGCTGCCTTTTCCTTCTTCTGTTTCTGTGCGGCAGCTTCTTTTTCCGCCTGCAGTCTCGCCGTTTCCGCTTCCTCGCGCGCTTTTACCTGCTCAACCGTCTCTCCGTAATCGATTTCAAAATCAACCTGGACATATTCCGAAGACACATATCCGGTCTTTCCGCCGTAATTGATCGCAACCCAGTCCGCCGTGATTTCCTGATCCTCGCTGAAACGGATCTGCTCTTCATCCACGACCTCATACTTTGCACCTTCTTCCAGCAGATCATAAATCGCAGCATCTCCTGAAGGTTCTTTCCGGATTCTCAAAGCGCCTGTTTTGGTCGTTGCCACAATCCGTCCCGCGTCTTTTGCCTCTTTCCGCGCTTCTTCCCCAAACAGCAGATAATCGTTATTCGCCCAGCCGGTCAGTTCGCCGGACTCAAGCTTTGTCCAGCCGTCCTTTTGTTCCAGCACTGTACCGCCACAGTCTGCATACAAATACCCTGCAAGCTCTGCCTCGCTGTCCGGTTCCGTCCTGACATTCAATACATTTTGGACGCTCGTCATCACGATCGTTCCGGTCAGGTCGTCCATTTTCGTTCCATCGCCGGACGAAGCCTTGGTTTTGCTGTCCGCACTGTCGGACGCTACATCCGTTTCCTGCCCGCCGACTGCGGCGATCGCTGCATCTGCCGCATCATTTTGGAATGCTGCGTTCGGACTGACCTGTTCCTTATCCGCTCCTGTCAGCCACGCCTCCACGCCAACGCCCTTGTGCCAGTGCGCGCTTTTGCTCGATTCTGCCTCTGCCTGCAGACTGCTTCCGGCCGTCCACAAAAAGACGACTCCCAGCGCTGCAGCCCGCAGCCAGTGCTTCCCCCTTTTCTCACATTTTCTGCTCCAGCCCATAAATCGATGATCCTTTCTATCCCCTCATATCCGCAGACAGTAACGATAGCTGAGCCTCCATTGATTTTCCGCGCCTTTGGCGCTCCCAAAATCGGCTCATCAAATGTTACAATTATATTACATGATTAGCGTCATCATATCAAATCCGTCAATTACTGTCAAGTGTGCGCCCTGCGAGGATTCTATTGTCATGAATACAAAAAAGGCGTGTGAAAAACAATCCTTTTCCACATGCCTTTTTTCGCTCTTTTTCTGTCAGAAACAATGGATTCTTATCATCTTCTGACGATTCCCTTACAATGCTGTTGAGACAAATGCCCCGGCTATGATACTGTTTTAGTAAAAAACGTGATGTCCGATTACCTGTCCGGAACGACCGTTATTTCTTCTGAAAAACAGCTTGCCGCCGACCGGCTGTGCACCGGCTAATGCTTCGATTGCTGCCTGATAGCAGGCTGCATCTGCCTTGTCACTGCTCAGTGCCCTCTGCAGCGAACCGTTTCTAACAGGGGAAAACTGTCCTTTTGCGTAAACAACCTCGGTGATCGTATTGGGCTGCGATGCACTCTTGACGCGGTTCATGATGACATTGCCTACCGCAACCTTACCAACGTAGGATTCACTGCCTGCTTCACAGTAAATAATATTTGCAAGCAGTTTTAATTCCTCTGCGGATATCGCTGCGGTCTGCGCCGCCTGGGCAGCCAAAGCTGCCTGCTGGGCTTCCTCTGCGATGCGTGCTGCTTCCTCGGCTGCTGCCTTTGCCTGCGCCTCCGCTTCGAGCCGTGCTGCTTCCTCGGCTGCCTTTGCCTGCGCCTCCGCTTCGAGCCGCGCTGCTTCCTCGGCTGCTGCCTTTGCCTGCACCTCCGCTTCGAGCCGCGCTGCTTCCTCGGCTGCTGCCTTTGCCTGCGCCTCCGCTTCGAGCCGCGCCGCTTCCTCGGCTGCTGCCTTTGCCTGCGCTTCCGCTTCGAGCCGTGCTGCTTCCTCGGCTGCCTGTACTTCTTCTATCTCATTCTGTGCAGCTTCACTCGCCTCTGCCTGTAAAGCTGCTGTTTCATCCTGCTGTACTTCTTCCTCTGCAAAGAATTCATCTTCGGATGCTGTTGCTCCTGTCCGTTCAGCGATCACCTGCTCATTGGCTGCAACAGCCTCTTCGTTGGAAATCTCTGTCTCGACCAGATTTTCAGCCGGTACCCATCCTGCAATTTCTCCCGCCTGGATCTGCACCCAGTCGTTGTACTTTGCAAGGATCGCCACATGACCGTCCTCCATGACCTGACCAATCACCGCAGACGCTGTATTTGCTTCTGCATGAATGTCCAGCATGTCTTTCGCATCAATGACACCGATACCACTTGCCATAGCGGTTGTCGTATATGCACCCATCATCATAACAGATGTTAAAATGCCGACTGCACTACGAAACAACTTTCTGCCTTTTCCGTTCATTCTTACCTCCATAAATCTTACTCTGCTTCCCCAGCCATTCTGCCGGTGAAATTCAGGAGCTTTTGTGGGACGCTCCTTGTTACAGAGCTGTTTCAATTGTTACAAACTTATTAACAATTGTTACGCATGATATGATAGCAATATTACAATCAAATGTCAAGTCGTTCACCCGGAACCACAAATTTCCGTTAGTTCCCCACAAAGGTTTTTCTTCTATTGTGATATTTTTACAACAAACCTCCGAAATCATCGCCTTTTTCTTACTATTTTTCAAAGTTTTCAACAAACTCCGCTTTAACACAGTAAATTCTCTTTTCATAAAAAGGACAGCAATTTCTGCGGTTTTTTCGAATTTTTATAGAAAAAAAGAAGACCTGACGGGATTATTTTTTCCATCAGATCTTCCTCTATACCTTTTTTTAACATTTTTGTAACAAACTATTTTACAGGCTTCTGGACTTCTCCACCGCAGTGATGACCGCATCGGTCACTGCGCCGCGGAAGCCTTTTCCCTCTAAAACGCGTACCGCCTGAATCGTGGAGCCTGCCGGGGAGCAGACCATATCCTTTAACTCTCCCGGATGCTTTCCAGTCTCAAGCATCAGCTTCGCGCTGCCGAGCACAGCCTGTGCAGCGCATTCATATGCCTGGCTGCGCGGCATGCCTTCCGCAACTGCACCGTCCGCCATCGCCTCGATCAGCATAAAAATCCAGGCAGGCGCACAGCCGCTAACGCCGGTCAGCACATCCATCAGACGTTCCGGAAGCTCAACCGTCTTGCCGAAACTGTCCAGGACAGCCGCCGTTTTTTCTTTCATCTCAGGAGTTACCCTGCTGCCATAGCAGACTCCGGTACAGCCTTCCCCGACCAGCGCCGGCGTATTGGGCATCGCACGCACAAACGGAAGCGGCGCACAGAACTGCTCTTCCAGCCACGCAAGGCTTTTGCCTGCCGCAATGCTCAGAATCGTCTTACCGGTCAGGTCAATGTCGCTAATCTGTCCGATCACTTTCTCCAGAAACTGCGGCTTTACGGCAAGAATCAAAAGCTCTGCCTGCCGCGCAGTTTCCAGGTTATCGCCTGTCACCGTGATGCCAAACATTTCATGCACTTTGCTTTCCGTCTCCGCCGTTTTTGCAGAACCGTAAATTTCCTCCGGCACAGCCAGGTGATTTCTCAAAACTCCTCCAATCATCGCCTGCGCCATATTTCCAAGTCCGATAAAACCGATTTTCATCTGTGCCTCTCATTTCTGCGCACGCTTTTTGCGCATGTCGAGTTTGTGTCAAGTGCGCGCAGACACAAATCCCGAGCTTGAAAAATGTTATTTTTCAAGCTTCGACCTTCTTTCAAATCGCCCTCTGCCGATGCGCTTCATACATCAGAATCGAAGACGCCACCGCCGCATTTAGCGACTCGACTTTGCCCTCCATCGGAATCCGGATATAACAGTCCGCAAGTTCTGCAGTCTCTTCCCGCAGACCGTTGCCCTCGTTACCGATCAGAAATGCCGTCCCCTTTGTGTAATCCTGACAGGCATAGGAATTTTTCCCGCGCAGATGCGCCGCGTATACGCTGACACCCGCCTGCTGTACCTGATGAACCGCCGCCGCAAAATCGTCCGCATAATAAAACGGAACGCGGTAGATACTGCCCATCGTCGAACGAATAACCTTCGGGTTGTACAAATCGACTGTATCCCGGCTCATGATAATCCCGGAAACGCCTGCGCCCTCACCGGTTCGCAGCATCGTACCGAGGTTGCCGGGGTCCTGTATATTTTCCAGAAGCAGAAACAACGGTGCTTTGTCCCGCAGCATTTCTTCTATATTATAATGAAACTGTTTCAGCACGCATAAAACACCCTGTGGCGTGCAGGTATCCGATATTTTAGAAAAAACGCTGTCGGAAACGACTTCGTAGCCAACCTCTTCCAGATGCTCCCTGCAGCTGCACTTTTCCAGAAAGGATTCCGAAACATAGACCTCCTGCAGCTGCTCTCTCGGTGCTTCCAGAAACATCTTCACACCCTCTGCCAGAAAAACGTCCTCCGTTCTGCGCAGCTTCGACTTTTGATTCAATTGTACCAGCCTTTTGATCCGGCTGTTGGATGCTGCAGTAATCATGCAGGTTCCTCCGTTGATCTTTATGAAAACGCACAACGGCCACACACGTTTCGTGTGCAGCCGCCCCATTGCGTCCTGTATCGTCAGGTGGCCAGCGCTTTGCTGACCTGATAATGATATTCGGGAATCTCTTTCTGCATCGCAAGTGCTTCCTCGATATCATAGTCTACAAATTCACCGTGTTTGTAGGCCACAACACGGTTCGAGCTGCCTGCGCAAAGGATGTCTGCCGCATAAGCGCCCATGATAGAAGCATAATAACGATCCAGACAGGTCGGGCTGCCGCCTCGCTGCATGTACCCCAGGATGGTTGCTCTGGTTTCCACACCCGTTGCTGCTTCAATTCTCTTCGCCATAGAAGTAGAATGACCGATACCTTCTGCATTGATGATCAGATGGTGAGTTTTGCCCTTTTTCCGGTTGTTGATAATATTGTTAATCAGCTGCTGCTCGTCATAGTCGTACTTTTCAGGAAGAAGGATATCCTCCGCGCCGGTGCCGACGCCGCACCACAGTGCGATATAACCGGCATTTCTGCCCATTACTTCGATAATACTGCAGCGTTCATGTGAAGATGAAGTATCCCTTACCTTATCGATTGCCTGCATCGCGGTATTGACTGCCGTGTCGAAACCGATCGTATATTCGGTACATGCAATATCCAGATCGATCGTGCCCGGCAGACCGATCGTATTGATCCCAAGTCTGGACATCGCCTGCGCACCTCTGTAAGAGCCGTCGCCGCCGATAACAACCAGACCGTCGATGCCGTGTCTGCGGCAGATCTCCGCGCCCTTTTTCTGTCCGGCTTCGGTCTTAAATTCCAGACAACGTGCGGTTCCCAGAATCGTACCGCCCTTCTGGATGGTATCCGAAACGCTGCGGGCATCCATATCTATGATTTCTTCATTTAACAGGCCCTGATAGCCTTTTTTTATGCCTTTTACTTTGACGCCGTTGCAAATCGCTTTCCGAACAACCGCACGGATTGCCGCATTCATACCCGGCGCATCTCCGCCGCTTGTAAGAACTCCAATTGTCTTTATCTTAGCTGCCATTGTTCCTCCTGTCTGCCGCTGCGGGCTGGACTTCAATCTTAAGATTTCAAAATCCGTAAAACCATTTTTTATTTTAATCGAAACGGGCTTTCTTTTCAATGGTTTTGTGAAACTTACATCAGCTTTACGTTTTCTTCTCCAAACAGCTCTTCCAACTGCTTTAAAAGCGCCTCGTCCCCATGAACGGTCTGATTCGCCCCAAGCTGCTTCATCGCGCGCGGATTTTCCACATAAATCACCACGGTATCCTTGCCGTCAGAAGCTGCGATTGCCGAAAGCAGCTTTTTTTCCTGCTGCTGATAGGCTTCCATCGTCGGAAACTTAATCCAGAGCTTTTTGGGGATTTCGTCAAACGTCTGCACGGATTCACAGATCAGCTTCGCGTCTTTGTCCTCCTCTGCGGAAACGCGCCCCCGCAGGAGAACCTTTTCATCCTCCATCAGCTTGCTGCCGTACTGTTCATAGATTTTCGGGAAAACGATAACTTCAATCGTTCCAACCAGATCCTCCACCTGTAAAAACGCCATCACCTTATCGTTTTTGGTATATTTGATCTTCTTTTCCTCGATAATTCCGCCGATAACCGCCTTTGCTCCGTCCTGAATATGGACGCTGTTTGTCTCCTCATCCAGCATAAAATCTGCCGTTGTATTAGAAATATTCCTGCGCCAGAGCTGCTCGTATTCCTGCAGCGGATGCCCGCTGACATACACACCGAGCACTTCTTTTTCAAAGGTCAGAAGAATTTCCTTCGAATATTCCCCGACATCCGGAAAGCGGATTTCATAGTTTTTCTTTTCCGACTCGTCCACCAGGTCGAATAAGGAAAGCTGTCCCGCCATATTATTTTTCCGATTCTGCTGATTCTGATCCATCAGCTGCACAAATACGCTCATAAACTGCTTGCGTGTTCCCTCAAGGCTGTCGAATGCACCCGCTTTGATGAAGTTTTCCACGTTGCGCTTATTAACTTCCGTATCGGACATTCTGGATAGAAAATCCTGCAGGTTTTTGAACACGCCCCGCTGCTTCCGCTCTGCGATCACCGCGTCCGCAACCGGATGTCCTACACCCTTGATCGCAGTCAGTCCGTACCGGATTGATTTTCCCGATACCGAAAATCCCGGCTCTCCCTCGTTGATATCCGGCGGCAGAATCGCGATTCCCATCTGGCGGCAGACCAGAATGTATTCCGCCACTTTTCCGGGGTTATCAATTACAGAAGTCATTAGGGACGCCATAAATTCCACCGGATAATAATATTTCAGGTAAGCCGTCTGGTAAGCGACAACCGCGTAGCATGCGGCGTGGGACTTGTTGAACGCGTATTTTGCAAAATCCATCATTTCCGCGTAAATTTCCAGACCGACCTTTTCCGGAATGCCCCGGGCCACACAGCCGGGCACGCCCTCTTCGGGATTGCCGTAAACGAAATTCGCCCGTTCTTTTTCCATGACAGACTGCTTTTTCTTGCTCATCGCACGACGAACCAGGTCGCTTCGTCCCATCGTGTAGCCGCCAAGGTCGCGCACAATCTGCATAACCTGCTCCTGATACACGATACAGCCGTAGGTCGGAGACAGGATCGGTTCCAGCTCCGGACAGGAATAGGTGATTTCGTCATGATTGTTTTTTCCTTTAATATATTTTGGAATAAAGTCCATCGGCCCGGGACGGTACAGGGAAATACCCGCGATGATATCCTCCAGGTTCTGGGGCTTTAGCTCCTTCATGAAGCTTTTCATCCCGCCGCTTTCCAGCTGGAACACGCCGTCCGTCCTGCCGGTGCAGAGCGAATCCAGCACTTTTTTATCGTTATAATCCAGATGCTCCATATCGAGCTTCACACCGGTGTCATGCTCAATCATCTTGACCGCGTGGTCGATTACTGTCAGGGTTCGAAGCCCCAGAAAGTCCATTTTTAACAGTCCGAGCTCTTCCAGCGTCGTCATCGTAAACTGCGTTGTGATCGAACCATCCGACCCTCGTGAAAGCGGTACAAAATGATCTGCCGCCTCCGGGCAGATCACAACCCCTGCTGCGTGCATCGAGGTGTGGCGCGGCAATCCCTCCAGCCGTTTACTCATATCAATCAGCACGTGCACCTGTTCATCGCTCTCGTAGAGCTTGCGCAGCTCTGCGTTCATTGACAGCGCCTTATCAATCGTCATGTTCAGCTCGTTCGGGATCATTTTTGCAATCGAATCCACAAAGGAATACGGCAGATCCATGACACGCCCGACGTCGCGGATGACACCCTTTGCCGCCAGCGTACCGAATGTGACAATCTGCACAACCTTTTCTTTTCCATATTTGCGTCCGACATAATCGATGACCTCCTGTCTGCGTTCATAACAGAAGTCGATATCGATATCCGGCATGGAAACTCGTTCTGGGTTCAGGAAACGCTCAAACAGCAGGCTATAACGGATCGGATCAATATTCGTGATATGCAGGCAGTAGGAAACAATGCTTCCAGCTGCACTTCCACGTCCAGGTCCTACCGGAATACCGTTTTCTCTGGCATAGTTGATAAAATCCCACACGATCAGGAAATAGTCCACATATCCCATGCGCTTGATAATACCCAGCTCGTATTCCAGACGCTTCTGCAGCGTGCCGTCGTCCTCCGGATAGCGCTCTTTCATGCCGTCAGTGCACAGCTTGTTCAAATATCCCCAGGAATCATAGCCCTCCGGCACATCAAAATGCGGCAGCTTCGTCTTACCAAACTCGATTTCCACATGACAGCGGTCTGCAATTCGCTGTGTATTTTCCACTGCCTCCCACGCATAGGGAAACAGTCCCTTCATCTCTTCTTCGCTTTTGACGAAATACTGACCGCCCTCGTAACGCATCCGGTTTTCATCGGAAAGCTTTTTGCCGGTCTGGATACACAGAAGGATATCGTGGGGCTTTGCGTCCTCCGCATAGGTGTAGTGCACGTCGTTCGTGCATACTAACGGAATGTCCAGTTCTCGCGACATCTGTAAGAGCGCCATGTTTACGGTCTGCTGCTCCGGGATCCCATGATCCTGCAGTTCCAGAAAATAATTATCCTTCCCAAAAATCGACTGATACTTTAATGCGCATTTTTTTGCTTCCTCCGGCAGTCCTTTCTGGATATAGCGCGGCACTTCACCTGCCAGACACGCAGACAGCGCGATGATTCCCTCGTGAAATTCCTCCAGAACCTCCATATCGACACGCGGCTTGTAATAGTACCCCTCCGTAAAACCGCGGCTGACGATTTTGCTCAGATTCGCGTAACCAGTATTATTTTCCGCCAGAAGCACCAGATGGTAATACCGGTCATCCCCGCCGGTAATCTCCCGGTCAAAACGGGAATTGGGCGCAACATAGACCTCACAGCCCAAAATCGGATTGATACCCTCTGCCCGCGCCGCACGGTAAAAATCGATCACACCGTACATTGCGCCATGGTCGGTAATCGCCGCAGCCGTCATGCCCAGCTCCTTGACTCGTTTTACATATTCTTTGATTTTATTGGAACCGTCCAGCAGGCTGTACTCTGTATGGACGTGCAAATGTGCAAATGCCATATTTTTGTAATTTCCTATTCTTGTTCTGTCTGAGTTTCCTTTGCTGTCCCATCGGGCGCAGAGAAGTCAAAGGCAGGGCTTTCTGCCCCGTTTTCTGACTTTTGCCCGCTCTTTGTCACAGACCTCGTGTCGATGCTGCCTGTCCGGTCGGATGCTGCCGCATTGTTTTCACTGATGCTGTCTGCTTCCCGGTCAGATACAGCGCTGTTTTGACTGACTGCGTTTTGTCCGGACACATCACCGCTTTCATGAACCTCTTTTACACTGCCTTCTCCGCTGTCTGTCAGTACAAGTCTGTCGTTTTCCACTTTCCATGTCTCGTACCAGCTTCCTTCCGCGTCCGAAAGGTTGACATGAATCCTCTTGTTTTCCCCGGATAAAATCTGTATTTTCCCGGAATCTGATCCAACCTGCCGCAGGATACTCTTTAACACTGCCTTGCCGTTTTTATACTGCAACAGCTCTTTTTCACGGATTTCTTCTAATCGATACTCTGTCAGTGTGCGCAGGCTGATGTCATAATATCCCGGCGCGGCTTCTGTCCCGGCAGTCCATGCCATCAGATCGCCGTCATCGTCCAGCTCAAAGTGCCCCATCTGTTTTAACAGGCGCACTGCTCCTTGCTCCTGCACGCCAAACAGCATGTCGCTGACGCCGGACACTTCGTAGCCACGATACAGCACAAAGGCGCTTCCCAGCTTTTCCAGCTCCTTAAAGGCAAAATTCTCTTCTTCCAAAACTGCGCCGTCCGCGCCGACAAACCACAGGTCGCATACCGGCGCGCCGAAGGCTCCGTCGTACCTGCCGATCGCCGCAAACGTTTCTTTTTTGCCGTTCCCATCGTAATCCGCCGTCTCTGCAAAACACAGCGCATCATCCGGGTACTCCTGTACCTCCAGAATCTGTGCAACCGCCTGACCGACCGTCGCGCGGGCTGTTTTCTGCACTTTATTCAACCGGTTTTTCGTAAATTCGTTTGGAATATCCTCCAGGCTCTCCAGTGCTTCTTCCTGCTCCGATCTCGACGGGAAGAAAAATCCATCCCCGCTGATCGTCTCCGATGCTTTGGTCAGCTTTCCCTGATCTAGGCTGCTGATACACCAGCTGTACTTTGCAACCGCATGATCGATTCCTTCTTCCTGTCCGACCGACTGCCCGACTTCCCTGCAGCGATAGGCAATTTTGTCCTCCCCAATTGCATAAAACCAATAGGTATATTCTGTATTTTCATCCGTCTGCGTGTAGAACTGCTCTTCCAGCTTTTCCTTCCATGCCTGTGCCTCTTCATCCGAATCCTCTGCAGACACATACGCCAAATATTCCGACGCTGTCAGCTCCCGATACGAACGCTCTGCAAATCCATCCGCTGTTCTTTCATAATAAACAGGAACCGTTTCTTCTGCACTGTCCCATTCCGAAACAAGCGGATCGTACACAGTCTTCTCCGCAGGATAAAACGTACAAACGCCGTCCTTTGTTGCTTCGATCGTCTCGGCATCCTCCAGAAGCTTTTCGCACTTTTGATCTTTTACCGTCCAGACAGCCGCCTGTTTTTTGCCGGAGACTTCCGTTTCCAGAATAACAAACGGATTCCCAATTCCCGTCACCTGCTGCAGTCCGGTTACGACGATTCCTTTTTCCAGAAGCCTTGCCGACTCGCCGTCATAATACCAGAGATCGCCGGAAATCCGCCCGCGCGCTGTCAACGGCGTGCTCTCAAACATCAGCAGAAAGCTTTCATTTGCATTGCTGTCATACTTCGCCATGTTCTGCAGGCAAAGCGTCTTGTCACCGTACTCCTTCTGCGAAAGAACTGCTGCCAGCGCTGCGTTTTCTGCGCGGCTTAAGCGGTCGTGTCCCGCCAGCTTACCGGTAAACGCATTCGATTTCTGCGCGTATGCTTCATAAACGGAGTCGGTCACTTCTGTCATCAGGGCCGGAATTTGAGGAGCTGTTGCTGCCGCAGATTCTGTAGCGGTGTCGGTCTGCGTTTCGCCGGTCGCAGGCATCTCGCTGTCTGCTGTTGCCGCGGTATCGCCGTGCTGCGCTTCTCCGCCGGTCGCTGTTGTGCCGCCCTGTATCTCGTCATCGGTCGCAGCGGCGCTATCCTGCACCTTATCATCGTTCGCTGCAGCGGTGCCGGTTCCTGTACTGTCATTCTGTGTTTCACCTGCTTCAGACGTCTCGCCATCTGCTATTGCCGCAGCATCGCTATCCTGCGCCATAGCGTCTGTTGTTTCCCCTTCCCAAAAGCTCTTTCCGGCTTGCTGCGCTCGCGCTGCATATTCACTGATATTCGGCGTGCAGCCTGAAAACAGCATCGTTGCCGCCATCAGGCATGCTGCTGTTACCTGTTTTCTTTTCATTCGTATCGATCCCCTTATTTTATGATGCCAGGGTCAAAAGGTCTAAGCCCACATGAGCTTGCTCATAGG
>OLOK01002360.1_pt1 | contig 13556 bp, 13 predicted proteins | sample 1672591 | NCBI WGS metagenome assembly OLOK01 (sample SAMEA3136703, study PRJEB25190) | human gut metagenome | biome: human gut; feature: human-associated habitat; material: faeces | place: Austria | collected 2013 | reverse complement strand
ATATGGGCCAGTGTAATGATGCTTATGGTGCGATCCAGGTTGCTGTGGCACTTGCAGATGCATTTGGATGTTCTGTAAATGAGCTTCCGCTTTCCTTCGTTCTTTCCTGGTATGAACAGAAAGCCGTCTGTATCCTGTTAACACTTTTGCATCTGGGTATCAAAAACATCCGTCTTGGACCTTCTCTTCCAGCGTTCTTATCACCTAATATTCTGAACTTCCTGGTAGAAAATTATGGTATTGGACCTATTACTACACCGGAAGAGGATATCAAGGCATTGATGAATTAAGTATAGTAAATATTGATAACACAATAGCATACGAACGGCAATGAACCATTTCTGATTCATTGCCGTTCACTTTACATACGCCTCTCTGATTATTTACAAACGTGACATTACAAGTCCGATAATTCCACCAATGATCAATAGTGGAAGAGCAATATATATCAATCCACCTACTACCATTCCAATTAATATCACTGGAAAGAAAATAACCGTACAAAGTAATTTCATGATTCCCCAAGATGCTTTTAAGCCAAATATAAAAAATTTTCCAATAAACCAAAGCATACAAATAGTAAATAATATTGATAACATCTTTTTTCTCCTCATAAACAGCGTTTACAAACTCTGATAACACATTATAGCACAAAATAAAAATGACATGAATAGTATACTCACTTTCTTCTCCACATAGATTGCAGAGAATGTCAGATAATAAAAAAGTGCCAAAAAAAGAAACACCAACCGTTAAAAGTTAGTGTTCCTACTGTTGTTATGCAATTCTATACTAAAATTCCAATCGAATCTGTCTGTCAATCCAGCTTTTCTGAATTGCCTCACGAACAATATCGCCTGGCATATTTCCGCCAATTAAAAACGGGGAGTCAGGATTATGCTTTCTCATATTTTCTTTGACAAAACTTTAAAAGCTTCCATCACAGTTTCTTTATCTGGAACATTTGGCTCAATATCCCTTCCATAAGGTGTAATTGTTACAAACCAATTTGTATTATCATCTCATCACACCCTTTATCACAAATCTATAGTTCTTTCAGGATTTCTCCAACATCTTCATTCATGCAAACAGACTTTCTTCTTATTTCTTCTGGTGCATATGCTTCACCCTGATTCAGACACACATAAAATGCACGTTGAAATGTGTTTGTCATCTGCCAAAACGGATATTTTATAATACCAGGAGTATTATATCCTACACCAAGTTCAAGAAACACTATTTTCTGCTTTTTATGATCCTGTATAAATTTCTCATACCGTTCTGCTGCCTGATGCCATCCGTCATCCTCAACAAATGTCTGATCCGATCTGAGATTCATACTCATCGGCTTACCGCAATGCGGGCAATATGGAATCAGACCCGTCGGAACCGTAAGCTTTATTTCTCCGTCTTCTGGTTTTTGCAGTTCTCCGTCTTTAATCTGGAATCCCTGACTCAACACCATTTTTTTGATGGTTTCTTCATTGTCATAGGTTTCCTTATGGCAAGGCTCACTACATTGAAACAGTCCATAATCTCCCTGTGTATAAAAAATTCTGTTTTTAGCGAATCCTGCCTTCTGAAAGCAATGATCCACATTTGTTGTCAGAACAAAATAATCCTTCTCTTTCACCAGTTCATACAAGTTCTGATATACCGGTTTTGGTGCATCCATATATCGATTAATATAGATATATCTACACCAGTATCCCCAATGTTTTTCCAATGTTTTATATGGATAAAAGCCTCCCGAATACATATCAGAAAATCCATATTTCTTCCTGAAATCCGAAAAATATTTTTCAAATCTTTCTCCATCATACACAAAACCGGCTGATGTAGAAAATCCTGCACCTGCCCCAATTACAACAGCATCTGCTTCCCCAATTTTTTCTTTTATCTGTAATATCTTATCTGAGTAACTGTTTGTAAAGTCGTTCATCTTCCTCTTTAAAAACATTAAATATCACCTTTATCTTTGATTTTGTCTTTTCTTTATATTGCTTTACTGTCTGTACTGCAAGCTCAGCAGCTCTTTTATTTGGAAACATAAATACACCAGTTGAAATACAACAAAAAGCAATACTCTTTACTTCATTCTCATCAGCTATTCTGAGACACGATTCATAACAGGATATCAGTAACTTCTCATGTTTCTTTGTCAGCTTTCCCTGTACGATCGGACCAACTGTATGAATCACATGATCACAAGGCAGATTAAACGCTGGCGTGATCTTTGCCTGACCTGTTGGTTCTTCGTGTCCCTGTTTTATCATCATATGATTGCAATAGTTTCGAAGCTGAATTCCTGCATAGGTATGAATGCAATTATCAATACAATTATGGCAAGGCTGATAGCATCCTGTCATACCGCTATTGGCTGCATTTACGATTGCTCCCACTCCTAGTCTTGTAATATCGCCCTTCCAAATATAAAGATCAGGCTGCACCTCCCTGATATCTGCAACTGTGACAATCCCTTTCTTCTCATTTTCTTCTGAAAGGTATGCATCCTGAATCTGCAAAAATGCATGATCCATTTCTCCTGGCATTCTTATATTCATAAGCGATCTGAGCAGCATTTTCTGCTCGCCTGCATCTGATGGAATCTGCATGTTTTCATATTCTGGTCGCTCTTTCAGTAATTCTTTCATTAAATATTTTCTTCTGTCATTCTGATTCATTTCCTGATCACCGCTTTCACTGGACAATTTTCATAACAGTTTCCACAGTGCAGACAATGCTCCTGCCGGATGACAAAAGGTGTTCCCTTCTCAATACATTTCTGTGGACAATGTTTCATACATTTCCCGCATCCGATACAGGATTCTGTTATGTAATATCCTTTTTCTCTTATCCTAACATTTCCAAGGATATATGTCTCTCGAAAAATCGGATTCACTCCAAGGTTGAAATATTCCACTTCCGCCTTATCAATACAGAAAATAATACCGATTTCTCTTGTATCCCCCGGATATACATTGGCATGTCCCTGCTTGTCATATACCATGTACGACACGTTGGGCACGGTCGTGATCACATTCATATCAAACTCGCGGTCCAGACGTTCCTGAACGATTTCCATGTGAAGTAATCCCAGGAAACCGCAACGGAATCCGAATCCCAGAGCCAGTGAGGACTCCGGCTGGAAAGTCAGCGAGGCGTCATTCAGCTGAAGTTTCTCCAGCGAGGCGCGGAGGTTCTCGTAATCTTCCGCCTCGATAGGATAGACCCCGGCAAACACCATCGGCTTCACTTCCTCGAATCCGGCAATCGCCTTGTCACACGGACGGGCAATGTGGGTGATGGTATCCCCCACCTTCACCTCGCGCGAGGTCTTGATGCCCGAAATGATATACCCCACATCTCCTGTGCGCAGTTCCGCACGGGGAATCATATCCATTTTCAGCACACCGATCTCATCTGCATCATACTCCTTGCCGGTATTGAAGAATTTCACCTTGTCCCCTTTGCGGATCACGCCGTTCTCTATTTTAAAATAAGCGATGATTCCACGGAAAGAATTGAATACCGAGTCGAAAATCAAAGCCTGTAGCGGCGCCTCTTCGTCACCCGTCGGGTGCGGGATACGTTCCACCACCGCTTTCAATATCTCCTCCACACCCATTCCGGTTTTGCCGGAGGCACGGATAATATCCTCACGTTTGCAGCCCAGCAGGTCGATGATTTCATCTTCCACTTCATCGGGCATGGCACTCGCCATATCACATTTGTTCAGCACAGGAATGATTTCCAAGTCATGCTCCAACGCCATGTACAGATTCGAGATAGTCTGCGCCTGCACTCCCTGCGAAGCATCCACAATGAGCAGCGCCCCTTCACAGGCGGCTATGGAACGGGATACCTCGTATGAAAAGTCCACGTGTCCCGGAGTGTCAATCAGATTCAGTACATACTTCTCTCCCCCATACTCGTATTCCATCTGGATGGCATGGCTTTTGATCGTAATACCTCTCTCCTTTTCCAGGTCCATATCGTCAAGCATCTGCCCTTCGGTTACCTGGATGGTTTTTGTAAACTCCAACAAACGGTCGGCCAAGGTCGATTTCCCGTGGTCTATATGTGCTATAATGCAAAAATTACGGATATTCTTCATCTTCGTCACTTAAATTTCGCGCAAATATACAAAAACTCGCTCATATACGGATGAATTTTGCAGGAATAATACAAACCATCTGAAATCAAAACCAGAAGATTTGCCAACAATATTCATTCTTAAAAGTGGCCGTTCTTAAGTCCTTCCTCCAATTTTTCCATCCATTTATTAAAACGAGGACATTTGCCTCGAATATCATCTATATCCAGCGCCTCAAGAATCATCTCCCCGTCAGCAGTCTTCTCATACGGGAATATCCTCATCAATCGTTTGGAAGGAGCGGTATCCGCCCCTCCGTTTATATCTTCGGGGGTAGGATATGAATCTATTATCCGCTGCAATTCATCCAAGCTTTCCTGATCATCCACCACAACATTGAAACCGTCCATACTGGTATACATCAGGGATTCAATCTCATGCCGTTGGATATAAGGCAGAAAACAGGAAGCATCCATAAATTCCGTTACCTTTTCTTTTATCCCCTGCTCCATATCCGGCAGTCTCAAACTGTCTGTGGTATAGCCGGGAAAATCTGTAGGAAGTCTGAAAAAGTCAAGCAAGGTTGTGATTAACACGTTTTTTGTCGCAGCCACCCGTGAAACGTCATTCTTCAGATATTCAAAACCCACATTCCCACCTTTTTTATTCAATTTTCTGTTCGTTAAGATTTTCTGGGCATTCATAGGATTAGTAAATCCTTTCGAATACAAATAGGGAATTACACGCTTCTGAATAAAACTCACTTCCGTATCGCCTTCAACTATAAACACTACTCTTTTCATTCCCACTCAATTTAAAGGCTGCCCGCCAATGACATTCTTCTCCCATATTTCTCCCAAGCTGTAATCTTCCAGCCAATGCGCTAAATTCTCAGAATCAAGCCGGTTGAAAACAGTCGCGTTGTCTTTACGATCCACAACAATGATATCTTCCGGTTCAAAGTTATCCACCAAATTGACAGATTGAGTGGAGATAATTATCTGAGCTTCTCTGGAAGCTTTTTTGATCAAAGCAGCCAGTTTGTTGACCGCTACCGGATGTAGTCCGAGTTCCGGCTCGTCAATGATGACCGTCTTTGGCAGATCCGGCTGAAGCAACAACGTTGCCAGACAGATAAAACGCAGTGTTCCGTCTGATAACTGGTACGCATTAAAATACGTATCAACAGTTCCCTTCTGCTTCCACTCCAGCTGGATCAGCTGTTCGTTCAAGCGGTTGGGCATTAAACAGAATCCCTCAAAAAAAGGAGATACGGAAGCTACCGCCTTTTCTATACGTGTGAAATGTTTTGGATGCTTTTCTTTCAGATAATATAAGAATGCGGCAATGTTAGCCCCATTGTTCTTCAAGCTGACATTATCATCCATATTACATTTTCCTTTCATGGGGGAACGGTCTCCCGTATCATGGAAATGATACACCTCAAATTCGCGTAAGAAGCTGTTTACATAAAATGCCTGTCCGGTATGGTCGTTCTTAAATGAAGATTCCTGCTTGTTGACCTCGTGCAGTTGTTTGTGCCAGGATACCCCATTGTGATAAGCCGTATCAATACGCTCAATAAATAAAGAATCCTGAGCCTCTTTCATATTTACAATAAAACGATTATGAGCATCCTTACCGCGTTCCGCAAAAAACAAGTCAAAGGACAAATGATCAGTTTCTTTTTTTCCCATATACAACAAACTGTCGGAGCCGCCTTTGGTGAGAACATAATTCTGAAGATTCCGCTCGTACAGGTTATGTATAAGAGTAAAGGCAGAAATGAAATTGCTCTTTCCTATTCCATTCCCACCTATCAATATATTTATGGGAAACAGCTCTACAGTTTGTTCCTTTATTGATTTGTATCCTTCAATCGTTATTTTCTGTATCATCAAAATTTTGTTTACATTCTCAAACAACAATACAAAAGTAGCTTTTTTGCCTGAATACTACAATTTTGCCGGTTGCAAATCTCTTATTTTTCATTTCTTTTATAGATATCTCAGACTTCAACAAATATACAAAAAAAATGCGTTGACAACATACCAAACGATGTGCCAACGCATTTTTTTATGAGTTTAAAATCTTCTTCTTACACTAATTTTACAAAGATCTCGCCTTCCACTTCAGAAGTAACGACCTTATCTTCTCTCAGTAACCAGCCCAGCCCCAGGAAGAAATCCTTGTCAGCTTTCAGTTTGGTTGCTTTCTTGATTTGTTTTTGTGTCAAACCTTCAGTTCCATTCAGTGCTTCCCAGATCTGTCCGGCCAAAGCACCTGCTTTTTCTTTCAACATTTTCAATTTGCTTTTAGTTAAACGTTAACCGCACCCACACATTCCTATGTGAATGTTTGTGTTTCTTATCGCTTGCAAAGATACACAAAATTATGTTATTCAACACTTTTGCATCAAAAAAGTTTGTATTTCTATAAGAAAAAGCGATTTTTCAACCTATTTTTTTTGTTTTTCGAGGTGTTCGCTCCAAATCCTGGCCGCTTCCTCTACCATTCTTGCACAAGGACGCTTGGCATAATACTGTTCCGTCCTTGCTTCCGGCGTGGATACTACCGGCTCTTTTCTGGACAATCCCAGCAAATCGGCACACCGCAGGGCGCCGTTCCGCTTCTTGAATTCTTCGGCCAGTTCCTGCACCAGAGCGTAATTCGCCGCCTTGCTCTCACGGTCTTTCCCCTCGACGGCGCACTTCTCCAGCCCGGCCAGCAGGAACATGCCGCAAGCAGCACCGCAGGTTTCACGCATCCGCCCTATACCGCCGCCGAAAGAGGCGGACATGTGCAGGGCCTGTTCACGGGTGAAACCATACAGATCGGCAAAAGCCGTCACTACGGACTGGGAGCAGTTATATCCTTCCCTGAACAAAGCTACAGCCTTTGCCACTCTATCTTCTTCCCTAACTTCCGGATGCAAACCCAACGTATTCTTGTCTTCCTCCATTCTTCTCATCTCCTTCTTTTCTTCCCGTCTTTTTCCTTTGTTCTCATTCCGCCACATTATTTACAATCTCACCCTTGATAAATCCTTTCAAGTTCCCCACCGCAATCTGCATCAGCCGGACACGGGCTTCTTTCGTGGCCCAGGCGATATGCGGCGTAATGAAGCAGTTCTTCGCCGTCAGCAAGGGGTTGGTATATTGGGGAGGCTCGGAAGAAAGCACGTCCAGTCCGGCAGCCGCTATCACGCCCTTGTTCAGTGCGTCGGCCAGGTCTTTCTCGTTTACCAAGGGACCGCGGCCGGTATTTATCAGAATAGCTGTCGGTTTCATAAGGGCCAGGCGGGTGGCATTGACCAGTTCTTTGGTATCGGGGGTAAGGGGGCAGTGCAGGCTCACCACGTCACATTCGCAGAAAAGCTCATCCAGCTCCATTTTCCGGATTCCTCCGGGAAGTTGTGACTGCGGCTTGGAAGTATAGGCGCATACCTGCATTCCGAAAGCGGCAGCAATGCGCGCCGTCGCCTGTCCGGTGTTTCCCAAGCCGATGATTCCCAGCTTCTTCCCGTCCAGTTCCACCAGGTCGGTATCCCAATAGCAGAAGTCGGGATTATTTGCCCAACGCCCGTGACGGTTGGCATAGGCATAATGGCCTACACGCTGGGTGATGTTCAGTATATGCGCAAAGACCATCTGGGCAACGGAAGCGGTGCTGTAAGCAGGTATGTTGGTGACAATGATGCCCCGCGCTTTCGCAGCCTGGATGTCCACAATATTATATCCTGTAGCCAGCACGCCGATGTATTTCAAGGCGGGCAGAGCGGCCATATCCTCCGCCGTAATCACCGTTTTATTTGTAATCAGCACTTCCGCTCCGGCAGAACGCTCCAATAACTCGGCAGGGGCCGTGCGGTCATATACCGTCAGCTCGCCCAACGCCTGCATCTCCTCCCATGACAAATCACCGGGATTCAATCCGTAACCGTCTAAAACTACTATTTTCATATTTTCAAAAATTAAATTTCATATTTTGTTCATTTATTCGGTTAGATTGGAACGCGAATGACGCAAATTAACAGCTGCACAGCATGGATATAAACCGGCCGGAAGGTTGGATTTATGTCATTTGCGTTCCAATTTTTAATTTTATAGCACAGGATCAATGCAATTCATTTTCATTCCTTGAACCGTTCCCCCCAGAGGCTCTGCATCCGTTCCTTTATCTTCGCTTCCTGTGCATTGTTCTGCGGATGCCAGATGCGGCTGTCCTTCACCTCGTCCGGCAGGAACTGCTGCTGCACGAAATTGCCCTGATAGGCATGTGCATACTTGTAATCCTTGCCATAGCCCAACTGTTTCATCAGCTTGGTGGGTGCGTTGCGCAGATGCAAGGGAACAGGCAGATTGCCCGTCTGCCGCACCAGTTCCAGGGCGCTGTTGATCCCCTCGTATGCCGAGTTGCTCTTGGGGCTGGTGGCCAGATATACCGTAGCTTCCGCCAGCGGGATACGCCCCTCAGGCCATCCTATCTTCATCACGGCATCAAAAGCGGCGTTCGCCAGGAGCAATGCGTTGGGATTGGCCAGACCGATATCCTCGGCTGCCGAAATGACTAGCCTGCGGGCTATGAAAGCCGGGTCCTCTCCGGCCTCCACCATACGCGCCAGCCAGTAGAGCGCCCCGTCCGGATCACTTCCGCGGATGGACTTGATAAAGGCGGAAATGATATCATAATGCATCTCCCCGTCCTTGTCATACGCCAACGGATTCTGCTGCAAACGCTCGGTCACCTTCTCATCCGTAATCACAATGGTTCCGGCATCCGCATCCGCTTCCACCACCAATTCCAGTATGTTCAGCAACTTGCGGGCATCGCCTCCCGAAAAGCGGAGCATGGCATCCGTCTCCTTCAGCTCTATCTTCTTTTCTTTCAGTATCACATCCTTTGCGATGGCATTATGCAGCAGTTCCAGCAAATCTTCCTTCTCCAATGATTTCAACACATACAACTGACAGCGGGAGAGCAAGGGCCGGATCACCTCGAACGAGGGATTCTCGGTGGTGGCGCCTATCAGGGTCACCACTCCCGTCTCCACCGCCCCCAACAAGGAATCCTGCTGGGACTTGCTGAACCGGTGGATTTCATCAATGAACAGGATGGGGCTGGCCTGAGAGAAAAAACGGTTGCTTCTCGCCTTCTCTATCACATCGCGCACATCCTTCACACCGGAGGTGACCGCACTCAGTGTATAAAAAGGAGTTTCCAGCTTGTTGGCTATGATCTGCGCCAGCGTGGTCTTCCCCACCCCCGGAGGCCCCCAGAGGATAAAGGAGGAGATGCGTCCCGCATCAATCATCTTGCGCAAGACAGCCCCCGGCCCCACCAGGTGTTTCTGACCTATATAATCGTCCAATGTCTTCGGACGCAAACGTTCTGCTAAAGGTTGTGCCATATCTTCATCTTTATTTCGGATAACAAAAATACAGCATATTTTCCTATGAACAAAGCCCAGGGCAACAATATAGGATTTATTTTTTTAAGGCAGAAAAACAAAAGAACATAAAAAACAGGGACTCATACAAAATGAAATACAGGTTCTTTGTCCGTCTGATCCAAAACAATTATTTTTGCAACCCTTTTCCAAAAGAGTGATTATTTCAAATTTAAATGTAATTCTAATAAAGACAGACGATGAAAAAACTTTTTTCCACCAGCCTGTTGATTTTAGCAGGTATGCTTTTACTGCTGGGTAGCTGCAAAGAGGACGAACTTCCGGTTTCCGGAGAAGGAAACGTGGCAAACAACGAATTGCCCGTCCGGCTGGCCGAAACGGATTATAACCCGGACAACACGTATTACCTGCTGAATGACAATGAATCCCAGGATGTTTATTTCGACTCCGGCCAGCGCAGCTTCTACGTCAGCCGGCCTCTTCAGTTCGGAATGGACGACGAGCACTGTTTCCAACTCCGTTTCTATAGTCCCAGAGCCTTGAAAAACGTGACTTTCTGGGCCAGGATAGACGGTTACGAGGAAGAATTCAAGTTCATGTCGCTGGAAAAGATCATGCCTTTCCAGCAACTCCGGGTACACATACCGTTCGCCACCAAGGACCTGACCGCCTATACCCGCAGCGGAAAGAAAATACGGATCATGGCAAACCCCTACCTCACGGAAGAAAACCTGACCTTCACCGTAGAGTGTGACGACCCGTACTGGGCAAGGCTGCAATCCATCCGTTGCAAATGGTACATCGCCTTCGGCAGATACAGTGACACCCAGGACAGCTGGAAGTACAAGATGAAGGCTTCGCACACGCGTGAGGCGGTGGCCATCGCGCTGAACATGGGATATATGTTCTCGTCGGAACGGTTCAAGACCGCCCTGTACGAGTTCGGCCCGCTGCACAGCAACAATGACAAGGCGGAAATAGACAAGACCGCCCTGCTGGCCAACGTGCTCAACCACCGCGGACTGACCTTCGGCTATACCACCGGCGTGATGGGACTGGGCGGAGGAACCACCTTCGGCATGCATGAAGTGTGTTATCTGGAACACTATGCCGATGACAAAAGCATCACCGAAACCATATTCCACGAGTTTGCCCACTGTGTGGGCTACGGCCATGCGGGAAACATGACCTACGAACAGACGGGACCGGGGTGGATCACCCTGTGCAACAACGTATATGTGGCGCTGTCGCTGGACAAGGAGCTGCCCGTCTATTCCCGCCGCTTCCTGCACACCCGCTGGAGCAGGAACCGTTATTTTGATGATATATACGTGGCTTCGAAACACATTATCGAAGACCCGGAACTCGATGCGCTGGACGGTGGCCTGTCTCCCTTGCGCGGAGAGACCGACCGGGGAGGAAACGACGGGGAGCCGGTGGCGTTCAAGCTGGATTATACAGACTTGCCCGGCGCTACGGGAACCACCTTCCGCCCCAAGGATGTATATGTGTACGGAGATACCCTGTATGCCGTGAACGATGCGGACAACCAGTACAGCGTAGAGGTGTTCGGCCTTGCCGGCGGCGGCAAGAAGCACTTGGGAAGCATCAAGGAATGGAAGCACGGAGAAGTTACCGGGAAATTCGGCGGCCGCCCGAACGGTGTCACCCGTGCCAACGACAAGATTTATGTCACCCACGAAGGAAGCCGTACCGAGATTTTTGATGCGAAGAGCCATCAGTTCCTTACCTGCATAGGCAATGGAAGCTGGGGAACGGGGCCCTCGCAGACCGTACATGCTTTCGATGTGCTGCTCTACAAAGGGCTGGTCATGATACACGACAAACGCTACGTCAACTTTGTAGAAGAGCAGGCTATACAGTCCGGAGTGACTCCGCGGATTTATGTACGTTCCGAACATCTGGGCGAGACAAACGGCACTTACGGCATGGCGGTGGACGAACAGACCGGCCTGCTCTACTCCACCCATCCCGCCAAACGCATAGACCTGTTCGCCCCCGACGGGATACGGGAAGGAGTTTCCCCCAAACGTACCGGGCAACTGGCTTATAAAAATGTACCCTACGACTTGGATTTCTACGAAGGAAGGCTGTTTGTAAGTTCCAACGGTACAGAAAAGTTCTGTGAGGTCAATCCCCGGACAGGAGAGATCGTGAAGGACCATACCACCATCGGCGGCATCACCCTGCAAGCACCCGAGAAGTTCTGCATCCGCCGCCACACGCTGTTCATCACCGACCGCGTGAAAAACGGGACATGCGTTTACGCCATCCCCATGAGTGAGCTGAAATAAATATATACCTATATAATATAGTAAGAACAACATGAAAATATACGCTTATATCCTGATTGTGCTGTCCGGAGTCCTGACGGCACAATGCAGCAAAGTCACCCTGGATGAAATCTGCGGCTACCCCTCCGCTCCCGGCGGAGGAAACGGGGAAGGAGAAGGAAACGGTGATTATAACAGTTACTGGTATTACTCGTATGAGGCGGCGCAACTGATTGATGCGGAAACCTTGGGCATGGAAACGGCCGAGGATTTCACCCCTTATACCGTCGCTCATCTGGGGGATACCCTTTTCATCGCAAACATCGGAAAGGCAGGCAGCAGCCTGTTGCTGTTCAGTATAAAGAAAGGTGAACGGCTGGGGACCTTGCAGAGCTGGCAGCACGACGGCGGGGAGAAGAGTTTCGGAAGTCAGATAGAGGCCATCGTCCCGTCGGGCAACCGGCTGTATGTGGCCGAACGCCAGTCGCGCATCCATGTATTCCGGTTGCCGGAACTGTCCTACCTCACCTGCATAGGCAACGGGCAATGGAGCGGCCCCGTATTCCAGGCACAGGCCATGACGGTAAAGGACGGGCTGATTTTCGCACGCGACAAGAACGGAATGGTCAGCATTTACAAAGAGGAGGATGCCACCCCGGAAAATTACCAGAAGGTGAACCGCTACCGCCGGGCATCCGGTAACGGCAGTCCGGGCAACAACGGCTTTGCCAGCCATTCCATGCAGCCCGATGCGGAAGGGCATCTGCTGCTCACGGATTATGAAGGGAAGAAAATACGGGTGCTCGATCCGGCACTGGTCAACGATGATATGGCAAACGACGCTTCCATCGATCTGGACGACCTTTCCCTGTCGCCCGGCTTCAAGCCCAAGACACTGGCGTTGTGCGGCGACCGCTGGTATGCTACCGGTGACAATGATGCCATCAACATATACGAACGCCAGTCCAACGAATGGAGCAAGAAAATAAAAACTGTAAAAGGATATGCTTTTTCCCAGCCTGCCCGCATCTATGCGCAAAACGACTCCGTGCTATGGGTTTCGGACACGCACAGTTCCAAACGGACACTGGTGAAAATGCTGGTGCATAAGGGAGAAATACGGGAATAGAGATTCTATTCCGTTCTTTATCCAGAATGTGAATGACACGAATGGCGCAAATTGGGTTTATATCTCTGATTGGCGTCATTCGTGTCATTTTCATTCACATATATCAACCTTGCCAATCTTTCAATGCGACTGTCAACAGGAGCCGGTCGTTCACTTGCCATATCGATTACGCAATCGGGGAAGCCATTCTTTTTATCTGGCCGCACTCCATCACAATCCCCTTTCAAGGCTCCCCTATCGCCCCCACAATCAGCTGTACCTGAGCCGGCATATAGGTACGGCAGCTCAAGCCACTGCCCATCTTCTCCAGTTGCTCCCTGAGGTGAGGATAATAGTCAATCCAATACTGCAACTTACGGTAAGCCACCTGCGGATTCAAATCCGGGAAATAACACAGGGCCAGTTCGGTGCGGCCGTACGTGCGTATCTCAAAATTCTCCATACATTCCATACTTTTTATTTACTTCCATAAAAGTACGAAAAACGGACGAGAAGAAAGAATGTTTTTCCAACAATAATCAACTAGAATCAACTGTTATCAACTACAATCCACCGGAATCAACTTTCCGGAATCCGCACATCGTATCTTTGTAATGTCGGGACGATGAAGGCGAAAGATCTATAATC
>OLOK01002351.1_pt1 | contig 13622 bp, 9 predicted proteins | sample 1672591 | NCBI WGS metagenome assembly OLOK01 (sample SAMEA3136703, study PRJEB25190) | human gut metagenome | biome: human gut; feature: human-associated habitat; material: faeces | place: Austria | collected 2013 | reverse complement strand
CGGTTTAATGCGAAAATGTAATAAATCGCTGTTTTCGAGGAATCAGGACTGCCTCACCAGAAAACAGCGATTTATTACATTTTCGCATTAAACCGCCAGAGCCATAAACAGGGATATTTCCATCATCAGGAGCTTTTTTATGGTCTTTTCCATAATTAACACTAATGAGTTCCTTTAACAGTCCTCTGCTCCACCCCTCCGGCACGCCATCCACAATTTTCGTATTTTCATGTCCCGGAAAGCGCAAATCCACAAACCACTCTTTATAAAGCCGCCGGGCTGCTTCTTCCAGTAGTTTGATTTGTTTCTGGTTGTTTTCAATCAGGTTATCATACACGGAGAGAATATCTGCGATACGATGTTGAGCTTCTTTATCAGGAACCGATATTTTCAAATCTTTTAACTTACTAAGCGGAATAAGTTTTTGTGCTGACCCATTTGCTACGATCTCAACTCCTTTATAAAACGCTGGATTTTTCAAGCTGTAATACAAAAATCTCGGTTCGATAGCTTTGTTCGGATGAAGTAGCGCAATATTACGTTCAAAGCAAAACAATTCATCTGTTTGCACATAGCTTGGTATGCCAAATGAACCAACAACCGTATATAAAACATCTTCCTTTTGTGGTTTGCGTTCCATCGGCAGGTTATCGTAGTACTCTTGTGGAACATACACTTGTGCATCAAAAGAAACTTGATTGTTTACAATATCTTTTATTTTTATAAAATGAACACCTTTATCTGCTTTAGGTGCTGGCTGATGGTCACCGTCAGTGATATATTCTGTACATTCACATAATTTCTTTTTTTCCCACTTCATACCCCCATCTCCTCCAGATTCTTCGAGATGGTTTCCATCAGGCGGTTGGACTCTGCCTGCAATTCCAGCAGCTCCTTGTGGATTTCCTTCATCCGCTGGGCAAAATCCACGCCGTCATCCTCCACGGGTGCAACGCCCACATAGGCACCGGACGTCAGGGATGCGCCTTTCTCGTTGAGGATGGTGTCTCGGCTTGCCACCTTGCACAGACCGGGAATATCCTGATAAACTCCCTCGCCAAACTTTTCGGTGAGCCAGACGGCCTCCTTGGCAACGGTCAGCTTCTCGTTGAGGGCTTCCAGCACCTTGTCGAACTTTTCCTGCGTAGCTTTGCGCTCTTTGCGGGGTACTGCCTCCACAGCGGCTTTGGCTTCTTCCCGCTTGGCCTGCACGTTTTGTTCCAGTGCGGCCTGAATCTCTGCAAAGGGGCGGTCGTCTGCCAGCTCTGCGTGATACTCCGCCAAAAGCCCCTTGTCCACCTCGCCACGATAGAGCCAGACAATGGCGTTGAGGTTCTTCAGCTGCCAGTCGCTCCACTCGTTCTGAGTGCGGTCCACCACGGTATAATAGTTGCGGGCGTCGATGAACAGTACGGTGTCCAGCAGATGCTCCGGCTTGCCCTTATCCAAAAACCACAGCGAACAGGGCAGGCTCTTGGTGTAGAAGAAGTTGTTGCCCACGCTCATCATCACGTCCACATGGCCGGTCTGGATAAGTTTTTCACGGATGTCCTTGTCTTTGCCCTGACTGTCGGTAGCCGAGGACGCCATCACAAAACCCGCACGGCCATGCTCGTTCAGGTAGGAGTAGAAATAGGACACCCACAGATAATTTGCGTTGCCGATCTCCTTGGCCTTGTTCACGCCGGGCAGGCCAAAGGGCAGCCGTCCGGCACTCTGCGCCGACTCCGACTTAACCTTATCCACGTTAAACGGCGGATTTGCCATCACATAGTCGCAGCAGCCGTTCAGGTTGTGGGCATCGTGATAGAAGGTATTGGCTTCATCGCCGGACTTGATCACGCCGGTCAAACCATGTACGGCCATATTCATCAGGCAGAGCTTTGCGTTGTACTCCACCTTTTCCTGTCCGTAGAAGGTCATGGTGTTGTTGGCGATCATGCCCGCATGGTTTACAAAGTCGCCGGTCTGCACAAACATACCGCCGCTGCCGCAAGCCGGGTCCAGCAGAACGCCGTGGGCAGGCTCCAGCACATTGACGATCATTTTCACCAGCGATTTCGGCGTAAAGAACACGCCGTCATCCTGTGCCACATTCTTGGCAAACTTATTCAAAAAGTACTCGTAGATACGGCCAATCACATCGCCGCCCACATCGTCCAACGCATCATTGTTGAAGATGCGCAGCAGTTCCCCCAGCAGTTCATCCGAGAAGATGGTGTAGTCCTTCGGCAGAACGCCCTGCAGCTGCTCGCTCTGCTGCTCCACCAGTTCCATGGCGTTGTTCACCACTTCGCCCAGACTGTTCAGCGGGTTACCCTCGATGCCGGTCAGCCCCTGCTCCGGGATGTTGGCGGGCAAATTGACCAGGTAATTGTACTGTGCCTCCTTGGGCAGAAACAGTGCACTCTTTTCGGCAAAGTCGCTTTGCTCCACCGGCAGCACCCGACCGCCGCGCACGGGACGGTCTTTCAGGATCTCCTGCTCTACCAGTTTGAAGCGGCTGTACGCATACCGCAGAAAAATCAGTCCCAGTACCGGCATACAGTATTGGTTCGAGGTGAGTTTAGAGCCTGCACGCAGCAGATCTGCCGACTCCCACAGGTCAGCTTCCAGTTTTTTGACGTTCACATTATATGCCACGAGGGGATTCCTCCTGTTGTTTGGATTCTCATTTTCTATTGTATCACATTTTTCTGCAATGTTCATCTTTAATCATCGCTATTTTCTTTTTTGACTGGAAAAAATTGTTTACCAATGGCTGACAATGTGTTAGAACCATATACTTTCTCATTTGGAGACGCTAATCCTGCATCCAACGGATGCAGTTCAAGGGTTTGGGTGTTCCCAACAAGTATTTTGCAAAGCAAAATAAGCAGATGTATATACGTCTGCCTTGCTTGCGGGTGCTATGAAGCCTCTCAAGGTGCTTTCCAAATTTGAAAATCATTTTGCGATCAAGACCGTCCATTTTCAAGTTTCACTTGATGCGGGCGGTTATTTTTTTGCTCAGGAAGTTTTCGAGTTTGCAATCGCAGCAAGCAGGGCGAGACGGTACCAACTCACGATTTTTGAATCTGATTTTACAAATCCGACTTCAAAAACGATTGTTGGGCTTCGCCAAAACCCGATATTCAGCACATAAACTGTGCCGACTGCGTATCTTAACAGACGCTGAATAAGCAAATTTCTTGTAGAAAAAATCGTTTCCGAAAAATCGTCGTTGATTCATTCAATATCGCACAAAAGCGGAAGTATCACTTCCTAAAAAATCGAGCAATTTTATGGTATGCTCTATCCAGAGCCGTTCACAAGAACCGGACCTCCCAAGTCCGGTTTTCTCCCTCAAAACCGGACCTGATACGTCCTAAAAATACTTATTTGATTGTGATAGGCTTTCTACAAGCCTTCATCGAACCTTGAGAATCGAATGACCGTCTGCATGGGATACCCGGCCATGACCCTGCAAGGGAGAGCCGGAAAACGCCGCTGGAAGGGGGTAGGAAGTCCGTGCAGAGAGAACGGCACCCAAAATTTGAAATCACGTTGATACGAAAAACCAGAACCAGTAGTTCCGATTTTGCCTTGAAATTCATTTCATATCCCTTAAAAACCGGAACTACCAGTTCCTAAAAACAAAATTTACGATGTGATACACTAAGCCCACAGAAGCACATTCTTCATTGCTTTCACACCAGTTCAGGCATTGAATGTCCGATTTTTAGCAGAAATTCAAATCAACTTTCGTAAAAACCAGACATAATGTGTCCTAAAAAATCTCCCATGAATGTGTTAGCCTAGTTTCAAATCTATCATTGAACCTTGAGAACCAAATGACCGTCCGCATGGAATACCCGGCGGTGATCTCACAAGAGCGAGCCGGAAGACGCCGCCGGAAGGGGGCAGGAAATCCATGCGGGGATAACGGCTGAACTACCAATAAATTTTTGAAAGGAGATTTTGCCTATGAAGAAAAACAAGTTTGAATTTATCATTGATTCCGAATTTCAATCTCAGATTCCTGCATTGACCGATGAAGAATTTCAGCAACTGGAAGAAAACATCCTTTCAGAAGGTGAAGTCCTGTCTCCCCTGATTGTCTGGGGCAACATTCTTGTTGATGGCCACAATCGCTATAAGATTCTCCAGCAGCACCCAGAAATCCCTTATACCACCCGCTCGATCTCCTGCACCTGCGAAACCCGTGAAGATGTTCTTGCATGGATCTGCAAACATCAGCTGGGTCGCCGGAATTTGACACCCGAACAGAAAAAGTTTCTGATTGGAAAGCAGTATCATTCTGAAAAATCCACTCGTGGGGGAAATCATGGCAATCAGTACACACAGGTGGCAAACTGTCAAATTGACAATTTGCCATCGGTAGAAAACACGACCGAACGAATCGCCAAAGAAAACAATGTAAGCCCTTCTTTCGTAATTCGTGCCGAGCAGTTCATGAAAACCGTTGAGCTGATGGAAAAATACTGCCCCGGCATTCAGGAAGAAATCTTATCCGGCAAACTTAAGCTATCCCAGCGAGAGGCTACCATTATCCGTGGAACTCCCACGGAAGCATTGCCCACCGTGGTATCAACGTGGCGAGAGGAAAAGCTGAACGGTAAACCAGACGATAGTGCAGACATCTATGAAAATTCAGAATTGCTTTCCAAGGTCGCCGAAAACAATTTTTCTACTGCTGCCACATCGAAGATCCAAACGGCCGATCCACTCTCGGAGAATCGACCTTTTATTTCATCGGGAAAGCGCAGCACCGAACTCCAGACCATTCGTCAGCTAGGAGAAAAGATGGCAACGGTTGATCATGTCGCCGATGCCGAAGGAATGTTCACTGAAATCAACGGTGCATCAGAGAGTTTTATGTTTCGCATCGATCAATGTTTTGCTCGTTATCCTGACTTTCTGGCAAATGTAGAGCTTGAAGCAAAAGTCATCGCTACTTTGCAAAAAGCAGAAGACTATATTTTGCATCTGAAAGAACAGCATCATCAGCATCTTCTGGAGGCTACCAACCGCCAGTAAAATGCTCTCAAAAAATTTGTTTGATGAAAAAGCACTGGAGGTGAATTCTATTTCCGACTACCTGACTGTCACTACGCCCTTGCCACAATATCTACCCTATCCCCGCTTTCTGCTGGATACCAACCTGAGCCACACAGCAAAACTACTCTACACCCTGCTGCTGGGCCGAGCAACGCTTTCTCAAAAGAACAACTGGATCGATGCACAGGATCACATTTATGTAGTCTATCCGCTTTCTCATCTGTCAAAAGACTTGAGATGCAGCATTTCCAGTGTAACGCGCTCTTTCTCCGAACTGGAAAACGCACAGCTCGTGGAACGTATCCGCAGTGGATTTTCCAAGCCCAGCCGTATTCTGCTCAAGGTTCCGCATACTACGCAGAATTGCGCAGTCACAGTATGCAAAAATGCCGAGCATGACTGTGCAGAAACGAGCAGTATGATTGCGCAAAAATGCACACCTAACCAACGTAATAAGAACAACCTGAAAGATAACCACCTGATAAAAACAACCGATGCTCATTTGACCTTTGGCGAATATCTGAATGTCTTTCTGACGGAAAAAGAGTACAAGCAGCTCAAAACCGATTTCTTCGGGCTGGACAGCCTGATCGACCAGCTTTCAGCTTATATCCAGTCTACCGGTAAAAAGTACGCCGACCATGCCGCCACCCTGCGCATCTGGGCAAAACGGCAGAAGTCAGAACAGAAGCAAGCACCGGGCGTCCCGGACTACACATTCACAGAAGGAGAAAGCCTATAAAGACGATTGAGAAAATTTTAGAACATCTCTCATCCAGTATTCCCGAAAACACCGATGATTATTATGGCAAGGACGGTCTGCTTTATTGCGGAAAGTGTCATACCCCAAAAGAAGCATTCTTTGCAAAGGGCATCGCTTTGATGGGCAAGAACAAGCATCCCGTCGAATGCATCTGCCAGCGCACGGAAAGAGAAAAACAAGAAACCCTTATCAGCCAGCAAAAGCACCTTGACCGTGTGCGGCGGCTGAAAGCTGAGGGATTTTCCGACCCGGCAATGCTGGACTGGACCTTTGAAAACGACAATGGCTGCAGCCCACAGATGCACCATGCACATCGCTATGTGGAGCAGTGGCAGACCATGCGTACAGAGAACCTAGGACTTCTTCTCTGGGGCGGTGTAGGCACCGGCAAAAGTTTCCTTGCCGGGTGCATTGCAAACGCTCTGATGGAGCAGGAAGTGCCTGTGCGTATGACAAACTTCGCCCGAATCCTGAACGAGTTGAACCGCAGCTTTTCCGGGCGAAATGAGGTCGTGGACAAGCTCTGCCGCTATCCCCTGCTTATTATTGACGATTTCGGCATGGAGCGTGGCACCGAGTACGCACTGGAACAGATCTACAACATCATAGACAGCCGATACCACAGCCGGAAGCCGCTGATTGTCACCACCAACCTGACGCTGGACGAGATACGATACCCACAGGATACCGCCCATGCCCGCATCTATGACCGCCTGCTGGAAATGTGTGTTCCTGTTTCCTGCATCGGCGTGAGTTTCCGCAAAGAAACAGCACAGGAAAAGCTGGAACGCTTAAAAATTTTAATCGGATAGATCAGAAACATTTCTGAAAGAATCCGCAGGACGTCCTAAGTTCTGCTACAAGGAAATGGAGTTGCCTATTGAATAATTTTCATCGTACAGAAAACAATCCCACCCCTTCGGAATGCTCTACGCCCACACTTGATGAATGGAGCGCATTCGCGACCTTTCTAGCCGATGTGATTGAGAAATACGCATCGGTCTTGGAAATAGACAACGCAGTATCCTCAACCAACAACGAAAATCAACAAGATGCTGTTGATACCGCTCTTGCAGCATGATATAATATTCTTGTAATATTTGTCCCAACACAGTGGTAAGTTCTCCCCTTCCACTGTATTACATACACGGAACGAGGTGCTTAAAATGAATCGTCCAGATGACTCTCCTAAAAATTCCATCCTCATTTACACCACAGAAGATGGCCTGACCAAAATTGATACTACCTTTGACGGTGACACCGTCTGGCTTTCCATTGACCAGATGGCTGAGTTGTTCCAACGTGACAAATCCACAATTTCCCGTCACATCAAAAACATTTTTGCAGAGGGTGAGCTTGAACGAGATTCAGTTGTTGCAAAATTTGCAACAACTGCCGCAGACGGAAAGACCTATCAGGTCGAATTCTACAATCTTGACGTCATTATTTCTGTTGGTTATCGTGTCAAATCCAAACGAGGCACACAGTTCCGTATCTGGGCAACTGGCATTTTGAAAGAATATATGCGCAAGGGATTTGCGCTGGATGACGAACGCCTGAAAAATCTGGGCGGCGGTGGATATTTCAAAGAGCTGTTAGAACGCATCCGTGACATCCGTGCTTCCGAAAAAGTGTTTTATCGTCAGGTTCTGGAAATCTATGCAACCAGCATTGACTACGACCCAAAAGCAGAAATCTCCGTCCAGTTCTTCAAAAAAGTTCAGAATAAAATTCATTATGCCATCCACGGTCAGACTGCCGCCGAGGTCATTTACAACCGTGCAGATGCCGAAAAGGAATTTATGGGTCTGACCACTTTTGCAGGAAACCAGCCCACTTTACGAGAAGCTACTATTGCCAAAAACTATCTGAACGAGAAAGAGCTTCGTGCTATGGGGCAGTTGGTTTCCGGTTATCTGGATTTTGCTGAGCGTCAGGCAGAACGTGAACAGCCCATGACAATGCAGGATTGGGCAAACCACCTTGACCGTATTCTGACTATGAGCGGCGAGCAGCTGCTTGTTGGCAATGGCAGTGTGACCCACAAGCAGGCAGTGGACAAAGCTACTACCGAATATCGGAAATATAACGCTAAAACCCTCAGTGATGTGGAGCAGGATTATCTGGATTCCATTAAGTTTCTGGAGCAGAAAGCAGACAAGAAATAACTGTTTTGTGAGGTTTTTATGTCACAGGAAAAGATAAAAGTTTACATTTACACCCGTGTTTCCACGACCATGCAGATTGATGGATACTCGCTGGATGCACAGAAAGCTCGCATGAAAGCCTCTGCAGACTTCAACGACTACCAGATCGTCGGCGAATACGAGGATGCAGGCAAATCGGGTAAATCCATTGAAGGCCGTGCTTCTTTTTGCCGGATGATGGAGGGCATCAAATCCGGCAAGGACGGTGTTGCCTATGTGCTGGTGTTCAAGCTCTCCCGTTTTGGCCGCAATGCTGCCGATGTACTGTCTACCTTGCAGGTGATGCAGGATTTTGGTGTGAACCTGATTTGCGTGGAGGACGGCATTGATTCTTCTAAAGACGCTGGCAAACTGATGATTTCCGTTCTGTCCGCTGTCGCTGAAATCGAACGTGAGAACATCCGTGTCCAAACCATGGAAGGCCGCATTCAGAAGGCACGGGAAGGTCGCTGGAACGGCGGTTTTGCGCCTTATGGCTATCGTTTGGTTGACGGTGTGCTGCAAATCAATGAGGATGAAGCGCCTGCCATTCGCACGATTTTTAAGCAATATGTAAACACGGACACAGGTGCAAATGGTCTTTCCAAATATCTGGAGACCCACGGCTTTCAGAAACTTGCTCGTCAAAATGGCACCTCTCCCCTTTTCAGTGCAACATTGATTCGTGCCATCCTGAAGAACCCCGTCTACTGCGGAAAAATCGCCTTTGGTCGCCGCAAACTCGAAAAGATTCACGGCACCCGGAACGAATATCATCAGGTTCCACAGGAGAATTATTTGCTGGTGGACGGCCTGCACGAGGGCATCGTATCGGAAGAATTGTGGAACGCCGCACAGGTCAAGCTGTTGGCGCAGTCCAAACGATACGAACCAGTCAACCGCAGCAAGACGGAACAGGCGCATTTATTATCCGCCCTTGTCAAGTGCCCCATTTGCGGTGCTGGAATGTACAGCAACAAATGCACCAAACGAAAGAAAGATGGCACACCCTATAAATCTTTCTCTTATTACAGTTGCAAGCACCGCAAGATGCAACGTGGGCAGAAGTGCGATTTCAACAAGCAGATTCAAGAGGAAGTTCTGGACAATGCTGTGGTGGAGGTTATCATCAAACTAGTCAGCAATCCAAAGTTTGCCGCCATGATGCAGGAGAAGATCAATAGCAAAGTGGACACCACTGCCATTGAACAGGAAATTGCTGCCGCTGAAAAGCAGTTGCGGCAGTATTATTCCATCAAGTCCAAAATTATGGAGGAGATCGACACACTTGACCCGGATGACCGCCACTACATCATCCGCAAATCTGACCTTGACGAGCGGCTTTACAAGATGTACGATAAAATCGAAGAAGCAGAAAATAACCTGATGGATGCCCGGGCAAAGAAGCAGGCGATCGAAGCGGATAAAATCACAGGCGATAACATTTACAAAGTTCTCATCTGCTTTGAAAAGCTCTACAATATGATGAATCCCCTTGAACGCAAAAAGCTGATGGAACATCTGATTTCTGAAATTCAGATCTACCCGGAGCGTCAGTCCAACGGTCAATGGCTCAAATCCATCAAATTCCGACTGCCTATCGTTGAAAGCGATATTAACCTGTGTTTGGACAATGAAAGTCATACCGAATGTGTCATTGCACTTTCCAAGGGTGAGATTGACTCCAAAAAAGTCCGTGTAGAGTTCTCCTTGGAGGGCATGGACACTTCAGGATTGCAAAAGGGTGCGACTTATCCTGAAATCAAGGCCCGTGTGTTGGAACAGACTGGGCTGAAGGTTTCTTCCCTGTATATCTCGCAGGTCAAGCAGAAATGCGGTCTGGAGGTACGGGAGAACCACCACAAGGCGAAGTCCGAAAATGTGAAGCAGCCTCAGTGTCCGAAGGAGAAAGAAGATGCAATTGTGGAAGCATTGAAGCATTTTCAGATGATATGATTTACAGTTTGCCCGTCTGGTTTTCAGACGGGCATTTCTTTTTGGCAAAATATAGTCATTCCGCAAAATCCGTGGTACAATAGATGTAAGAATCATTTTTCAGGAAAAGCAGTCTTCCGTCCAATTTATGGTACACCCATTGTTGTAAAATCAGGATGTCCACCTATCACAAAAAATAAGGAGCAACGTATGCCAAACGATAAGATCACCGCCGTAGGTGCCAACATTGCCGAAAAAGCCGCCATGATCTGGAACGTAGCCGATATGCTGCGTGGGCCGTTCAAGCCCCACGAGTACGGTCTGGTCATTCTGCCCATGACCGTGGTGAAGCGGTTCCACGACTGCCTGCTGCCCACCCATCAGGCGGTGCTGGACACCTACGAAAAAGTGAAAAAGCTGCAGGTCATCGACGGCTTTTTGCAGAAAGCCTCCGGTTACCAGTTCTATAACACCAGCCGGTTCACCTTCGAGACCCTGCTGGCAGACCCGGACAACATTGAGTCCAACTTCCGGGATTACCTGTCCGGCTTTTCTGCCAACGCACAGGACGTGCTGGCAAAGTTCGACTTTGACAACATCATCAAGCGGATGGTGGAGAGCAACACCCTCTACCTCGTCATCAAGGAGTTCGGCTCTGGGAAGGGCTATCTTGGCCCGGACAAGATCAGCGCCGTGGACTGCGGCTACATCTTCGAGGACCTGGTGCGGCGGTTCTCCGAGAGCTTTGGGGAGGAAGCCGGAGCCCACTTCACCAGCCGGGATATCATCTATCTGATGACCGACCTGCTGCTGTCCGAAGCCGACCTCGACACCAGCAGCATGACCGTTTACGATATGGCCATGGGAACCAGCCAGATGCTGAGCTGCATGGAGGAGCGCATCCACGAGCTGAACAGCGACATTGAGGTGACCTGCTTCGGGCAGGAGTTCAACCCCTCCACCTTTGCCATCGCCAAGGCGGACATGATGATCCGGGGCGGCGACCCTAACAATATGCGGTTCGGTGATACTTTGTCGGAGGATCAGTTCCCCGGGTTCACCTTCCAGTACATCATCTCCAACCCGCCCTTCGGCATCGACTGGAAGCGGGAGCAGAAAGCGGTAGAAGCCGAGGCCGCCCGGGGCGAGATGGGGCGTTTTGCGCCCGGTCTGCCCAAGATCAGCGATGGTCAGCAGCTTTTTGTGCTGAACGGCCTTGCCAAGCTGGCAAACAAGGGCAAGATGGCCATTATCCAGAACGGCTCCCCCCTGTTCAGCGGCGATGCCGGCAGCGGCCCCAGCAACATCCGGCAGTATATTCTGGAAAACGACTGGCTGGACTGCATCATCCAGCTTTCCACCGATATGTTCATGAACACCGGTATCTCCACCTACATCTGGGTGCTCAGCAAGGATAAGCCCGCCCACCGTGCAGGCAAGGTGCAGCTCATTGACGCCAGCCACTGCTTCGAGCCACGCCGCAAGAGCATCGGCACCAAGCGCAACGACATCACCGATGCCTGCCGGGAGCTGATCGTCACCGCCTACGGTGAGTTTGCCAACGGCAAGGTGTACGGCGACAAAAACGGCATCTACTGCGAGAGCAAGGTGTTCGAGAGCGTGGAGTTCGGCTACAACAAAATCGTGGTGGAGCGCCCCCAGCGGGACGAGGCAGGCAACATCCTCCTGAAGCGTGGCAAGCCTGTGCCGGACACCAGCCTGCGTGACACTGAAAACGTACCGCTGGTGCAGGATATTGACGCCTACTTTGCCCGGGAAGTTCTGCCCTACGCCCCCGACGCATGGATCGACCACAGCAAGACCAAGGTAGGCTACGAAATCCCCATGACCCGCTATTTCTACGAGTATCAGGCACCGGAAGCCGTAGAGGATATCGTGGCGCGCATCACCGCACTGGAACAGGATATCTCCGCCGGGCTGGCAGAGTTGTTCCATAAGGAGGGCTGACCATGGCACGGAAAATGAAAGACAGCGGTATTGAATGGATTGGGGAAATTCCGGAGGGGTGGGAAGTTGTACCGGTAAAGCGCCTTTGCACCATGCAAGCCGGAAAGAACTTAACTTCCGAGCAAATTGCCCCTGAAGGAACATACCCTGTTTATGGTGGTAATGGTATTCGAGGCTTTTTCTCCGATTATAATTGTGATGGGCAATTTTTGACGGTAGGACGTCAAGGTGCTTTATGCGGTAACGTACACAAAATCAACGGAAAGGTATGGGCAACTGAACACGCTGTTATTACCACACCCTCTAGCTATACAATTCTTGATTTTCTTTATTATCTTTTAATTGGAATGGACTTAAATCAATATGTTTCCTCAACCGCCGCACAACCCGGACTTGCTGTTGGAACGTTGCTGAATTTGAAAACGTGTTATCCCTGTTCTAAATTAGAACAAACGCAGATTTCTAATTATCTCAATGCAAAATGTGCTGAGATTGACATTATGCTCTCCAAAACCCGTTCCAGCATTGAGGATTACAAAAAGCTCAAGCAGGCAGTTATTACACAGGCTGTTACCAAAGGCGTGCGTGGTGAGCGGGAGATGAAGGATAGCGGGGTTGAGTGGATTGGGAAGATTCCGAAAGAGTGGGATATTATCAAAAGTTCCCGCATTATTAAAACCACTCAAAATGGTTTATCACGCCGTGATTTAGAAAAATCAGAAGGACAAATTATCTTAAAGCTAAAAAATATCACTTCTGATGGAAAAATAGACTACTCTTTTCTGAATCGAATTACCTTATCTCAAAACGAACTTAACACTTACGCTCTTACTACTGGTGATTTTTTATTTGTTCGTGTTAATGGCAGTAAATCACTCGTCGGAAAATGCGCTATTTTTGAAGCAATTAGTGAAATCGTTGCTTATAATGACCACATTATTCGCGTTAAGCTTTCTAATCAGTGTTATAATCGCTTTTTCCTATGGTATCTATACAGTTGTTGCGGAAAGGCTGAAATTGATTTACACACAAGCACTGCCGCTGGTCAATATACCATTAGTGGCGATGGACTTCGTGACATTACTCTTGTCTTTCCACCTATTGATGAGCAAAAAGAAATTGCAGACTATTTGGATGCCAAGTGCGCCGAAATTGACAAGCTGATTGCAAAGAAGGAGCAGCTGGTAAAAGAACTGGAAAGCTATAAGAAAAGTTTGATTTATGAGGTTGTAACAGGGAAAAGGGAGGTGTAAAATTATGGTGGATGAAATCTCACCACGGTCTGGCGTCCTTGACTGTGAACAGGGCGGTGCAACATTTTATGAAGAGAACTACAAATTCCGTATTATGAATAACGTTCCTTTCAAAGCCACTTCTAGCCGTACCGAAGATTATTCAAAATTAGCACAGAGCAACAAATACTTTCATGGTACTACCCATGACGGCAGCGACATTGCTGTTTATTGCGGAAGTCGGACAATGCCTCCTATCCGAACCGTTGCAATTTTTTCTTCTAATGTTTATGCAATTCAAAAAGGAAATCTTGAAACTTGTAATTGGGAAAAAATCGATGCGATTGAGTTCAGGGGTGGAACTTTAGACTCATTGTTTTTCTCCATCGATTCGCCATATGAACTTGTAAATGGAGCCGTTCAACTTTCTGCTCCAAAGTCACCTTTTTGCTTTTCTTTTGATTATAATGGCTCCTG
>OLOK01002344.1_pt1 | contig 13671 bp, 9 predicted proteins | sample 1672591 | NCBI WGS metagenome assembly OLOK01 (sample SAMEA3136703, study PRJEB25190) | human gut metagenome | biome: human gut; feature: human-associated habitat; material: faeces | place: Austria | collected 2013 | reverse complement strand
TGCATCCGAAGTAGTTGTTCACCGCATTACTCAGGTAGGTCGTATTCGTGCCGGATACTATACAGTAATACTAATTGTTTGAATACCAGTTGTATGTGTGACAACTTTAATGATGTAAGGGCCATTTCAGGTTCTTTTTTATTTATAATTGACAATAATATCCGGTAAACTATCTACTGCTTTTTGTTTGAGTTCATCTATGATATGAACATATTTTTCAGTGTGCCGGGTAGTAGAATGTCCTGCAAGGCTGGCGGCGGTCTTGATATTAGCTCCATTTGCCATAATGTTGGTGATAAATGAGTGTCGGGCACAGTGGAAGGTAATGTGTTTGTGTATATTAGCTCTTTTTACCCATTTGTTTAAAATCCTTAGTGTGTAAGAATAGGAGGGGAGCCCGAATACCAACTCCTCGTTAATGCCTTTATGTCTTTGCAGGAGCTTGATGGCAGTGTGGTTTAAGTTTAGATGCAAGATTGCGTTTTTGGAGTGTGACTGTACTTTCTGTTGCAGAATAGTAAGGCGGTTTGATGAGAAATCTATGTCTTTATATTGCAGTTGATGTACATCACACCAGCGCAGCCCGCAATAGCAAGAAAACAAGAATGCCCTTTTTACTTCGTTGTTGGGGCATGGAGTGATAGCAAGTTTCTGAATCTCTTTTAAGCTGAGGATTGCTTTGGTTACCTCATCAAACTGCATCAGGCGGATACCATCTGTAGGGTTAGAGGTCATTAACTTTTTTTCTATACATTTATTGATGCACATTCTGAATTTCTTGAAATATCCGATGGGAGTGTTACCTCGGAGATGACCCCTGAGATACTCAAGAAAATTTATACAAAAATCTTTTGTGAGAAGGGTTACAGGTAAGCTTTTCTTTCTTGTAAACAGTCGCAGATGGGTGATACATGCCCTGACCATTTTCTTGTCCTTTTTGTGATAGGTATCCAGGTATTGTCCTATCAGAATATAGAAATCGGGAACATTGCTTTTATCTGTTGGAAGTATATCATTGAATGTATTTTCTATATCGTTCAGATGATATTCAACGGATAAGAATTCTAGTTCCTTTTTTGCTCTTATCTGCCTGGCAATTAGTACCTTGTTTCTGTTTTCCGCTCTTCGCTCTGCACTGGTAGGAGCGTCCAGGATGATGCCCAAATACTCTTTGCGGCGCTTCCCGTTATAACTGTAATTCAAATAAAGCGAAACTCTTCTTTTGTTCAATTGTTTCTTTCCTAATGTAATTCCCATAATGAATAATAATTAATACAATAATAATGTTGAAAAGAAGGACCATAGAGGGACTGAAAATGAATTCCTCCATCTTTCTTTCTATAATAATAATATCTTTTGTACCTTTGTGTCATAAACAAAAAAATGGAAGAAAATTTTGATATACGCGAGCAACAGCTCACAACTAAAGAACGCGATTTTGAGAATGCCTTACGTCCGCTGAATTTTGAAGATTTCAGCGGGCAGGATAAGGTAGTGGATAATCTGCGCATCTTTGTCAAGGCGGCGCGTCTGCGGGCCGAGGCGTTAGACCATGTTCTTTTGCACGGACCTCCTGGCTTGGGCAAGACGACCTTAAGTAATATCATTGCCAATGAACTGGGAGTAGGTTTTAAAGTGACCTCAGGACCGGTGCTGGATAAACCGGGTGATTTGGCGGGAGTACTGACCAGCCTGGAACCCAATGATGTGCTTTTTATTGATGAAATACATCGGTTGAGCCCTGTGGTAGAAGAATATCTGTATTCTGCCATGGAGGATTATCGTATCGATATAATGATAGACAAGGGACCTTCGGCGCGTAGTATCCAGTTGGAGTTGAGCCCGTTTACTTTGGTTGGAGCCACTACCAGGAGTGGGTTGCTGACTGCGCCTTTGCGTGCCCGTTTTGGAATTAATCTTCATTTGGAGTATTATGACGATGATGTATTGACAAGCATTATCCGTCGTTCAGCTACTATATTGAATGTGCCTTGTGACGTGAAAGCGGCGGGTGAGATTGCTTCGCGCAGCCGTGGAACGCCCCGTATTGCAAATGCGCTGTTGAGGCGCGTCCGTGATTTTGCCCAGGTGAAAGGTTCCGGAAGGATTGATGTGGAAATTGCCCGGTTTGCTTTAGAAGCCTTGAACATTGACAGATATGGACTGGATGAGATAGATAACAAGATTTTATGTACTATTATAGATAAGTTTAAGGGAGGTCCTGTGGGGCTGACTACTATTGCAACCGCTTTGGGTGAAGACGCCGGAACAATAGAGGAGGTTTATGAACCTTTTTTGATTAAAGAAGGTTTCTTAAAACGTACTCCGCGTGGACGTGAGGTCACGGAACTGGCCTATATACACTTGGGACGGAGCATTTATAATAGTCAGAAGACATTATTTGATGATTAGAAGATGGCAGGATTAAAAGCATTAGCCAAGGAAACAGCCATATATGGGATGAGTAGTATCATCGGGCGGTTCCTGAATTATTTGTTAGTACCGATATATACCAACGCTTTGCCTGTGGAATCGGGGGGCTATGGTATCATTACCAATATGTATGCTATAACTGCCTTGCTGATGGTGCTTTTAACATATGGTATGGAAACCGGATTTTTCCGGTTTGCCAATAAGGGGGTGGATGATCCGATGCGCGTCTATTCCACTACTTTGCTTTCGGTAGGGGCGACTGCGCTCTTGTTTTTAATCGTTTGTCTTTCTTTTCTGCATCCCATAGCAGGTTTCTTGGGATATGGAGAGCATCCGTGGTATATGGGGATGATGCTGATTGTAGTCGCAATGGACGCTTTCCAAGCTATTCCTTTTGCTTATTTGCGATATAAGAAACGCCCTGTTAAGTTCGCTGCATTGAAATTGTTGTTCATTTTTGCCAGCATTGCCTTGAATATCGCTTATTTTGTAGGTATGAAAGGAGAGAATGTCGGAGTGGCTTTTGCTATAAATCTGGCTTGTACTTCTTTGGTGATGCTGTGTATGTGGAAAGAATTGGTGGGCTTCAGGTATGTGCTGGACAGGGAGTTGTTGCGGCGTATGCTGCATTATTCTTTCCCGATATTGATTCTGGGTATTGCCGGAATCTTAAATCAGGTAGCCGATAAAATTATTTTTCCGTTTGTTTATCCTGATAAGGCGGAGGCGACCATCCAGTTGGGTATTTATGGGGCTGCCAGTAAAATAGCTATGATAATGGCCATGCTGACACAGGCTTTCCGGTTTGCATACGAGCCGTTTGTTTTTAGTAAGAGTAAAGAAAAGGATAGTCGGGAAATGTATGCCAAAGCGATGAAGTTTTTCATTATCTTCACTTTGCTGGCTTTTTTGGCTGTTATGTTTTACCTTGATATACTGCGTTATATTTTAGGGCGTGATTACTGGGTAGGGCTTAAGGTTGTACCTATTGTCATGGCTGCCGAGATGTTTATGGGTATTTATTTCAATCTTTCTTTTTGGTATAAACTGATTGATGAAACAAAATGGGGAGCTTATTTTTCACTGGTGGGATGCAGTATCATTATTCTGATAAATATTTTCCTTATTCCGGTATTTGGCTATATGGCATGTGCTTGGGCGGGTTTTGTCGGATATGGAGTAGCTATGCTTCTCTCTTATTTTGTAGGGCAGAAAAAATATCCTATTAATTATGATTTGAAAGCAATAGGTAACTATGTGGCGTTAGCGCTGGTACTTTACATTGTTTCAGTTTATCTTCCTATTCAAAATATATTCTTGTTGTTGGGTGTTCGTACATTACTGTTGTTATTGTTTGTGGCATATATTGTGAAAACGGATTTCCCCTTACAGCAAATACCTGTTATAAACCGATACATAAAGAAATAGCAATGAGTGACCTGAAGAATAATTTAAAGAATGTGCCCTATATAAAGCAGTTCTTTAGTGAATATCTTGATTTGCGCAAGGATAAGGATAATGAAGCCTTGATTGTAGAAAGTATTCGTAATGGTGTTGAGTTCAAAGGAACTAATTTGTGGATTCTTATTTTCGCAATTTTTATAGCTTCATTGGGCTTGAACGTGAATTCTACGGCAGTTATTATTGGTGCCATGCTGATATCTCCGCTGATGGGACCGATAATGGGAGTAGGGTTAGCTATTGGACAGAATGATTTTGAATTGTTGAAGCGTTCTCTAAAAAGTTATTTGGTGGCAACTGTATTTAGTGTGATTACAGCTACCCTTTATTTTTCGCTGACTCCGTTGGATGAAGTACAATCGGAGTTGCTGGCACGTACTTCTCCTACTATATATGATGTGCTTATAGCTTTATGCGGTGGCTTGGCCGGTATTATCGCCTTGTCTACAAAGGAGAAGGGGAATGTTATTCCGGGGGTAGCTATTGCTACGGCTTTGATGCCGCCTTTGTGTACTGCCGGATTTGGGCTTGCTACCGGAAATTTACTTTATTTTTTAGGTGCGTTCTATTTGTATTTTATCAATTCAGTATTTATCAGTCTGGCTACTTTTATCGGGGTGCGTGTCATGCATTTCCAACGTAAGGAGTTTGTGGATAAGGAGCGTGAGAAATTGGTAAAGAAATATATTATTTTTATTACTTTGGCTACGATGTGTCCTGCTGTTTATCTGACTTATGGCATTGTAAAAAGTACTATTTATGAAGCTTCTGCCAACAACTTTATCAACGAGGAGCTGAATTTTAATAATACCCAAGTAATAGACCGGAAGATTTCTTTCGAGAAGAAGGAAATACGTGTTGTGCTAATAGGCAATGAGGTTTCGGAAACAGAAATAGCAACCGCAAGGGATAACTTGAAACTTTTTAATCTGGCAGGAACCAAACTGGTTGTTCTTCAAGGAATGAATAATGATGCGATGGATATTGGCAGTATAAAGGCGCAAGTGATGGAGGACTTTTATAAGAATAGTGAGAAACGTTTGCTGGAGCAGCAGGAAAAGATTAAGTCTTTGGAAAACGAACTTAATGTATATGCCGCATACAATACCGTAGATAAAAAGATAATTCCCGAACTTAAAGTACTTTATCCTGCAGCAGAAGCTATAGCCATGGCGAAGACTGTGGAATTGCAGGTAGACTCAACCCAAACGGACACATTGACAATAGTCTTGATGAAATTCAGTAAAAAACCTGTAGGAAAAGAACAGGAAAAGATTTCCAAATGGTTGAAGGCACGTGTCGGGGCGAAAAAACTTAAATTAATTGTAGAATAAAACCATGAAAAAACTACTATTGCTGCTGTCTTTCCTGCCTTTATGTATATGGGGTAATGAGGGAATGTGGCTTCCTTGTTGCCTTAGCAAACAAACTCAACAAGTGATGAAAGAAATGGGGTTGGAACTTTCATCTGAACAATTGTATAATCCTGGTGGAAAAGCATTGGCTAATGCTGTTGTTAGTTTTGGAGGTTTTTGTTCGGGTGTTGTTGTATCTCCGGATGGTTTGGTTTTTACTAACCACCATTGTGGGTATGATGCCATTCAGCAGCATAGTTCTGTGGAGCATGATTATTTGCGAGATGGTTTTGTAGCCGATTCCTTAAGTAAGGAGCTTCCTAATCCGGATTTATTTGTCAGTTTTCTGATACGCACAGAGGATGTGACGGAGCGTGTGTTGCAAGCTATTCCAGTCGGAACAAAGGAAAATGACCGTGCACTGATTGTAGATTCTATTTCCACATTGATTGCTCAGGAAGCTGTGGCGAATGATACGTTGCTGCGTGCTGAGATAACTCCTTTTTATGGTGGCAATGAGTTTTATCTATCTGTGTATAAGGATTATTATGATGTTCGTTTGGTATTTGCTCCTCCCTCTTCTGTAGGCAAGTTTGGCGGAGATACAGATAATTGGGTATGGCCCCGCCATACCGGGGATTTCTCTGTCTTCCGTATTTATGCTGATCAGAATAATCAACCGGCAGCTTATTCTCCGGAGAATGTGCCTTATCATCCGGATTATTTTGCTCCTGTTTCTTTGGGAGGGTATGAACAGGGATCATTTTGCATGACTATGGGATATCCCGGTTCTACCAGCAGGTATTTATCTTCATTTGGGATAGACGAAAGAGTCAATACGGATAATGCCGCCATGATTAATGTTCGTACCATCAAGCAAGCTATTTGGAAAAATGCAATGGAAAAAAGTGATGATATCCGCATTAAATATGCTTCCAAGTATGCACAAAGCTCTAACTATTGGAAGAATAGTATAGGGATGAATCAAGCGGTAAAAGAATTGAAAGTGATAGAGAAAAAACAAGCTTTGGAGCGCCAGTTGCAAGAATGGATCCGTCGGGAACCTGATAAGCGAAGCAAATATGCAAGGGTTCTGACTGAACTGGAGCTGAATTATCGTAATCGTAGAAATGCGGCGCGGGCTATGGCATATTTTGGAGAAACATTTGCCAATGGACCGGAGTTGATTACGGCAGCCTTAGCTGTACTGAATTTTGATTTTGAGGCAGAGGAGAGTGATTTGGAGCGTAATATGCGGCAATTGTTGGAGATTTATGCCAATATGGATATAAGTGTGGATAAACAAGTCTTTGTGGCTATGTTGAAAGAATATGCGGCTGAGGTAGGCAAGGAGTTTTTACCTGATGTTTATCCATTGATAGAGAAAGATTTTAAAGGTGATTACCAAGCTTATGTAGATGATTTGTATACTCGTTCCTCTTTAAAGACACCACATGGTTTTGAACAGGTAGTGAGAGGAGATACCACTTATGTCTTGTTTGATGACCCTGCGGCTTCTTTTGCTATTGATATGTTGGTGAAATTTTATGAATTCAATCAGTCGGTGGAAGAAGCTAGTATGAATATTGAGAAAAATGAACGTTTGTTGAATGAAGCAATGCGTGAGATGGAGGCAGATAGGGTGTTTTATCCGGATGCTAATTCTACTATGCGTCTGAGTTTTGGCATGGTGGGTGGGTACTCACCGAAAGATGCTATTGAGTATTCTTATTTTACGACGACAAAAGGAATTTTTGACAAGATAAGGCAGTATAAGGGAGATAGTGATTTCGATGTGCTTCCTTCTGTAGTCGAATGCTTGAGAAGGAAGGATTTCGGACGTTATGCTACCGGAGATGGTAATATGAATGTTTGCTTTATTTCGGATAATGATATAACGGGAGGGAATTCCGGTAGTGGAATGTTTAATGGAAAAGGGGAATTAATAGGTCTTGCTTTTGACGGGAATTGGGAAGCAATGAGTGGAGATATTGTTTTTGAACCTAATTTGCAGCGTTGTATCGGGGTGGATATCCGCTATGTTCTTTACATGATTGAAAAATATGGGAAAGCTTCCCGTTTGATCGATGAACTGAAATTGACAGACTAAAAGAAAAGTATGAAATGACAGGAAGCTTGGGTATGTCAAAGTTCCGATAGTTTGTCATATAATCTTTCATCCGGAAAGATGGCAAAAAAACTGTTAATATTAATTCGATGTAAACAAGGATATTCGGTAAATCTTTTTTTGAATAACACGATAAATCCAACTGATTCATTATAAGTCAGTTGGATTTATCGTGTTATTTGCGGAATGTCCTTGAAATGACAGGTTGTTTCAATTCTGCCTGCTCCGCTATTATTCGAGAGAAGTGGATGTTATTTGCATATTTCTACTATGTCCAATCCTCTTTCATTAAGTTGGATTCCTTATTTCTTGGATTTCTTTTTCTTATTGTTATCGCTGTTAAAGAATTGTTTCCAGTCGTCTTTCGTTTTGGGACCGCGTTCTTCAATGTAGCCACGTTCCGCACGGCTGGGTCTTCCTTCTTTTGAGGTCGTTTTTTTATTGGACCTGTCACTTTTTTTGCCGAATGAAGCATTCCTTGCTGCACTGCTTCTGCGTTCGCCATTGTCGTTTTTGCCATTATTGTCACCGGCAACTTCTACTACAATTTTCCGGCCGCCATTCAGATTGACCTTGTTTAACGCCTTGATAACATCCTGTGCCTGATTTTCTGCTACTTCGAAGAAAGAGAAATTCTGCATCAGGTCTATTCGTCCGATGGTAGTACGTTGCTTCTTCATGTTGCGGTTAATCAGTTCTATGATTTGGTTGGCATAGAAACCGTCTGTCTTTCCTACATTCAGGAATAGACGGGTGTATCCTTTTTCTGCTTTACGCTCTGTCTTTTCACGAGCACTGCCATGATCCTTGCGTTCTTTGGAGCCACGTTCGCTGCGACGGTCATTTGTGCTGGGAATTTCTATTTCCGGAGCGTTACTATAGTATTCCAAGAAGCGGTTAAATTCCATTGACACCACGCGCTTTATCAGATCTTCCTTTGAAAGCCATTCCAGTTTACGATAGATTCCGGGTAGGAAGGATTCAATTTCTTCATCGTTTACTTTTACCTTTTCTATGTCATCTATCAATTTAATCAATTGCTGCTCGCAAATTTGTTTACCACTGGGCATCTCACCCATGATAAATTTTTTGTTGATGATTCGTTCTATCTCACGCATCTTTCCTTTTTCGCGAAGGTTGATGATGGCAATAGAAATACCTGTTTTTCCGGCACGTCCTGTACGACCACTACGATGAGTATAGCTTTCTATATCATCGGGCAAGCCATAATTAATGACATGAGTAAGGTCATTTACATCTAGGCCACGGGCTGCTACGTCGGTAGCAACTAAAAGCTGTAAATGGCGTTGGCGGAATTTTTGCATCACTAAGTCGCGCTGGGCTTGTGAGAGCTCACCGTGCAAAGAGTCTGCGTTATAACCGTCTTGTATTAATTTATCTGCAATTTCCTGAGTTTCTTTACGGGTACGACAGAAAATGATGCCATAAATCTGTGGATAATAATCCGCGATACGTTTCAATGCGGCATATTTGTCTTTAGCGTGTACTAAATAGGCTATGTGATTGACGTTTTTACTGCCCTCATTTTTGGTACCGATAGTGATTTCTTTTGCGTCATGCAGATATTTTTTGGCGATGCGTGAGATTTCCGGACTCATGGTAGCCGAGAACATCAAGGTATTCCGGTCTTCAGGAACTTTTTCAAGGATAGCATTTATGCTATCAGTAAATCCCATATTCAGCATTTCATCGGCTTCGTCCATTACTACATCTGTAATCGTTTCTAGTTTGGCAACCTTTCTTTCTATTAGATCAATCAGTCGTCCGGGAGTAGCCACAATAATATGTACGCCTGTTTTCAACATGCGTATTTGGCTTTCGATGGATGAACCACCATATACGGGAAGGATTTTCAGCCCGTCAATGTACTTGGAGTAATCGTTCAGATCGCCTGCAATCTGCAAGCACAATTCGCGTGTGGGGCATAAAATTAGTGCTTGAGGTGCACGGTGCTTTACGTCAACTTTTTGGATAAGCGGCAGACCAAATGCGGCTGTTTTTCCAGTCCCTGTTTGTGCTAGGGCTACTACGTCGTTGCCGTTCCCCAATAAATACGGTATTACTTCTTCTTGTACCGGCATGGGGTTTTCATACCCCATTTCTTTAATTGCTTTTAGTATTTCCGGGGAAACGCCTAACTCTTCAAATGTCTTCATTTATTTTCAAATATCTAATTCGTTACAAAGATACGGATAATCACGGGATTATATAGTATTTATACAATATTTGTTTTCTTCAGGGATAGAATTTAGGGAATATTGGCTAAATGCCGTTTGGGAGCAAAAGAAAAAAGTCGTTATCTTTGTACCCGAATGTAGTATATGACATTGGTGGACTGCAATTTGAACAATGAAAGAGTTTCATTACATATTATTCTCAATCTTTCTTTCTTCCATGATTATATATATGGGAGTCGGAATACCTATTGTGCAGTCCCGTTGCTATCAGTGCGCTGATAAGAATGCGGCATTATTGACAGTGGTGGATATTTCCAATTATGGATGTACTTGCGGATGTGGTGATGTTGGAAATAAAAACGTGAAATCTGGTTCGGGGTGTTCTTGCCATCATGACAAGATGATGGAGCGGAAGTCATCAGATGTTCCTTGTTCTAGCGTGAAAATCCAGAAAATTAACTTGCCTGTTTTAGGTACATCACTTCATTTGGACAACGTAACACTGTCCGTTATTCATTTGATATTCAATGCATACAGTGTAAACTTCGATCTGTTGTCTTCTGTAAAAAAGGAGAGCTGCTATACGGATACCTCATTGTGTCGACAGCCTCCAAGAGGATATTTGAATCTTATTTGTACACTTTTGATTTAGTAAGATAACTCTTTGGGTAGGGAAGAATTGCTAAATTTGTATAAGTGTGTAACAGATAAAGAAAAATAAAAACATGAAATTTATAGTTTTCTTAGGTGCTTTTCTGTGGCATTTGATGCCTGTAAGCGCTCAAGTAAAAGGAATGGTGAAGGACAACCAAGGTGAACCTGTTGTTGCTGCCAATGTCTTTTGGATAAATACAACAAATGGAACTGTCACAGATGAGAATGGGGCATTTACTATTGAACAGCCTGTTGGTGCAAAAAAATTGGTCGTAAGTTTTATAGGATATGAGAATGATACGATTGTGGTTGAAAATGATCATAAGGAGCTGGCTATCATATTACAAGGTAGTGTAATGATGGATGAGGTCCAAGTGGTGGAACGTAAGATAGGAGTTGTAAAATCCCGTTCCAGTGTGTTGAATCAGGATATGATTTCAAGTGCGGAACTGGCTCGGGCGGCTTGTTGTAACTTGGGTGAAAGTTTCACAACAAACCCTTCTGTAGATGTAAGCTATGCTGATGCTGCCACAGGGGCCAGACAAATTAAATTGTTGGGGCTCTCGGGAACTTATGTACAAATGCTGACAGAGAATATTCCTAATTATCGTGGAGCATCCGCTCCTTTTGCTTTGGGGTATATTCCCGGCCCATGGATGCAAAGCATACAGGTGTCCAAGGGTAGTTCATCTGTAAAGAATGGTTATGAGGCGATTACCGGACAGATAAATGTTGAATTTAAGAAGCCTCAAACTACCCAGTCCTTGAATGTCAATCTTTTTGCTAGCAGTAAAGAGAAGTATGAGGCTAATTTTGATGCTAATGTACATTTGAATAGCCGACTGAGTACTGGAGTATTGGCACATTATGAAAATAGTACTAGGTCGCATGATGATAATGGAGATGGATTCTTGGATATGCCTAAAGTAGAGCAATATAATCTTCAGAACCGTTGGGCTTGGATGGGAGATCAGTATGTATTTCAGGCTTCTGTCAAAGCAATGAAAGAGGATCGTACAAGCGGACAAGCTACTCATTTACATGTGGATAATTCTGTTGGTGGCTTTGTAGGTAGGGAACTTTATAAAATAGGTATCCATACGGATCGTTATGAGGCATTTACTAAAAATGCTTATATTTTTGATAAGGAAAAGGGAACTAACTTGGCTTTGATTCTCTCGGGATCTTTGCATAAGCAGGATGCAGGATACGGTTATAAATTATATAATGTGGACCAGAAGAATTTGTATACTTCATTAATGTTCGAAACGAATTTCGATGAGCGTAACAGTATTTCTGCAGGGTTAAGTTTGAACTATGATTATTTCAATCAGACCTATCGTTTAGAAAATGATGATACAGGTTTATTATATGGAAAGGAGAAAGAGACCGTGCCTGGTGCTTATGTGCAGTATACGTATAATTGGAAGGATAAAATTATTCTTATGGGAGGGATTCGTGCTGATCATAGTGATATATATGGTACCTTTGTTACTCCGCGTGCTCATATCAAATATGCTCCTGATGATTGGGTGAACCTACGTGTGTCTGTAGGCAAAGGATATCGCACTAATCATGTGTTGGCGGAGAACAATTATTTACTTGCCAGCAGTCGTAAAGTAAAGATAGATAATGATTTGGATCAGGAAGAAGCATGGAATTATGGTTTCAGCTCTTCATTTTATATTCCGGTATTCGGTAAAACCTTGAATGTGAATACCGAATACTATTACACTGATTTTAGGCGTCAAATGATTATTGATTTGGATACGGACCCCCACATTGTACATTTTGCTAACTTGGAAGGGAAGTCTTATTCTCATACTTTTCAAGCCGAGGCAACTTATCCTTTTTTTAAGGGTTTTACATTAACTGCAGCTTATCGCTTGACAGATGTGAAAACTACTTATAATAAGAAATTATTGGAGCGTCCTCTTACCGGAAAATATAAGGGACTTTTGACTGCTTCTTACCAAACACCACTGGGCCTATGGCAATTTGATGTGACTTTGCAGATGAATGGTGGTGGTAGAATGCCCTCCCCTTATACATTGCCGGACGGTGCTCCTTCGTGGAATACCCGATACCAGTCTTATCAATTGTTAAGTGCTCAGATTACTCGCTGGTTCCGGCATTGGTCTATTTATGTGGGAGGAGAGAATATGACGAACTTTAAGCAAAAGAATCCGATTGTAGGAGCTTCGAATCCTTGGGGGACAAATTTTGATTCAACCATGATTTGGGGACCTGTACACGGAGCGATGTATTATGTAGGCTTTCGCTTCAATTGGGATAGAAACTAATATATTGATAATCAAATAGAAATGGATTATGAGAACAAAATTAATCGCTATTATGGCAGCTGTCTGCTTTACTGCCACTTGCTTTGCAAAAGACATTAAAATTGTAGTTTTAAACACTGATCCTCAGATGCACTGTGCCAACTGTGAGAGCAAGATTAAGAACAATATTCGTTTTGAGAAGGGTATAAAAGAAATTGAAACAAATTTGGCGGATAAAACGGTTACTATTAAGTATGATGCTGATAAAACCACGGTAGAAAAAATAATTGCTGGATTTGCCAAGATTCATTATACAGCTACTGTTGTTGAAAATGAGAGTAAGCAGAAGGATGATCTCCGTGGCAAACAGCCGAAAGCAGATGAGGATGGTTGTAAACAAGAAAGAGGAAAATAGATGAGATGCTATGTGATAAGAGGGAAAAAACGATGGAATGGATATTTTGGGAACTCTTTTGCACCACTTCGTGGCTTTAAATGACTGATAAATAAGATGCTATATCAGAGTGGAAAGGGGTTTAACCACCTAGTGGAAAAAGAGGAAATATCAATCTTGGTTAAAAACTTTATTATAACTGCATCATAAAAAGACTCCGCATGAAGCAATTAATCTTTAATTGCTTCATTGCGGGGGGTATGGGTGAAGATGAGAGAATTTTATAGTGTTCGAGTGTTTGTGTATGTGACTGTTTATATCATTCATCTTCTTCCCTATATTCTAGAATATCTCCAGGTTGACAGTCTAGTTCCCTGCAGATAGCCTCTAAGGTTGAGAAGCGGATGGCTTTTGCCTTCCCGGTTTTCAGTATGGAGAGGTTGGCAGGCGTCAGATCTATCTTTTCGGCTAAATCTCCTAGCGAAATCTTTCGTTTCGCCATCATTACGTCTAAGTTTACTATAATCGGCATAGGTTAGTTATTTTGGGATTTATTCGGGTTCTCATCTAATGCGTGCCACCAAAAGGTGTAGCGTTGTGTTAGTCTTTTAAAGGCATACAGACAGAAGCAAGTCCATCCAATGTTGATTGATATCCTCACTGCTTTGTTGTCCAACGATGGATGCAACACAAGGAAATAGATGAATGAACTTACAAACAGAGTGGTTGGGTACAAGGGGTTCCTACAAATTCAACATGTACAGAT
>OLOK01002316.1_pt1 | contig 13811 bp, 14 predicted proteins | sample 1672591 | NCBI WGS metagenome assembly OLOK01 (sample SAMEA3136703, study PRJEB25190) | human gut metagenome | biome: human gut; feature: human-associated habitat; material: faeces | place: Austria | collected 2013 | reverse complement strand
CCTGTCTTTTCTCGGATGCTTCCTCTCTCTTATGTCCCCAGGATCTGCTGGGCATAGTGGACCGACTCCATGGCGTCGGCGGCATAGCAGTCGGCCCCAATGGTGTCGGCATAGTCCTGGGTGATCACGGCGCCGCCCACCACCACCTTGCAGGGCAAATCCGCAGCCCGCAGCTGCCGGATGGTCTCCGCCATGGCCGGGGCAGTGGTGGTCATCAGCGCGGACAGCCCCACCAGGGGAATCTTCTTGGTCCGGGCCGCCTCCACAATGGCCTCCGGCGCCACATCCTTGCCCAGGTCCAGCACCCGGAACCGGTAGCTCTCCAGCAGAACCTTCACAATGTTCTTGCCGATGTCGTGGATATCCCCCTTCACGGTGGCCAGGAGAATCTGGGGGGCTCCGCTGTTCTCTCCAGAGGGGAGGTACTCCTTCAGCACCTGAAAAGCCGCCTTGGCCGCTTCCGCGCTCATGAGAAGCTGGGGCAGGAAGAGGGTTCCCTTCTCAAACCCTTTGCCCACCTCGTCCAGGGCAGGCACCAGCTCCCCATTGATGATGTCCAGAACCGCCTGGCCGCTCTCCGCTAAAACCTTGGCCTGGGCCGCAGCCCCTTCCTTGAGGCCCTTGCATACCGACTGGCGCAGCCCCAAGGTATGGGCCTGCGACACGGGAGCCGGGGAACTGGCGGTCTCCCCCTGGAAGGCCTCCATGTAGGCCTGGCACTGGTCATCCAGCCCCGCCAGGGCCCGATAGGCACGGTAGGCCCCCATCATCGCCTCGCTTTTGGGGTTGATGATGGCCCCATCCAGCCCCTGTTCCAGAGCCATGGTAAAGAAGCTCTGGTTCAGCTGCTCCCGCTTGGGCAGGCCAAAGGAGACATTGGACACCCCCAGGGCAGTCTTGACTCCCAGCTCCTCCTTGGCCCGGCGGAGGGTTTCCAGGGTAACCTTGGCGTTGTCCCCTCCGGCGCTGACCGGCATGGTCAGGCCATCCACCAGCAGCTCGCGCCGGGGAATCCCCATCGCCTCCGCCCGCCGGACAATCTTTTCCGCAATGGCCAGCCGCCCTTGGGCGTCGGCGGGAATGCCCTCGTCATCCAGTGTCAGGCAGACCAGGCCGCCGCCGTACTTCTTCACCAGGGGAAGGATGGTCTCCAGGCTCTCTTCCTTTCCGTTGACAGAATTCACAAGGGGTTTGCCATTGTACCGCCGCAGGGCGGCCTCCATGGCGGCGGGGTTGGAGGTGTCCAGCTGCAGGGGCAGCCCCGTCACCTCCTGGATGGCCTCCACCGTCTGGGTGAGCACCGCCGGCTCATCCAGGCCGGGCAGGCCCACATTGACGTCCAAAATGTGGGCGCCGGCCTCCTCCTGCTGGAAGACCTCCCCCAATACATACCCCATATCCCCCTCCCGCAGGGCGGTTTGGAGTTTTTTCTTTCCGGTGGGATTGATCCGCTCCCCGATGACGACCGGGTCCCGGCCGTCCAGGGCCACCGCCTGACAGTAGGAGGAGATCAGCAGGGTATCCCGCTGGGGAATCTCCGGCAGCGGAATGTCCTGGGTGGCCTGGATCAGCGCCCGCAGGTGGTCGGGGGTGGTCCCGCAGCACCCCCCCAAAAGGGTGGCCATGGGGGCCAGAGGGCGCATCTGCCGGGCATAGTCGGCAGGGCTCACATCGTATACCGCTTTGCCCCCCTCGCTGCGCGGCAGACCCGCGTTGGGCTGGAGGAGCAGGGGGGTGGAGGTATCCTCCCACAAGGCCTGAAACACAGGGGCCATCTCCTTGGGGCCCAGGCCGCAGTTCAGACCAAAGACATCCACACCCAGCCCCTCCAGCAGCGCCACCGCCGCCCGGGGGGAGCCGCCGGTGAGGAGTTTTCCCGTCTCATCAAAAATCAGGCTGGCCAGAATGGGCAGGTCACAGTTCTCCTTGGCCGCCAGGACCGCCGCCTTCATCTCATACAAGTCACTCATGGTCTCAATGAGAATGCAGTCCGCGCCGGCCTGGGCCGCGGCCCGGACGGTCTCGGCAAACAGCCCCACCGCCGCCTCAAAGTCCAGGTCCCCATAGGGCCGCAGCAGCTTCCCCGAGGGCCCGATATCTGCACAGACATAGCCGTCTGTCACCCCCGCCTGGTCCATGGCCGCCCGGACGTTGGCCACGGCAGCGGTCATCACCTGGGCCGGGGTCACCCCATAGGGGGCCAGCTTGGGGGCGCTGGTTCCAAAGGTATTGGTGGTAATCAGGCGGCAGCCGGCTTCCAAGTAGGCCCGGTGGACCCCCTGCACCGCCTGGGGATTCTCCATCCCCCACACATCGGGAAGCAGCCCTTCCGGCAGTCCCGCCGCCTGGAGCATACTTCCCATGCCGCCGTCCAGATAGAGGCGGCGCTCCTTCATCGCCTGGAGCAGTGGTTTCATAGGACAACGCCCCTTTCTTCCTCTCCCTCCGGTGCGGACCGGAAGGGACAATCTGTTTTATTGCATCGCATACATTTTTGGCCGCAGGCCTCCTCCGGCCGATCACTGACGCCCACCAGGGCGGTGATGGATTTCTCCGGCACCAGCATTCCCCCTTCCGTGAGGGTCAGCCCGATCCGCTTGGGGGCCTGGAGCAGGTCCAAAACCCGGCCCTGCGCCGTCAGGCTCCAGTCCCCATACCCCGGACTGAAAGGGGGTGTCAGGAATTCCCCGGCCCCCAGTTGGGGCAGCAGGCCGGCGCAGTAGGCGGCGCACAGGTCATCCAGCCACACCGCGCACACCGCCTGGCCCACCGCCGCCTTGGCCATGGACTGGACACTCCAGCGGCGCAGCAGGCGGTCGGTCTCCGCCCCCAGCGTCACCGCGAACAAAACGCCCTGGGTACAGTGGCGCAAGTGCCAGTCCAAATCCCGGCTCTCCCCGGCAAACAGGGAAAGGGACAGCCGCCTCCCCAGCAGACGGGGGGTCACTGTCCCTTCCAGTTCCCGCTGGCAGTCCCGGGCCCAGGCCGCCGCCTCCGGCCACAGCGGCTTCCCGGCGGCCCCCAGGTAGCGGGCAATCTCTCTCTGGTCCAGTCTCATGTCCGGCCCAGCACCTTCGACAGGTTTTCCGCAATGCCCGCCGCCACATCCGGCTTGTTCATGGTGTAGACATGCACCCCCCGGACCCCATTGGCCACCAGGTCCACCATCTGCTCGGCGGCATAGACAATGCCCGCCTGCTTCATGGCGTCCGGGCGTTCCCGGAACTTATCCAGGATCATGCGGAACCGGTTGGGCAGGGTGGTCCCCGACAGGGAGAGAATCCGGGTCATCTGCGCCGCGTTGGTCACCGGCATGATCCCCGCCAGCACCGGCACCGTGATGCCCACCTGCTGGGCCCGGTACAGAAAACTGTACAGGGCGCTGTTGTCGAAAAACATCTGGGTCACCAGAAAATCCACCCCGCAGTCCACCTTTTCCTTCAAGTGGCGCAGGTCCTCCCTCTGACTGGGGCACTCCACATGCCCCTCTGGATAGCAGGCCCCGCCGATGGAAAACCCACCATAGGCCCGAATCTCCTCCACCAGGTCCCGGGCATAGCGGTAATCCCGGGGGGCCGACGGATCATAGCCCTCGGGGTAGTCCCCCCGCAGGGCCAGGATATTCTCAATCCCCGCCTGGCGCAGGGCATCCAGTTCATGGTGAATCCGGTCCCGGTCAGAGGAGACACAGGTCAAGTGGGCCAGGGCGGTCACCCCCTGGGCCTGGACAATCTGGGCGATCTTTCCCGTATAGGCGGAGGTACCGCCCCCCGCCCCATAGGTCACGCTCATAAAATCGGGCTTCAGCTGGGCAATCTTTTCCACCGCTGAGGCCACCGAGGCAAAATCACTGTCTTTCTTGGGCGGGAAGGCCTCAAAAGACAGGGTCACCTCCTTTTTCTTCCATACATCTTTGAGTTTCACTGGGGTCTCCTTTTACTCAGACACAGGGGCGCTCGTCTCCTCCCCATCCTGCCGGGCCGCCAGGCGGATGCCCGCCAGGGTCAGGGCACAGACGAACCAGAAAATGAGCATCACCCGGGGATAGTTCCAGATATAGTCGGCCAGGCCGCAGACCATGGTTCCCATCAGCGCGGCGGCCCCGCCCAGGATGGTCATACGGACCACCGGGTCACAGGTGGCCCGGGCCACTGCCCGGCAGCCCTTCTTGAAGGTCCACAAAATGCCGCCCACGAAGGAAATGACACCCACCAGCCCCGTCTCACACCAAACCTGCAGATAGATATTATGGCAGTGGACGAAGTGGTCCTTCCCGTGGAAGAGATTCAAATCTCCGATGGCCTGCCGCACCGCGTCAGAGCCCAGGCCGGCGCCCAGGACGGGGCGCTGTTGCAGGAACTCCCCCGCCGCCTGATACAGGGGGAAGCGGCTGTTGGTGGAGGTGTCAGAGGTATTAAATATTGTGAGAATTCGGTTGAATACCGTATCCGGCAAAATGGCCAGAACCACCAGGGCCGCCAGAATCCCGAAGGGGATGAGCTTCCGGTTCCACAGCACCACAAAGACTACTGCCGCGAACGCCAGACCCACCCAGCTGGCCCGGGAATAGGTCATGGCCATGGCCACGCAGCCCACAGCGGCACTGAAAAAGCCCAGGAAACGGCCCAGCCAGCCCTTGCTGCACAGCATATAGGCGATGGCCACGGGGATCAGCAGAAGCAAAACCTCGGCAAAGGTATTGGGGTTTTCATAAAAGCTCCAGACGCGGCCGGGCATCCCCTTGTTCAGGTTCATGTCCACGTAGGAGGGGTTGACCTCCACCCCCTGAATTCTCTGGTACAGCCCCGCCAGGGACATCACCAGGAGAGCCAGGGAGGAAAAAGCCATGAGCCGGGTCAGATGCCGCCAGGTCTCCACCGTACTGACAATGACCACCACACAGAGCATGCACGTCACGTAGTAGAGCAGAAAGCGGGTGGACAGGGAGGGGTAGGCCGACAGGGGCCAGGCCACCAGGATCATCGCCCCAAAGGCCACAATCCAGGGCCCCAAAAAGGCCAGATCCAGCCGGAAGTTCCGCTTCCGCATGCCCGAGGCCACCGCCAAAAGGAAGCAGAGGAGAAACCCGGCGAAGCTGTACGCGTTGTTCCAGTATTTGAACGGGATCACCATGATCACCAGCATCAGCCAGGCCACCGCCAAGGGGGTCTCCTCCACCACCGCGAACACGATCCGGGCGGCCACACTGTTCTCAAATGCCTCCCGGCAGGCGCCATACAGCTTCTGCAGCAGGATGGTGGGAATACTGAGCAGGAAGGTCAAAATCCGGCACAGGCCGCTGTCCTTCCAGGCCTTGGACAGACAGCCCTCCCGGGTTACAAATTGGATCAGGACACTTCCGGCGCAGGCCCGGCTCCAGGCCTGGGCAATCCCCCGGAGCACCTTGGCCAGCAGACTGTATTCATACCGCGCCCGCAGCCAGAGCCACACCGGGAGCAGCAGGCGTCCGAGCACGCTGCTCTGGACCACTTCCACAGGCAATCACTCCTTTCCTTCATCATGGTATCATTGATTGACATATGCGCCATCCCCTGCCGTCTCTTTCTGCTGTTGGGCCTGGGCCACGCTCTCAATATAGCGGACTGTGTTATCCAAAATCACCGGGGTGCAGAAAAAAGCCTGCCCTTCCTCCGGTGGGTATAGTCCACCTTCCACACCGTACTTGGCAAAGGCTGCCACAACGGCGTCGTTTGCCTCTTCGTAGGATACTGGAGAAATCTTTGTCTCCGACCACTGACGAATCGCCTGCAATTCCTCCTCCAGCATCTCTTCGGTACAGTAAAATGGAAAATCGTCAAAGAAACCTGTATAGGTCTCCCAGTAATCCATGGGCTCCTCCCCCAGATGCCGATATTCCGCCTGGGTTTGGGTTTGATATGTCTGGAAAGACACCGGCGATCCCTCATCCAGAATACGGTGGGAGGCCCACTCTCCCAGCAGCACGCAACACAGAGCCGCAGCAACCATGCACAGGGGACCAATCCAAGTTTTTCTCATAGGATAGCTCCTTTCTGATGCGGGTTCTCCCTCCTAAATTTAGGATACCATAGGAAGATACTTTGTCAATCCGCAATCCAGAAAGTCATGGGGGCTTCTCCCCTACCCCCATCTTCACTGATCGGATCACCCTCGGTTTTTCATCCCATACAACAGCGAGAGCAAAAAGAACCGCCGCCGGCGGACCAGGTCAGCCACAATCTGTTTGTTCCGGCCCAGGCCCTGGGGCTGAATGGCCTGAATGGCCCGGGCCATGGCCGGCAGCTGACAGATGCCCCGGATTCTCCGGCGTTTCTCCGCCAGAGAGGCGGCGTTGCTGGCGGCAAACTCATTGCCAATGGCGATCAGCAGCCCCGACCAGTAGGAGTTTTCCCGCCAGAGGGGCATATTTTCCCCCAGGCCCATGCGCTGGGCCAGGTCCTCCTTGGCCTTCATAAAGCCCTGAAAGGTCTGCATATAGTCCGGCAGATACCGCCGGGTGACGGACACGGGATTTTGCAGATATTGGTACACCGGCTGGTCCACCATGGCCAGCTTCCGGGCATAACAGAAATATTCCAGCAGAAAGAGTTCGTCCTCCAGGTACGCCCCGGCAAAGGCCATATTGTGCCCTTGAATGATCTCCCGGGAGAACAGAAAACGCCAGACAAACCCATTGAGCACCTCTCCGGGCTTGCCCATGCGCTCTCCCAGCAGGCGGTCCACAATCCCCCTGCGAATCTCCTCCGGGCCGTAGACGCCGGCGGGGAGGGCGCTGGGTTCCTTCTCCTGGCGTCCATCCGTCTCCACCCGGTTGTGGGCGCCCCCCGCCGTGTCCGCACCGGCCTCCCGCAGGGCACGATACAGGGTTTCCAGCGCATCGGCGGGCAGCCAGTCGTCCGCGTCCACAAAGGACAGATAGGTTCCCCGGGCCTGAGCCATGCCCAGGTTCCGGGCCGAGCTCACCCCGCCGTTCTCCTTGTGGAAAACCCGTACCCGGCTGTCCTCCCCGGCAATCTGGTCGCAGAGCGCGCCGCTTCCGTCTGGGGAGCCATCGTCGATCAGCAAGACCTCCAGATCCCCCATCGTCTGTGCCAGGATGGATTCTGTGCACTTACGCAGAAATGCCTCGGCACGATAAACGGGTACAATCACCGAAATTTCCGGCATACACGCCCCTCCTTTTCGGTCATATCCTTCCGGTGCCACCCTGGGGGCCGGCCCGGCAGGCCATGGAATCCATGCCGGCCGAACCCCTTCGGGCATGCTCCGGTTTTGTTACTGGCAGGCGGCCTTCAACTGCTCTGCCCGGTCGGTTTTCTCCCACAGGACCCCCAGGTCCTCCCGGCCCATGTGGCCATAGGCGGCCAGCTGCCGGTAAATGGGCTTTTGGAGCCCCAGATCCCGGATGATGGCAGCCGGACGCAGGTCAAAGACTTGTTCCACTGCGTCGGAGAGCTGTTCGTCCGGCACCGTTCCGGTGCCGAAGGTATCCACGCGGACAGAGACGGGGCGGGCCACACCAATGGCATAAGCCAGCTGGACCTGGCAGCGCCGGGCCAGCCCGGCGGCCACCACGGTTTTGGCCACCCACCGGGCGGCGTAGGCCGCGGAGCGGTCCACCTTGGTGGGGTCCTTTCCGGAGAACGCGCCGCCGCCGTGGGGGGCGGACCCGCCGTAAGTATCCACAATGATCTTCCGTCCGGTGAGACCCGTGTCCCCCTGGGGCCCGCCGATGACAAAGCGCCCGGTGGGGTTGACATAGATCTTCGTGTTCTCGTCCATTAAGTGGGCCGGCACCGTGGGCCGGATCACCCGTTCAATCATATCCTTGCGGATCTGATCCAGCTCTGCCTTGGGGCTGTGCTGGGTGGACAGAACCACCGTATCCACCCGGACCGGCTGGTTGTTCTCATCGTACTCCACCGTCACCTGGGTTTTGCCGTCGGGACGGAGGTAATCCACCTGCCCCTCCTTGCGGACCTGGGTGAGGCGCTGGGCCATTTTATGGGCCAGGGAAATGGCCAGGGGCATGCACTCCGGGGTCTCGTCACAGGCATAGCCAAACATCATGCCCTGATCCCCTGCGCCGTTGTCCAGCTGGCTGTCGCCCTCGGCCTTGGCCTCCAGCGACTGGTCCACTCCCAGGGCGATGTCGGCACTCTGCTCGTCGATGTTGGTGATGATGCCGCAGGTGTCGCAGTCAAAGCCATACTTGGCCCGGTCATAGCCGATTTCCCGGATCACCTGCCGGGCAATCTTAGGAATGTCCACATAGCAGCTGGTGCTGATCTCCCCCATAATGTGGATGAGACCCGTGGACGCCGTGGTCTCACAGGCCACCCGGCCCGTGGGGTCCTGGGCCAGGATGGCGTCCAGCACCGCGTCGGAGATCTGGTCGCAAATTTTGTCGGGATGTCCTTCTGTTACGGACTCGGATGTAAAAAATCTGTGGCTCATTGGGAAAGAGTCCTCCTTCATATAAATAATCTATCTTTCATTCCGTGTTTCTCAATCGAGTTACTGGCACGGGTTGATCTGATCCAAACCCGTCTTGGCGGGAAGAGGTCCGCCCTCACTCCACCGACCAGCTGCTCAGGTAAGCCTCCTGTTCCGGGGTCAGCACGTCAATGGACAGACCCTGGGCGGCCAGTTTGGCCCGGCCAATGGCGTCGTCAATGGTGTCCGGGACCGGGTAGACCTTCTTCTCCAGACCGGTCTGTTTGGTCAGCCACTCCGCTGCCAAGGCCTGGACCGCGAAGGACATATCCATGATCTCCGCGGGATGTCCGTTTCCGGCGGCCAGATTTACCAGGCGGCCCTCCGCCAGCACATTCAGGGTATGCCCGTTGGGCAGCGTATAGCCCACAATGTTCTCCCGGCGCACTTCGGACCGCGCCGCCATCTCCCGCAGGGCGGCCACCGCCACCTCACAGTCAAAGTGGCCAGCGTTGGCCAAGAGCACATTGTCCTTCATGGCCGCAAAGTGGCGCCCCACAATCACGTCCCGGCAGCCGGTCACGGTGACAAAGACGTCCCCCAGCGGGGCGGCCTGGTCCATGGTCATCACCTGGAAACCGTTCATGGTGGCATCCAGGGCCTTGAAGGGGTCAATCTCCGTGACGATCACCCGGGCGCCCAGGCCGGCGGCCCGCATGGCCACGCCCTTCCCGCACCAGCCGTACCCGGCCACCACCACAGTCTTGCCGGCCACCACCAGGTTGGTGGTGTGCATGATGCCGTCCCAGACCGACTGCCCGGTGCCGTATTTGTTGTCATAGTAATGCTTGGCCTTGGCGTCGTTGACCGCCATCATGGGGCAGGGCAGGATGCCCGCCTTCTCCCGGGCTTTCAGACGAAGGATGCCGGTGGTGGTCTCCTCACAGCCGCCGATCAGGCAGTCCGCGTACGCCTGGCACTGGCCCCCCAGCAGGTCGATCAGGTCCCCGCCGTCATCAATGACCAGGTGGGGGTGGCACTTCAGGGTCTCCGTGAGGTGCTGCTGGTACTCCTCCGGGCTGGCCCCGTGGATGCCAAAGGTCTCCACCCCCATGGACGCCAGGCCGGCGGCCACGTCATCCTGGGTGGACAGGGGGTTGGAACCGGTCAAATAGACTTCCGCGCCCCCCTGCTGGAGCACATAGCCCAGGTTGGCGGTCTTTGCCTCCAGATGGACCGACACCGCCACACGGAGCCCCTGAAAGGGTTTCTCCCGCAGAAACCGGGCCTCAATCTGAGACAGCGCGGGCATAAAGTCCCGGACCCATTGAATCTTTTTCCGGCCGGCTTCCGCCAGCGCGGGATCTTTAACAATGCTCATCTTCTTCCGCTCCTTTCTTCACATTCTATGTGAAAATATAGGCGCTGACCGGCCGCCCACAAAAAAAGGCTTCCGTCAGGAAGCCTTGGTCGCTGGACGCGGCGCCTCCTTATCGCTGTTAGCAGAACCACCTTGCCCGCAGGCAGGTTGGTGTGAGGTCATCAAGCTAACTCTCTCGCCCACTCTCGATAATGCGCTCCTATTCAATTCACGCGAAAAACATTTACGCTATATTATACACCATCCGCCGGAAAAGGCAAGAAAAATTTTTCAGGATGCGGACAATTTGAAAAGAGAGGCAATTGTTTACAGTTTATTGTAGACTTCCCGCCGGAAAGCGGGTAGAATAAGGTAGACAATCTATCCCATTTCACAAGGAGGTCATTTCTTTGCGCGCCATGCAACAGTGGCTGGACCGTTTCTGCTACAAGCACCCCCGTCTGAGCATCCCGGGTCTCATGCGGTATATCGTCATCGGCAATGTGCTGGTTTTTCTGCTGGACCTGTTCAGCACCGGCGGCTATCCCATTGCCACCAGCCTGCTCAGTTTCAGTTCTGATGCGATCTTACAGGGGCAAATCTGGCGGATCATTACCTTTGTCTTTGTCCCCGCCACCAGCCGAAACATTTTCCTGTTTGCCATCACCCTCTACTTCTACTACTTCATCGGCAACGCCCTGGAGCGGGAGTGGGGTTCCAACAAGTTCACCATTTTCTATTTCTTCGGCATTCTGCTGAACATTCTGGTGGGCTTTCTGGTGGGCACCGCGTCCATGTACTATGTCAATATGTCCATGTTCTTCGCCTTTGCCACCCTCTATCCCAACTTGCAGTTCCTGCTCTTCTTCATCATCCCGGTCAAGGCCAAGTGGCTGGCCTGGATTGACGCGGCCTACTTTGCCCTGGCGGTCCTCCAGTATCTGCTGACGGGGCACTTCCTGTACGCGCTGATTCCCATTGTGGCTGTGCTCAACTACCTTCTGTTCTTCGCCGCGGACATCGGCAGCCAGTTCTCCTACTGGAAAGGCCGGGCCAAGAACCGGGCAAGGCAGAACCAGTACCGGCAGGCCTACAACCATCCCGGCAGCGGCCCCAAGGTGGTCAACTTCCACGACGCCAAAACCAAGACCAAAACCCAATACCTGCACAAGTGCGCCGTGTGCGGCAAGACCGACCTGACCGACCCGCAAATGGAGTTCCGCTACTGCTCCCGGTGCAACGGCTACTACTGCTACTGCGCCGACCACATCAACAACCATATTCACATCCAATGAGAGCCCGAACGGGCTCCTCTCCAGGAGGCGATATTCTATGACCGATCAGGCTCTGGTGGAGCTGGCCTTCACCATGCTGGAAAAATCCTATGTTCCTTACTCCCGCTTCCCCGTGGGCGCCGCGCTGGAGGGGACGGACGGGACCGTATATACCGGCTGCAATGTGGAAAACGCCGCTTACGGCTCCACCCTCTGCGCCGAGCGCACCGCCCTGGTCAAGGCCGTCAGTGAGGGCTGCCGGTCCTTTACCCGTCTGGCAGTGGTGGGCAACAGCGCCGATTACTGCTGGCCCTGCGGCGCCTGCCGGCAGATGCTCTACGAGTTTGCCCCCGACCTGGAGGTGCTGGTGGCCCGGCAGGATCACACCTTTGTCAAATACACCCTGCGCCAGCTTCTCCCCCAGGGCTTCGGGCCGGACTCCCTGGCCTGACCCCGTCCCTATAACGACGCCCCCGCCCCGGCGGAGACGCCGCTCCGCCCCCGCGTCTCAAAGGAGGTATCCTGATGGATCTGCAAGAATATCTGGCCCGTATGAATTCCGGCGAACCCGTGGAGGGCGGCGGCGAGATGCACCGCTTTATGCGGGAAATCAATGAGGTCACCATGCGCCTGACCTGTGAGCTCAACGCCAAGTACCACACCGGGGAGGAAATCCGGGAGATTTTCTCCAAAATCATTGGCAAGCCCGTGGATAAGAGCTTCCGCCTCTTTCCCCCCTTCTACACCAACTGCGGCAAGAACACCACGGTGGGCAAAGGGGTCTTTATCAACACCGGCTGCCACTTCCAGGACCAGGGCGGCATCACCCTGGGCGACGGTACCTTTTTGGGCAACAACGTGGTGCTGACCACCATGAACCACGACTTTGACCCAGAGAAGCGCTCCACCACCTACCCCGCCCCCATCGTCACCGGGAAGAACGTCTGGATCGGCTCCAGCGTTACGGTGGTTCCGGGGGTACATATCGGGGACGGCGCCATCATCGGGGCCGGGTCCGTGGTCACCAAGGACATCCCGCCCTACACCATCGCGGCAGGTGTCCCCGCCCGGGTGATTCGGAAGATTGACCCCAAAACGGATCATTACCCCTCCACCTATAAAAATCGAAAAAAATAAGGCCTCTCTAAACAGGGAGACGGCGGGTTTGCCACCCGCCGTCTCCCTGTTTGCATCATTCTTCCTGTGCAGATTGCCCCTCACTGGCTTGCCCCGCCTCGTCGTTCATGTTTTGGTTCTGCTCCAGAAGCGCCAAAATGCGCCGCAGAAAGGAAATACACCAAACCCCTGTGATGGAAATAGCAAGGACAATCATAATCACCCCAAGGAAATAGGGGTCAATGAGATAGGAAAAAATCATCACGCCAAAGCAGGATACCAAAACAATCCAAAAGGTTGACCATTCAAATTTCACCATATCATCTCACCTCTCCATACGTGCAAGACACAAATGCTTCTCTCTTTCCTCTCTTTGCGTATGTACAGTTTACCATAATTTCTCATTCTCTGTCAAACTTATTTGTATAGTTTGTTTTTTCTTTTGCGCGAGAACAGAAAACAGAGGAACGATGTTTTGAAACACCGTTCCTCTGTTTGTTCTCTCCTGGATGGCAGAGCTAACATAAGCGTTTTCTGTTTCTCCGCCGATCAAGGGGTTGGGTTGGATTTTACGCATTCCCGCGCGCTGTCCGCTCCACGCGATCCTCTCGGAAAAAGAGAGTGATGCACCAAATGGCAGACAGGCAAACCAGGATATACACCAGCCGGCTCAGACCGCTGGCGGAGCCGCCAAAGAGGGCCGCCACGATGTCCAGGCCGAAAATCCCGATGCTGCCCCAGTTTAAGCCACCAATGATGACCAAGACCAGGGCGATTCTGTCGATCACCTTCATAGGGAACCTCCTGGAACCACAACTGCGTGGTCCATTGGATTTTCGAAGCCCGGCAAGAGGCATTGCCCCTTCCGGTCTCCGTAAGGTAGTATGTCCCGCCCCTCCGGCCGCCATGCTGGAACATTTTTCTTTTTTTCAGCCGGGATAGTAATTGATGACCAAACCGGTGACCCGCTCGTCCCCGGCGTTTCGATAGGTATGGTCCGCCGTGGAGTCAAAGCCCAGCGCATCCCCCGGCCCCAGCCGGTAGGACTTCCCCCCGGTCTCCACCGTCAGCTCCCCCTCCAAAACCGTGATATATTCCTGTGCCTGGGCCAAGTGGCCTGGGGAGGTGTTGGCGGTATGGGGGTCCAATTCCATGTAAAACAGCTCAAAGGACCGCTCCGGCCCCCCCTGAAAATAGCAGTACACCCGATAGTGGCCGTTCCCCTCGGTCTGGGGAGAGAGCTCCTCCCGCCGGACCAGGGTGGGGCCGGGCTCACTTCCCTCCAGCAGCCGGGTATAGGGCACCTTCAGTCCATTGGCAATTTTCCAAATGGTGTTGATGGTGGGATTTCCCATCCCCTTCTCCATCTCCGAGAGCATCGCCTTGCTGATCCCCGCCAGGCCCGACAGCTGGCCCAACGTGAGATTGCGTTCTGTTCGCAGCTGCTTTAGGTTTGCCCCAATGCGCTTGCCCCAATCCATGCAAAATCCTCCTTCGGCCTCTTGACAAAAAAATCGAACAGTTGTAAGATATAGCAGTCTTTTGTTCGATATTTTGGATTTTTGTACAGTATAATAATTTTATTATACGGTAAATAAGTATGAAAATTAAAAGTCAAAAAGGTG
>OLOK01002307.1_pt1 | contig 13857 bp, 7 predicted proteins | sample 1672591 | NCBI WGS metagenome assembly OLOK01 (sample SAMEA3136703, study PRJEB25190) | human gut metagenome | biome: human gut; feature: human-associated habitat; material: faeces | place: Austria | collected 2013 | reverse complement strand
GATATACACGCAGCTTACTACTACATAACATTTTTTAAAGGGGGATATATTATGGCGTTACATGTTATGGACGAGGCCAACCGCTGCTTACAGTGCAAAGTGCCTCAGTGTCAGAAGGGATGTCCTATCAACACTAACATTCCTATGGCAATCCGTTTACTTAAAGAGAATAAGCTTAACGAAGCTGGTAAAATGCTTTTCGAGAACAACCCGCTTACTACCGTGTGCAGTCTTATCTGCAATCATGAGAACCAGTGTGAAGGTCACTGTGTACTTGGAAGAAAGGGCGCTCCTGTACATTTTTCTACTATTGAGAATTATATCTCAAGTACATATGCCAACCAGATGACCGAAGGTCCTAAGCCTTCTAACGGCATGAGAGTCGCAATCATCGGTTCAGGTCCTGCCGGTATCACTATTGCAATTATTCTTGCAAGATACGGATATCAGGTTACTATATTTGAAGGAAAGGACAAGATTGGCGGCGTATTAAGATACGGTATTCCGGAATTCAGACTTCCTAAGACTGTTCTTGACGACATTGAATACAGACATCTTGCCTTAAAGGGAATCAAAATTCGTCCTAACACCACTATCGGTGGTGCCATCGGAATTGATGATTTATTCCGTGACGGCTACAAATCTATATTCATTGGTACTGGTGTATGGAAGCCTAACTCTCTTCACATTAAAGGAGAGACATTTGGCAATGTCCACTTTGGTATCAATTACCTCAACAATCCTGACAGCTACCACCTTGGTGAAACTGTTATTGTTATCGGTGCCGGTAATGCCGCTATGGACGTTGCAAGAACTGCCAAGAGAAAGGGCTCCCGTAATGTCATCTGTTTCTCTATCACTAAGGAAGTTGCTGCAAGCAAATATGAATTCAGCTATGCACAGCTTGAAGGAATCACATTTGAATATAACAAACGCCCTGTTGAGATTAAAGATGACGGTGTTATATTCAGGGATATTATTGAGAATGAAGATGGAACTTTCACTGACATAGAAGGCACTGATACACTTCATCACTCAGACAGTGTTATCATCTCTATCAGTCAGGGACCTCAGAACCGTATTGTCAACACAACAACAGGTCTTAAGGCTACTGCAAGGGGACTTCTTGACGCAGACGAGACTGGTCACACAAGCCGTCCGGGTATATTTGCATCAGGTGATGTTGTCAACGGTGCAAGAACCGTAGTAGAAGCTGTCGCACACAGCAAGATTGTAGCAGAATCAATGCATCAGTATATGCAGTCTCTGCCGAAAGATAGTGAATAAATAGAATATTCTTAATATTACATCAGGTGGAAGTATGTATCAGCCAATACATATTTCCACCTGATTGTCTGTATATGACTTACGCTCGATTTATTACGAGCTGTGTGGGAGTTAATGCCGTTATATGCATAAGGTCTGTGAGTGAAAGCTCGTTCAAGCGAAGCGCGTTTGCTTTCGCTCACAGTAATAGCCTTTGCAGATGACGGCATTTACTCCCACTAAGCGCAGTAATCCATGAGAGCGTAAGCCATATACAGACGAGCTGGTGGAATACCATTGTCTATACTACTTCAACATCACCATATCCGCTATATACCACTTGCCGCTTCTTTTTACGAATATATACTCCATATGAGTAGGGTAATCTTTGAAACTGCCACTGTTATAGGATACTTGTAAATCAAAACTTACTTCACATGAAAAACAATCTTTTGTATATGACTGGTAATTATATACTTTCATATCACTGAATGCTGGTTCCCTGCTTACCCCTAACCATATATTAGTCCTTGATATTCTGGACAGGTATGAGTATGCATATGAGCCAGGCAGTATGTATGGTGAAAGCTTTGCAAAGCTTTCATAATTAACTACATATTTACCGTAAATTTCTGTAATCTCTTTTATACGGCTTTCCTGTTCCTCTATCAGCTTGCCATTAGCTTCAAATCCAAATTCATATACATTATCTGTGCTGCTTATAAGCTCCAGTTCACTGTTATACACAGGACCTGTTGCTTTTATTTCATGTTCTTTATATACATTCTCTATATGATATGTTGTTGTCTTAGGCATATTAATGTGTTTGGCAACATTACTTAGTACCTCTGCATCTTTAGTTTCTGTTACATATTCACTTCCTAGCTTATTGCCATCAACTGTCACTTCTGAATTCTCCGGAACTATTATCTCATAGGTCTTTCCTTCACAGCTAAGTCCTGACACATCCGCAATTGTCCACTCATTTTTACTTCTTTTCTCAAGATATATTATTATATCTGTTTTCTGCCCGTCTTTCTTTAACTGATATACCGGATTATCATTAGTGTACTCACCAGATTTCTTAGTGTACGCCCACGCTCCCTCACATAATACATTTTTAATATATTCTCTCACAGCTTCATCTAACGCTTCACTGCCTTCATAAGCGTTTTCCCCCGTGTGTACATACTTTGTGAAATCTCCTGTATCCTGTAATTGTATCTGTTCAGTTATCTTATCCATAGCATACTCTGGTCGTGACTGCTCATACTTTTTTAAAGCTGTCCACAGGATGCTCCACAGTACAACAAATCCTATCAGTACTATGGTGACAACTATTATATATATTTTCCAGAATAACGGGATTTTTATTGTCTTTTTAATCATTATTTTCTCAGCCTCCGGCCTGCCCCTTTTTAAACATTTATTTAACAATTATTGTTGTCGGTAAATCTCTTGGTCCATACATTGATGCACAACTGTTGATGTATTCTCCATTGTAATACATAAGTGATGATGAACCACCATCAAGATTAGCCGCATTAACTGCACCATACTCAAGCATGAGCTCTATCACATCTGAATATGACGCTCCCAGACTGTTTACCTGGCGTCCATCTATTACTACAAGCAGTATTGAACCATCTTCTCTCTGTCCGATTGCTGTTCTTGGATTAAGACCGCTTCCGCTCCCATTAACTTCAACCGCTTCTCCATTAACAACAAGCACCGGCCCGAAGCTTACGGCATCTCTTACTCCCCGGTCAAGTGCCGCCTGTGCTGTCATATCTCCCACTACAAGTACATTATTATTGTCTATACCTATAATTCCATAAGTTGTTCCCAGTGACCCCCACTTTAACCTGCCTTCTGATATAACAAGTCCATCCGGCTCGCCACCTATTCCTACAATCTTATCCGCGCAGCCACCTGTTCCTACTCCTCCTGCATCCCGAAAACCGCCGGCATTAGTCGCAGCTATTGCGCCATAGCTTTCCGCTATCTCTGATACTTTCTTTCCCTTACAGCTTTTCCCATATTCTCCGCTTGTTCCTACCATAACTCTTGATGGGTCTCTTACAATCATCATCTTACCTCTGTAAGTATCCTTCTCTATATCAATAACCTCTATCATTGATTTTTCTTCTTGTGTAAGAATTGTTGTATCTGATATAAGCGAAGAATCTGTCACTTCATCTGTCTTCTGTATGGAATTGATTGCTCTTATTCTGGCTATCTCTTCATCTGAAAAAAATAGTGTTACAAGTATTCCTCCTGCACTTGATTCCATTGCTGAATTAACAAACAGATTTCTTGCTGTCTTTGATGGTCCGAATTCCATAATTCTTACAACGCCTAACAGCCCTATAAGAAGCAGAACCACTGTGGTAAGAATACATATTCCTACTCTCCTTACTATTTTCAATGCTATCCTTTTCTTTGTCATAATTTCTATCCTTTCACACAAAGTGAAAAAATTATAGCATAAAAAAAGGCCAGAGTAAATCACTCTGACCATTATCTTAGACATATTCTGTTATAAATATATTCTACATATCTGCAAGCAATTCCTTTGCCTTGTCCATAGAATCCATATGAACATAAATATCGCACTTAGAATTCTTGCTGTTATTAAGGAACTTGAACACGCCTGTGTGGAAATTCCACTTCTCAAAATATGATATATTGTTTCTTCTAAGCACTCTCTCTATCTTTCTGCTTTCTTCTAATGTTACATCAGAACGCAATAAACGTTCATTAGTTCCGACTTCTGACATACTGCTGCACCTCTTTACTAACGTCTGTTATATTAGTATGTTATCACATTTTTAATGTAAAATCTACTTTAGAAAATTAAAAAATCGGTCTGAACACTTGTCCAGACCGAATAAACATTTAAAGAATATCAATTAAGCGATTGTGTAAATCCATCCCTTAGGAGCTTCAATCTTGCCCATCTGGATACCTGTTAAAGTATCGTACAGCTTCTGGATTGTAGGACCCATCTTCTCCATTCCGCTTGGGAAGCAGATTTCCTTACCATGGTCGTTAATCTTTCCAACAGGTGAGATAACTGCAGCTGTACCACAAAGACCACACTCTGCAAAATCCTTAACTTCATCAAAGAGAACTTCTCTTTCTTCAACCTCTAATCCAAGATATTCCTTAGCAACAACCATTAATGAACGGCGTGTGATTGATGGAAGAATTGAATTAGACTTTGGTGTTACGAACTTACCATCTTTAGTGATGAATATGAAGTTAGCGCCACCTGTCTCCTCAACCTTAGTTCTTGTTGCTGGGTCAAGGTACATGTTCTCTGCATATCCTTCTTCATGTGCTGTCATAATAGCATGTAAGCTCATTGCATAGTTAAGTCCAGCCTTGATATGTCCTGTTCCGTGAGGTGCTGCTCTATCAAAATCTGAAACTTTGATAGTAATAGGCTTAGCACCGCCCTTGAAGTAAGGACCTACTGGAGTTGTAAGTACTCTGAACTGATATTCATCAGCAGGCTTAACTCCGATAACAGGGTTACTTCCGAACATGTATGGACGGACATAAAGTGTAGCACCTGAACCAAAAGGTGGTACCCATGCTGCATTAGCTTCTACTGTCTTAGCAACTGCCTCTACCCACTTATCTTCTGGGTAAACTGGCATTTCAAGTCTCTCACATGAATCTTTCATTCTTGCTGCATTCAAATCTGGGCGGAACATAACAATGTGACCATCCTCTGTTGTATAAGCCTTAAGACCTTCAAAACATGTCTGTGCATACTGAAGGACTCCTGCACACTCGTTAATGACAACCTTGTCATCCTCTGTAAGTGTTCCGTTATCCCATGCGCCATCTTTATAGTTGGCTACGAATCTCTTGTCAGTCTTGATGTAACCAAAGCCAAGGCTTGACCAATCAATATTCTTCTTTTCCATTGTTAGTACTTCCTTTCATCTAAAGATACCAATGTAAAAAATGTTTTACACGATTTTGAGCATATTTTACGCTCTTAAAAATGTCATGTCAACATTTCATTACTCATCTCCGGTAATTTCTGTGTAATATTTAGCATAATCGGTTCTTTCTGCCTTAGTAAATGCAATTGCTGTTCTTGGATGCTGATTAGTCTGACCGGTAAGCATGTACTGTACATCACATCCCCATACAACACCTGATGCCTTAAGTGGAACCATATGCTTCTCAATAAACTTAAGCACAGGAACTATATTAAACTTAGGATTTCTTAAGAACCCTAATAATAATTCTGAATAGCAGTTACCTGCACCTCTTCCCATTCCGCTTACTGTTGCATCAAGAAGGCTTACGCCGATTGAGCATGCCTCGATTGTATTGGCAAATGCAAGCTGCTGGTTGTTATGTGCATGTATACCAACACTTTTTCCATACTTCTCTGCTATCTTAATGTATTTGTCAGCAAGTCTTCTTACCTGCTCCGGGTATAATGAACCATAGCTGTCAACAAGGTATATATACTGTGCCTTGCTCTGTGATGCAAGAAGCTCTAATGCAAGGTCTAACTCATTCTCACCTGCTGTTGATATCGCCATAATATTGACTGTAACCTCATATCCCATATCTGAACAGTAGTTAGCCATCTCAATAGCTGCCGGAATGGTATTAATATATGTTGCAACTCTCACCATATCAACAACTGACTCTGACTTAGGTGGAATATCTCTCTTCATATTAGTTCTTCCGACATCAGCCATAACTGATATCTTAAGTGGTGTATCATTCTCGCCAACAATAGCTCTGATATCTTCTTCCTTACAGAACTTCCACTTTCCGAATTCTTTCTCATTAAATATATCCTTATCAGCCTTATATCCAAATTCCATATAATCAACGCCTGCTGCCACATTAGCTTCATAAAGATCTTTAACAAACTCATCAGTGAATTCAAAATTATTCACAAGACCTCCATCTCTTAATGTACAGTCCATAACCTTGATGTCTGGTCTGTAAGAAGTCAAATTACCCCTGTTTTCTGCCATAACCTGTTTCCTCCTGTAAAATTTCTCCCTGAAATTGTTTCCTTTTGGAATTGTACCCCTTTGGGATTGTTCCCTCTTGAGATTGTTTCGCTTTAAACCGTTACGCTTTAAAGCGTTAAACTGTTTTGAATTATAACACATCTTTCGAGGTTGTCAACTGTTAATGTAAGATTTTCAGCTTTGGCCTACTAATCTTTCATAACACTTTGCTTTAGTAGGTCTTTTTCCTCATTCTTGCTTACATAAGCTGACATATCATGCGTAAAAGACCTACTAACTCACCTATCTCTGCCTGTTTAGTAGGTCAACTCCTGCTCTCCATCTCTTTTCCCTAGCTAATTCACCTACTAATCTTCCATTACACTTCATCCTAGTAGGTCTTCGCCTGATTCGCTCTTACATAAGCTGGCTTATCACTCTTAAAAAACCTACTAAACAAACCACTTCTGCCTGTTTAGTAGGTCTCTCCCCACACACCAAAAAATTTGCTTGGCATAGTACAACTACATATCACAACTGCACCAGCTCATCCAAGCAATATACCGTCTCACGACTTCACCATCAGTCTCTCCATAAACACATCCATCAACGCATTAAGCCCCTTAAGATATTCCTTCGCATTAGTGAATTTCTTCTTAGTTACAGTCCATATGAATGCAGGATTAGCGTCTACTCTCATCTGGATTGCACCGCCATACTCGTCAAGAAGCTTCTTTATAGCATCCGGGTCTAATTCAGCCTTAGGATAAACTGTCATAACTGTACGCCATACTGCTGTTCCTGATTCCTGATGCGCAACGCCGCCCTTTATCTCTATCATGCCAAGTTTATGTGCCTTTGACTTGATAAGCGCAATCATAAGCAGATTGTCGGCGCATGATGGCACACTTCCGTATCTGTCTGATAACTCGTCCCTCATATCTGATAATTCATCCATGTTCTCAAGTGCAGCAATTCTCTTATATATATCAAGCTTCTGGTACTCACTCTTAATATATGTTGCCGGAATATAAGCATCCACATCTACATCTATTGTTGTCTCAAACTCATACTCATTCTTAATTCCCTTAAGATTGTTGACCGCCTGATTAAGCATTTTACAGTACAGGTCATATCCTACAGCCGCCATGTGACCGTGCTGGCTGTTTCCAAGCACATTTCCTGCACCTCGGATTTCCAGGTCTTTCATCGCAATCTTAAAACCCGAACCAAAATCCGCAAATTCCCTGATTACGCTGAGTCGCTTCTCCGCTACCTCTGTCAGTACCTTATCTCTTCTGTACAGCAAAAATGCATACGCAGTCCTTGAGCTTCTGCCAACTCTTCCTCTTAGCTGATAAAGCTGAGAAAGTCCAAAACGATCTGCATCTTCAATTATCATTGTGTTGCAGTTGGATATATCCATACCTGTTTCAATTATAGTTGTAGACACCAGCACATCTATCTCACCATTAACGAAATCACACATTATCTTCTCAAGCTCCCGTTTAGCCATCTGACCGTGGGCATATGCCACATTTGCATCAGGAACAAGCTCCTGAATGTGTGCAGCCGCCTCATCAATGCTTCTTACACGGTTGTATACATAGTATACCTGACCGTTTCTGGCAAGCTCTCTTGTGATTGCCTCTCGTATCATCTCATCATTATGCTCTGTAACGAAAGTCTGTATCGGAACACGGTCAACCGGAGGCTCTTCAAGAACACTCATATCCCTGATTCCCGCAAGGCTCATGTGAAGCGTTCTTGGAATCGGAGTGGCACTGAGCGTAAGTACATCAACATTATTCTTTAACTTCTTAATCTTCTCCTTGTGTGTAACACCAAATCGCTGTTCCTCATCAATAATAAGAAGTCCCAGATCCTTGAACACCACGTCTTTAGAAAGAAGCCTGTGTGTGCCTATTACAATGTCAACCATGCCCTTCTTAAGTTCCTCAATAGTCTCCTTATTCTGTGCTGAGGTTCTGAAGCTTGACAACTGGGCTACCGTAACCGGAAAGTCCTTCATTCTCTGTTCAAATGTGGTAAAATGCTGACTTGCAAGTACTGTTGTCGGTACAAGATAAGCAACCTGCTTTCCTTCCTGAACTGCCTTAAATGCTGCTCTTATCGCAATCTCTGTCTTACCATAGCCCACATCTCCACATATAAGTCTGTCCATTACCCTGCGGCTTTCCATGTCATGCTTCGTGTCTTCTATCGCATTTAACTGGTCTGTTGTCTCCTCATAAGGGAACATTTCCTCAAATTCCTGCTGCCATACCGTATCCGGGCCAAACTGGTATCCTTCTATCCTCTGTCTTGTGGCATACAACTCAACAAGGTCTTTAGCCACTTCTTCAACAGCTGAATGAACCTTTGACTTAGTCTTGCCCCACTCTGAACCACCAATCTTATTAAGCTTTGGCTTTTTCTCTACATCTGAACCGGCAAATTTCTGCAGACGGTCAAGCTGTGTTGCGAGCACATAAAGGTTGCTGTTATCTGCGTAAGATATCTTGATGTAATCCTTCTCAACACCTTCAACCTTAATCTTCTCAATGCCCTTGTACTGGCCTATACCGTAATTCTCATGAACAACATAATCGCCAATATTAAGTTCATTAAAGCCGGCAATATTCTTGCCATCGTACTCCTTCTTCTTTATTCTTTTACGCTTCTTCTCTGTAAATATGTCATTTTCGGCAATGCACACAAATCCCTGCAGCGGATACTCAAATCCCCTATGAAGGCTTCCGTAAGTAACCATCACAAGTCCGCCTGCCATGGATTTATTTCTGTCCTCTGTATAGAAGCTCTCAATTCCAAGCCTTCCAAGGTCATCAACAATTCTGTTAGCTCTTGTTCTTGAGCTGCACACAAGAAGAACTGCATATTTACTGCGTTTGTACTTCCTTATGTCATCTGAAAGATATTCAAAGCTGTTATTATATGAGCTTATGCTTCTCGCTTCAATATGCATTGAATAATCTATACCAAAGAATTCAGGTGTGTATTCAAGTGTTGTCAGCACAAGCTGCTTATGTCCGTTCATTGAAAGAACGGCTGTCTCCATATCCATAAACATATGTGTCTGACTTGGTAGCACATAACCGCTTTCTAATCTGTTCTTCATACTCTCACTGTACTCATAGAAAGTCATGTCGCTGTGTTCCTTAAGCCTTACAGGTTCGTCCACGACAATAAGAGTATCTCCCTTAGGGAAATACTCTGCCAGACTGCTCACTCTGTCTGCAAATGTATATATGAATTTGCTGTAATCTCCTGTTCTTAACGCGTCATCTAACATTCTGTTAAGATGATTGCCAGCCTCTATCTGTTCCTTAGTGCGCTTTCTTTTATCTGCTCCGAACAGCTTCATCTGTTCATCTTTTTCATGTCTGATTTTTTCAATCCCATGCTCTATCTCATCCTCAGTAAAAAGGAACTCTGTTGCAGGAAATACTGTATAACTTTTATAGTTCTCAATCGAACGCTGACTGTCTGCATCAAATGCCCTAATTGAGTCTATCTCATCGTCCCACAATTCAATTCTCACAGGTGCTTCGTCTGTATATGAAAATATATCAATTATTCCGCCTCTTATGGCAAACTGTCCTCTGGCTTCAACCATTCCGAATCTCTCGAATCCCATAGCTGTAAGTTTCTTTGCCATATCCTCTACATCGAGTATGTCACCCTTCTTAAGGTTAATTACTGCCCTCCTGAATCTGTCGACTGGAAGAAGCATATCTGATATTCCATCAATGGTTGTCACTATTGTAAGCGGTCCATCTGAAGCTTCCTCTGTTGATTTCTCCGTTCCAGATTTTACAATGTCCGATTTATTCAATCTGTCAATTATGGCTGCTATACATCTGATTCGCTCTCCGGCAATCTGTCGTCCCTGCACATCTGCGTTATAAAATATTACATCCTTCGCAGGATAATACATTACATTACCACTGTTAAAGAATCTGGCATCCTCCGCCATATCCCTTGCTTTCCCCTCATCACTGGTTATAACAAGCTGGAAGTTGTAATTGCTGGCTATGGCACTTGAAAAATGCAGTTTCTGCGTGTCAATACAGCCACTTACCATTACTGTTCTGCCGCCATCTTTAGCAAGCTCTTTATTAAGTTGTTCCACACCGGCTGTATTATACACCGGCTCAAATATTGCTTTCATATTATACCACCAGTTATCCGTTATATTTATTCATACCACTTTCTATTCCATCTGTAAGTATGCATTCTACAGCTTCACATGCTTTCTTATTAGCCTCTCTTAATGTTGCATATTCCTCTGTAGGAAATTTCCCAAGCACCCAGTCTGCAAGATCCCAGTTCTTAGGCTTATCGCCGACTCCGAACTTTATTCTCTTGAACTTGTCGCTTCCAAGATGTGCTATTATACTCTTGATTCCATTGTGTCCACCTGCACTTCCCTTTGCACGAAGTCTTAACTTTCCTACGTCAAGACTTATATCATCGAAGATAACAATAAAATCATCTATGTCACATTTATAATAATCCATAACTTCTCTTATACACTCGCCTGAATTATTCATATATGTCATAGGCTTAACGAGTATTACTTTCTGACCTGCTATTACACCTTTTCCGATAAGTCCTTTGTGCTTTGCTGTGTCCACACTGATATTATATTTGTCTGCAAGCTCGTCTATTACTGAAAATCCTGCATTGTGTCTTGTTCCCATATATTCTTTACCCGGATTACCAAGTCCCGCTATTATATACATAACATCCTCCTGATTAATTATCATATATTAGCAAGTATATAACATATTTCTTCTTTTGGCTATCTTAACGCATCATCTGTAACCTGACAGGTTAAGACAACCTTATCTTTATCCAAAAAGTCCCGCAAGTCATAACGACCGCGGGACATTTTGTTATATTAAACAATTATTCAATTATAATTATTTAACAGATATTCTTCTTTTCTTTGATACAAATACAATTCCTGCTAATGCACAAAGCATTAATACTACATATAATGCAATTGGAGCTGTATCTCCAGTCTTTACAGTTTCACCTGTTGACTCTGTTGTTCCATTAACATTATTGTCTTTTCCTGTTTCTCCACCTTCTGCTACATCACCCTTTGATGAATCGTCATCCTTAGAGATAACTTCTTTATAATGAACTGGCTTCCATGTACCAAGAACTGTATCAACAGCAGAAACATTTTCTGAATCAATATAATTAACAACAGCATCTAATGTACTCTTAGTGCAGCCTGTTGTCACAAATGCTTCACCCTTGTTTGTGTTATTGTACTCATTGAAGATTGCTGAAGCCTTCTCTCCATTAGACATTTCTGTCCAGCCTTCTGAGTCAATGTATCCATTAGTCTCACACTCAATAAATGATGCATTAGAGTTAGCACCCCATGTTCTACCATACTTACCTAATACTGCTATATCACCATGTGCTCCATCTGTTGTAACCTCACAGTTTCTGAATACATATGGGCTTGTCTTAGGTGCAACAATGTAACCAATCTTTGCATTGTTATTTTCATCATTCTTATATGTCTTCCACTGTAACTTACAGTTATCAAATACAGCTGCAAACTCACCACAGATATAATCTACATTACCACCGATTGTACAACCGTTGAAATATGCGTGATATCCATAATTTGTTGAACCATTTCTACCAAGTGTATCCTGTGATGAAAGAATTGAACAGTTGAAAACTTCAATATTATCAGCCTCAATATAGAAAGCATTTGATCTCTCTTTAAACTTGTAATCTGATACATCTGCGCCTTCTGCTAATCTATCTACTGAAAGATTTGAACCTGCAATATCTGTCTTCTCAGCCTCTGTTAAGTAATAGTTGTATGTATTCAGGAATGTTGTATTCTCTGCAATAAAATTATTACCTCTAACAATGAATACACCACCCCAGAGACTTCCATTTCCTTCTTCAGATGAGTATCTGTCCATAGCAAGTGTCTTATTGTAAAGACCTGTTGCTGGATCTATTGAATAATACTTTGTTCCAACACCATAATACCATGAAATTGTATGTCCATTACCCTTAAGTGTTACATATGGTGCAGCCATAACTACCTGTTCAAATACATCAGATGTAAGGTTAATAGTTACTCTGCCTGCTTCGCCTTCTGGTCTGTTCTGCATACCAAGAATAGCATCTGAAGCTTCATTTAATGTATCATAATCGCCAGGAACATTAATCTCTGACTTGAATTCTGTCATAGGAATAACTGAAATTCCTGTAATATATGTTGTTGCACCGAAGTTAACAACAGCATCACCTTCAACTACCATCTCAAATGTATCTGTCTTAGATGTTGTACCAACTGATGTATAACCCTTATCTGTTTCTGTACTATCGTACTTCTCTCCATTAACTGTAAAGTTGAATGCATAGTAAGTAGAAATAGCAACCTTAGCTTTTCCCTTTACTGGAATTGTAAGTGAAGAATCAGCTCTTGCTACTGTGTGAGGCTTTCCATTCTCTACTGCAATACTACCTGTTGTTGTAAGAGATGGAACTCTTGTATAGCTGTAATCTCTCTTAGATGCTGGATCATCCTTCTCTACATATACATCATTAACATTATCAACACCAGCCTTAACAGATGCTCTGTCATATGTTGTTGATCCATCCTTAGTCTCTACGCTTGTTGTATATTCACCAGGCTTTACAGAAACCTTGTATGAATCTCCTGTTATTGTTGCTTCATTTACTGTTCCACTAGTATTATTAGTAAATACGAGCTTTGTAACATTAGATGCATCTGTACCTACAATCTTACCTGTAAGTTCAACATCCGGAACATTATTAAGTGTGATTGTAACTTCATCGCCTGTTACTGTAAATGTCTGTGAATCACCTACAAGAGGCTTAACACCGCCATCGTTAGAGCTTACTCTGTATGTGTGTCCCTTAAGAAGCTTAAGAGATTTTGTTGTTGTGCTGAGAGATATCTCATCTCCACCTAACTGGTCATCTACTAATGATAACTTTAATCCGCTACCAATTGTTGCATCAATATTATTTACAGTTACTGGAACTGTAATCTTCTCATCTGCAACATAGCTGTATCCAGCATAGAACATATTATTAGTCTTTCCTGTTGTTGACATAACATATGTCTTACCAGGAACAACTTTAAATGAATATGATGTTAATCCTGTTTCTGAATCAACAAAGCCTTCCTTAGTTCCATCAGCATTGAAAGTATGTACTCTGATGAATGAAGTTGAGTTATAGTAAACTGTCATCATACCCTTAGCTGCTGGTGTAAATGTAGCTAAACATCCATCACCCTCTCCTGGAAGATTAGGAATATTATTGGCATCAGCATGTCTCTTACCTGATGTATAAGCATCATGTTCAACACCATTAATTGTAACCTTCTTATCTGGCTTTACTGTATACTGAGTAATAACTCCGCCTACTGTCTGTCCACCTAATGTAAGTGTGCTGTCTCCGAACTTGTACTCACCAGTCTTAACAACACCATCTACAGCATGCTCGTCCATAACAAATGTAAAGTTTTCTACATTAGCTTCTGGCTCTGCAATATGCT
>OLOK01002299.1_pt1 | contig 13900 bp, 9 predicted proteins | sample 1672591 | NCBI WGS metagenome assembly OLOK01 (sample SAMEA3136703, study PRJEB25190) | human gut metagenome | biome: human gut; feature: human-associated habitat; material: faeces | place: Austria | collected 2013 | reverse complement strand
TGGGCGAGCGCGCGACGGCGGCCGACTCCGATGCCGCACGCTCGCAGGCTGACTTCCTCAAGCGCCACCTCGCCAGCTCCATCGTGCGCGATTTTGAGTACCTGCGTCTGGTGGGCTTTGGCGGCAAGCCCTGGGTCACGCTCGGCCAGAGCTATGGCGGCTTTTTGACGTTGAGTTATCTGTCGCTCTTCCCCGAGGGCGTGGCGGCGAGCTTTACCTGCGGCGGCATCCCCCACGTGCCGGCGAGCGCCAGCGAGGTCTACGCGCACACCTTCCCGCGCATGGCCGCCAAGACGCAGCAGTATTACGACCGCTACCCCGCCGACGTCGAGCGCGTGGCAGCCCTGGCCGATGCGCTCGAGGCACAGAAGCCCGTGCTGCCCGACGGCTCGCCGATGACGGTCGAGCGCCTACAGCTCATGGGCAGCGACTTTGGCATGAAGCCGAGCTTTGAGCGTATGCATTGGATTATCGATCACGCTTTTGTTGACGGCGACGGCACGCTGACCTGCGGCGCCTCGGTATCTGACAGCTTTTTGATGCGCGCCTTCGAGCGCACCAACACGCGCACGAATCCGCTGTACTGGACGCTGCAGGAGTTCATATACGCCGACGGCGACACTATGCCCATTGGTTGGGCCGCGGCCGAAGAGAAGGCACACCGCGCCGAGTTCGACACCCTCGCGCGCCCGCTCATGTTTACCGGCGAGGCCATGTTCCCGTGGATGTTCGAGCAGATGCCCGAGCTTAAGCCGTTTAAGCCCGCCATGGACCTGCTGATGGAAGACACCAGCTGGGACAAGATCTATGACCCGCAGCGCCTGGCCTGCAACGAGGTGCCGCTCCAGGCCGCGGTGTATTTCGACGACATGTACGTGGATTCGGGCCTGCAGCTCGATACGCTCAGCCGCGTGGGCAACTCGCATGCCTGGGTGACCAACGAGTTCGAGCACGACGGCCTGCACGGCAGCGTGGTGTTCAAGCACCTCTTCGACGAAGCCCTCAACCGCGGAGACCTGCGCCAGATCTTCTAGCAAAGGAGTGTCCCAAAGTGCCGGCACAAAGGGAACGTCCCCAAGTGCCAGGTTAATGAAGTCATTGCAGAAAGAGGACGAAAAGCGAAAACGCCCCTAAGCGGACAAGGTGACGTGAAAGAGGAGGGCATTGACCTTTTGGTCATGCCCGACGATTGAACGTCAGATTGCCGCTTAGGGGCGTTTGCAGCGTCGCGCCGTTACGCGGTTTGGTAAAACCGCGTAACCCTACAGTTCAGTCACGACAACGCTGTTGTAGACCTCGTCCCAGCGGTCCATAACCAAATGCCCGGTCTTGGGATCCATGGCGTTGAGCTTGCCGCAGGTATTGGCGGTCTTGAGCACCGTGACGTCGTCGGCGCCGGCAGCAATGGCATGCGCAAAGCCGGCGATGGTCGAGTCGCCGGAACCCGTCGCGTTCACAGCCGCAATCGCGGGCGTCTTGGCGCGGAACGCGCGACCCTCATGGAAGCCCACCGAACCGGCAGCGCCCATCGAAACGACAACCCAGGGAATACCGGCAAAGCGGCCATCGGCGGCAAGCGCCTCGCGCAGGGCATCGACATCATCAGTCGTAAAGGACGTACCCAGCAGGCCGTTAATCTCGGTCAGGTTGGGCTTTACGAGCTCAGGCTTAGCGTCGGACTCCAGCGCGGCCTCCAGCGATGCGCCCGAGGTGTCGAGCAGCACCTTGGCGCCCGCCTCCTCGGCGATCTTGACGAGCTCGGCATAGTAGCCGGCATCGACACCGCGCGGCAGCGAGCCCGAAAGCGTCACAACGTCCGCCTTCGCTGCAAGCTCGGCAAACTTGGCCGTAAAGGCCTCGAGCTCGGCCGGGGCGATCTGCGGGCCGCTCTCCAGCAGCTCGGTCTGATTACCCTCGTGCAGAATATTCAGGCAAATGCGCGTCTCACCGGCGATGGACACAAAGTCGTTCTTGACGCCATCGGCATCCATGAGCTCGGCCATATAGGCACCCATGTGGCCGCCGAGCAGACCGGTCGCGAGCACGTCGTCGCCCAGCTGCAGCAGCACGCGGCTCACGTTGAGGCCCTTACCGCCAGCGGTCTTTTCGGGCGTCACACGGTTAACATCGTCGATGATCAACTTGTCGAGCTGATAGCGCGTATCAATCGACGGGTTCATGGTAACGGTCAGAATCATATTGAACTCCTGTTTCCGGGGCACGACACGCGCGACCCCAAACATACGATAGCTCGTTAAAGGATCTCGATCTCAAAGCCGCGGGTAACGGTCTCCCCCGGCTTGGCCACCAGGCAGCCGCGCTTGTGCTCCAGAATATCGTCCTCGTCGGAGCAGGTGGACAGACCACCCCACGGTTCCACGGCCACAAAGTCGCCCTCGGGCTTGCTCCACACAATCAGGTATGGCATATCGGGGAACGTCAGGCGCACGCCCTTGTCCTCGGTTTTCTTGGTAAGCGTAACCACGCGGCTCTCGAGCACGTCAAAGATGGTCTCTGCGAAGTCAAAGAGTTCGTGGGTCAGCGGCAGGTCATGGCCAACCATCGGGTTCTTGCTGCGATGCTCAACATCAATCAGGCCCGTCGAGGGAACGGCAGCACAGAGCTCGGCGGCCTCGCGCTGCTCAAAACGGAGCTCGTAGTCGTCATAGGACTCGCCCTCGTCAAGCGGACACTTAAAGCCAGGGTGGCCGCCCACAAAGAACGGCATGTCTTCGGTGCCCTCATTGGTCACCTCGTATGACACGGCCACCTTCTCCGCATCGATCGTGTAACGAGCAACGATCTTAAACGGATACGGGTACTGATCGAGTAACTCGGCATGGTCGGCAGAGCTTAGGCTCAGCGCGACCATGTTGTCGCCCTGCTCCTCGAGTTTCCACTCCTGTTTGCGAGCAAAGCCGTGACGGGCAAGCTTGACCTCGCGGCCGCCCATGGTCATTGCGTGACCGTCACGAAGGCCACCGCAGATCGGGAAACAAATGGGTGCCTGGCCCGACCACACCGCCGGGTCGCCCTGCCACAGGTACTCACGGCCGTTGGCTTTAATCGAAGTGAACGATCCGCCAGCCGTGCTCAGTGCCACGCGGATAGAACCGTTATCAAGAACAAACTCCATAGGAGCCTTCCCTTTCTTACGACAGCCCGCCAAGTCAGTGGGGCTGATAGCAAACCGGCCCGCGCCCCATCACAGAAACGCGAGCCGTCAACGGACTAGTTAATTACGCCGGATACCCGTTAATCATGGTATTCGCCGCGGTCCCACTTCTCGAGGAACTCGTCAAAGAAGTGCGGGTCGGCCTGAGCCTCGGCGTCGGCCTTATTGCAGGCATCGATCTTGGCGATCAGGGCATCGTGCTCGGGGGTCTTCTCGTAGGGCTCCTCCAGGAAGGCAAGCATGATATCGGCCATCAGGAACTCGCCGGTGATCTTGCCGCCAAAGCCCACGATGTTGGCGTTGAGCTCGCGGCGGGCATACAGGGCAGAGGTCATGTCGCGGACCAAGGCACAGCGGGCGCCGGGAACCTTGTTGACGGCGTTGGTGATGCCGATGCCGGTACCGCACAGGGCCACGCCAAAGTCGGCCTTGCCGCTGGCAACAGCCTCGCCCACGGCCTTACCGTAGATGGGGTAGTGCGTACGGGTGTGGCTGTAGGTGCCGCAGTCGAGCACCTTGTAGCCAGCCTGCTCCAGGCGGTCGGCCAGATAGATCTTCTCGTCCGTAACGATATGGTCGCAACCGATTGCGATGGTCTTCTTCATCAGAACGTCCTTTCGTCTGAATTCACAAGTTGAGGTAGAAGTTCGAGTTCTCGGTGGCTCTCGTTAGGCCATCTTGTTGAGCATGTCGACACGGATCTGGTGACGGCCGCCGGCGTACTGGGCGCGCAGGAACTCGCGGGCGATCTTCTTGGCGACCTCGGTGCCCACAACGCCCGGGCCCATGGTGACCATGCGCGAGCCGTTGTGCTCGCGGGTCATGTAGGCGGAACGCTCGTCGGAAATGTTGGCGACGACCATGCCCTTTATCTTGACGGCGGCCATATAGGAGCCGACGCCGTACTTATCGAATGCGAAGCCCTGGGAATCCTTGTGCTCCAGCAGGTCCTTGGCAACGGCGGTCGCGGAATCGACAAAGTCCGCGGCAGGGGTCTCGGAATAGTCGACGACCTCGTGACCGTCGGCGATGAGCATCTCCTTGATGGACTCCTTCATCGACATACCGTCGGCATCGGAAGCGATTACAACCCTCATGACATCCTCCTTGAGAGATACGCAGGTGCGTAGTTTCTGTTTGGAAGTGTTGAATCGCGTTCAGGTCCGGGCATCTGAATGTGCGGTTCTTCACTGTTCGTGTTTATTTGAACACATTCGAACATCAACTGCAAGAATTATTTGTTTATCTTTGTTCTTTTTTGAACAAATACCGTTCACGGATGATTGCTGACCGTTTGAGCCCGGCGCGGACGTAGCGACCGCGTATTCAACAAACAAAAGGGCGGCCGAGAACGTGTCTCGGCCGCCCTTCTTACGGTTAATCTTCCAAAGAACGCTTTGCCGCCTACTCAGACTGCCTGCCCTTCTTGGCATGCTTGGACGGAGCACTCAGAAAGCGGCCCGTCAAATAGTTCGCGGGACCGGAGATATCAATCCCCAGCAGGGTGTGCCCCAGCCACAAAAACGCCGCGAGCACCAGCAATGGAATCACGCACGAGGTCACGATCATCACGATGACGCCTTCGATAAGGTCGGTCACCTGCTGCACGATCTCGTCGGTCATCTGCTTGGCGCCGCTGGTCACCGACGTGACGAGGCCCGAGGCACCGTCGGCAAGCTGCTCGAGCACGCTCTTGGACTCTGCGGACTCGGTCTTTTTCTTGCTTGTTTTGGAGCTATCGCTATCTGCCGCACTCGCAGCGTCGGCCGCCTTTTGCTCGGCCGCCTCGATGCTAACGCGATACGTTTCATCGACCTTCTGCGACACCCATACGCTCGCGGGCACGAGCGCCATGCCGATCACGGCAACCACCAGCACGCGCGTCGCCACACGGCGCAGGACAGTGCTCGTGCTCCAGCGCCCGTGAATGCCGAGCGACGCCGCAAAGAGCACCAACGCAAACGGGATTAAGATGCCCAGGCCAACCGACCACAAAATCGTGAGCAAATATTTCTCTAGGTATAGCACGGCAAGCACGATACCAAGGTTGCCTGAAAGCTGTGCGAGCTGCTCGGCAACCGGCGTTCCCGTATCACCCGGCAGCGCGGTAATGCCCGCAGACAGCGCCACGCACGAGGTCGTGAGCGCCAGTACGTTACCTTTCTTTTGATCGATGACCTCGATGGTGGAGTCCCAAGTTTTGGTATCGGCAAAATGCGGACGAGCTACAAAGCCCGACAGCAGCGCCAGTACCACGAGCGCAACGATAAAGCCAATCTGCAGCTTTTTGTTTGCGCACACGACATCGGACAGGCTGGGCTGCAACTCTGTTACCGTCGTGCGCTCGGTTATCTGGACAGAACGCCCATAAGCCATCTCGTGCGCATCTGTCTTTTGAATCAATCCGTTGTCCGGCATTTGGACACCTCCTCATTCCGGCCTGCATTGCGGATGGAAGTATACCCACCCATCGAAAAACCGAACGGGAGGGCGTGCAGAAGCTCCAAGACTGCCCCCAACGACTAGTCATTTAAGAACGTCCTCAATGACTATCTCGGGATGAGTTGCGGTGGAATAGGGATTGTTTTGCGCCCGCCGGCCCCTATTCAGTCCCCATTTCACCGCAACTTGGAGGAGGACAGAAAAAGCCCTGCCGCGGGTAGCGGCAGGGCTTTTGGAAGGGGACTTGGTTGTGAGGCTCGTTAGGCGAGCTTGGCCTCGAGCTCGGCGATGCGCTTGTAGGCATCGATGGTAAAGCGGGTCTGCTTCTCCAGGATCATAGTGGTCATGAGAGTGTCCTGAGCGTGAGCCATGATGAAGGTCATCTCCATCTCGCCACCGCCGGCCTCCTGCGAAAGCAGTTTGGTCTGCGTGTCGTGGGCACCGATGAGCGCATCGCTGGCATCCTTGTGCAGCTGTTCGGCCTTCTCAAAGTCACCCTCGCGAGCAGCATCGAGCGCTGCAAGCAGATCGGTCTGGGCGTCACCTGCGTATGCGACGATCTCGAATCCAACCATCGAGATTTCTTCTTTGGTTGCCATATTGCGTTCCTTTCACATATGAACCAATGGAGAGCATCGCGTCCGGGCATACGCGCTGCGTTGTGTATGACAGAAACAATAACATTCAAACAAAAAAGAACAGCTCAAAACGTAATTTCGAGCTATGAACGGTCACTTTTCGCCCGTGAACGGTTTTTAAACCAATCTGAACAATATCAAACACAATTATCGGCAACCCAAACAGGACCGCACCCTAACACAAATCGCGCACCGTATCGCCCTCTACAAGCACACCGGGGATCAGCATGTGCTCCACGCCAGACGCACCCCCATCGGCGCCGGCAATCTTGTCGACCGCCCACATGCCGACGCGCTTGTTGTCAAAGCGCACCGTGGTCAGGCGACGGTCGGGCACGATATCGCCCAGGCTGTCATCAACACCCACCACGCTCACGTCCTCGGGCACACGCTTTCCGCACGACTCGAGCCCGCGAATGCAGCCGTATGCCATGGCATCGTTGGAAGCATAAATGGCCGTACAGGTCGGATCTTCCGCCAGAGCCTGACCGGCAGCATATCCGCTCTGTGCCGTCCAATCCCCACGGACGAGTCGCGGCGGCTCAATTCCATGCGCGCGCAATGTCTCGCGCCAGCCTTCCTCGCGCCGCATGCCCGAAAGCGAGCGCTCGGGACACGAGATAAAGTGCACGGTTTTGTGCCCCCGCCCCAGCAAGTACTCGACCACCTGGCGCGAGCAATCGAACTGGTCGTTATCGACCGTTGAACAGAGCGGGTGCTCCAGCATCGTAACGAGCACCGTCTGCATGCCGGGCAGCGGCTCGAAGGTGCCAAAGTCCGCCGGCATGCGATTCATGATCACGACCATGCCGTCTACCGGCAGCGCGCTCATGCGCGACGATGCGCTCTCGAGGGTATACGGATGCCCATCTACTTTAGTGAGGGTGATGGCATAGCCATGTTTGTCGGCCGCGGCGGCAAAGCCCTCCATACGGTCGAGGTTGCCGGTACCGGTAATGTTGAACATGGCGACGCCGACGGTCTTAAACTTGCCACGGCGCAGCGATCGACCGGCAAAATTGGGGCGATACCCCAGCTCGCGCATGGCGGCACGCACGCGTTCCTTGGTCTCGGGGCGCACACTGGGCGAATCGTGCACGGTGCGCGAGACCGTCTGCTCCGAGACGCCCGCGAGGCGCGCCACGTCTTTGACGGATACCGATTTTTTAACAGCGGCCATAGGTCGATCTTTCTATGTCAACGATGCCATTGGTGGCACCCTACGCAGTCAAATGAAACGTCTTCAAGTATATCCAACGCCTCCCCCACCATACGCTCACCACCCAAAACCTACCGTTCACCGACATTTTTGCTTCCCCGAACGGCTTTTGTCGCCCAAATGTTAACGTTGCCATTATGCAAACACAGAGCCACCGGGCGGCTCAAACGTTTACGCGTAAGGAATCGACGGTTCGCAGGCACAGGAACCACCGGTTCGCGTCTTTTTTTGTGTCACAAAATGGCAACGTCAGCATTTTGGCAACCGAACGTCAAAAGCTACCATCGTTGCTAACCCACCGACTCTTAGGAGCATTGCATGGAGCAACTCATCGCCATCATCGAAAAGGGCCAGCCCTTTTTCAACGCGATCGCCCGCAACAAGTACCTCAAGGCGATCCGCGACGGCTTTATCTCCGTCATCCCCATCATCATCTTCTCGTCCATCTTCTGCCTGGTAGCCTCGGTCCCCAACATCTGGGGTTTCTACTGGCCCGATGACATCAACAACGCTCTGTGGAAGTGCTACAACTACTCCATGGGCATCCTGGCCATCGCCTGCGCCGCCACCACGGCCAAGCACTTCGCCGACGCTCAGAACCGCGACCTGCCCAAGAATAACCAGATTAACTTTATCTCATGCATGTGCGCGGCCATCATCGGCTTCTTGCTCCTTTCGAGCGACGCCATCGCCACGGACGCCGCCAGCGGTTTCAACACCACCTACCTTGGTTCCAAGGGCCTGCTGACCGCTTTCATCGCTGCGTTTGTGACCGGCATCATCTACAAGTTCTTCATTAAGCGCAACATCACCGTCAAGATGCCCGAGCAGGTTCCGCCCAACATCTCGCAGACCTTTAAGGACATCATCCCCTTCTCCGTCTGCATCACCGTCTTTTGGGTTTTTGACATCGTCTTCCGCGCTGCTTTTGGCTTCTGCTTTGCCCAGGGTGTCATCCAGGTGTTCCAGCCCCTGTTCACCGCTGCCGATGGCTACATCGGCCTCGCTGTGATCTACGGCGCCATGAGCCTGTTCTGGTTCGTCGGCGTCCACGGCCCCTCGATCGTCGAGCCCGCCATCGCCGCCGCCCTCGTTGCCAACATGACCGACAACCTGGCTGCGTTCCAGGCTGGCCAGCACGCTTCCGCTGTCCTGACCCAGGGTGCCCAGTACTTCGTCGTCTGCATGGGCGGCACCGGTGCCACGCTCGTCCTGGTCTTTATGTTCTGCTTCCTGGCCAAGTCCCAGGAGATGCGCGCCGTCGGTAAGGCCGCTATCGTTCCCGTGTGCTTTGCCGTCAACGAGCCGCTGCTGTTCGCCGCGCCCATCGTGCTCAACCCCGTCTTCTTTGTCCCGTTTGTCTTTGCCCCGATCGCCAACATTTGGATCCTCAAGATCTTTATCGACTTCTTGGGCATGAACGGCTTTATGTACACCCTGCCCTGGACCGTCCCCGGCCCCATCGGCACCATCATGGGCCTGGGCTTCCAGCCGCTCGCCTTTGTGATGCTCGCCCTTATCCTGGTCGTCGACTTCGTCCTGTACTATCCGTTCTTCCGTGCCTACGACGCCCAGAAGTGCGCCGAGGAGGCCGAGATCTCCCAGGAGGAGCTCGCCGCCAAGAACGCGGAGAAGGCCGCTAAGCTCAACGATGCCTTCCAGGGCAAGGCTGACGCCAAGAGCGTTGCCGCCGGCGCTGCTGTCGAGGCCGTGAAGGCCGACGCCCCCGCCGCTGTCGCCACCGAGGCAACGACCGCCAGCGACCTCAACGGCAAGCGCGTGCTCGTGCTCTGCCAGGGCGGCGGTACCTCGGGCCTGCTCGCCAACGCGCTGGCCAAGGCTGCCAAAGAGCGCGGCATCAATCTTGAGACCGCTGCCGAGGCCTATGGCAACCACGTTGACATGCTCCCCGACTTTGACCTGGTCGTCCTGGCCCCGCAGGCCGCAAGCTACCTGGCCGACCTGCAGAAGGACTGCGAGCGCGTGGGCAACAAATGCGTCGCCTGCCGCGGTAAGCAGTACATCGAGCTCTCCCAGAACGGCGACAAGTCTCTCGCCTTCGTAAGCGAGCAACTCTCGAAGTAAGTAACGCCCAAGGCCAGCCGACCATCCACAGCCGGCTGGCCCTTCGATTTAGACGATTGGATCATCATGTCCGTTAACCCCGCTAGCGTCACCAACCCGCCTGCGCAGTTTCCCGAGGGCTTTGTCTTTGGCGGCGCCACTGCTGCTTACCAGGTAGAGGGCGAGACCCGCACCCACGGTAAGGGCAAAGTCGCCTGGGACGACTTCTTGGAGGCCCAGGGGCGCTTTTCCCCCGATCCCGCTTCGGACTTCTACAACCAGTACCCCGTCGATCTGGAGCTGTGCGAGGAGTTCGGCATCAACGGCATTCGCCTCTCCATTGCCTGGAGCCGCATCTTCCCCAACGGCACCGGCGAGATCAACCCCGAGGGCGTGCAGTTCTACCACGATCTCTTCGCCGAGTGCCACAAGCACCACGTTGAGCCGTTCGTCACGCTACATCACTTTGACACGCCGCTTGCCCTCTTTGAGAAGGGCGACTTTCTCAACCGCGAGACCATCGATGCCTTTGTGGACTTTGCCACCTTCTGCTTTAAGGAGTACGCCGACCAGGTGACCTACTGGTTCACCTTTAACGAGATCTGGGCCGACGCCTCCAACACCTACATCGAGGGCACCTTCCCCGGCGGCGTCAAGGCGCATCTGGCCGAGGCTTTCCAGTGCGAGCACAACATGATGCTCGCCCACGCCAAGGCCGTGCTGGCCTTCCACAACGGCGGCTTTAAGGGCAAGATCGGCGTCATTCAGTCGCTGGAGTTTAAGTATCCGCTCAACGAGAACGACCCCGCCGACATCAAGGCCGCCAACAACGAGCACGTGCTGCAGAACCAATTCTTGCTCGACGCCACCTTCCGCGGCGACTACGCGCCCGACACCCTCGAGTGCGCCAACCGCTTGGCTGCCGTCTCGGGCGGCACCATCGAGATCCTAGACGAGGATCTGGAAATCATGCGCGAGGCCGCGCTCTACAACGACTACCTGGGCGTTAACAACTACCAGTGCCGCTTCTTGAAGGCCTACGATGGCGAAAACGACCTGCACCACAACGGTACGGGCGAGAAGGGCACTGGCCGCTGGCGCGTCAAGGGCATTGGCGAGCATGTGAACAAGCCTGGCATCCCCACCACCGACTGGGACTGGATCATCTATCCCGAGGGCCTGTTCGATCTGCTCGTCTACATTAAGCAGCGCTACCCCAACTACAAGCAAATCTTCATCACCGAGAACGGCATGGGCTACAAGGACCCCTACAAGGACGGTTTTGTGGACGACCAGCCGCGCATCGACTACATTGAGCAGCACCTACGCTGGTTGCTCAAGGCCATGGAGGTGGGCGTCAACGTGGGCGGCTACTTCCTGTGGAGCCTGCAGGATCAGTTCTCCTGGACCAATGGCTACAACAAGCGTTACGGCTTCTTCTACGTTGACTTTGAAACTCAGAAGCGCACGCCCAAGGCAAGCGCATACTGGTATAAGCACGTGGCGCAAACCCGTCGTCTGGACTAGCGGCTGGCGGGGTTGCCCGCGCACATCACCTGTCCCCATTTCTCAGCCGGGGGCGGCACGTCACACGGCGCGCCGCCCCCGGCCTTTTGTTTTTGTTCGGCCTGGGGGCCGTTTGTCTCGATCTGTAACATCTAGCCGAGTTTTTCGGCCCTACCTGTTACAGATTTAGACGAACAGGCCGAGCACGTCTACGACCGCAGGTCCTTCACGCTGGAACGCTCGACCAGCACACCCGAGACGAGCGTACGGCTTCTGGAGCTCGGGGCTTCCAGACCTGCGACGACCTCATTAAGCGCACGGACGCCCAGTTCGCGGTGACGGAACTTCACTGACGTCAGAATCGAGTTGGGAATCGTCTTGTAGAGCTCATCGTCGAAGCCGATCACGGACACATCATCGGGCACACTCAGACCCTTGTCACGTAGAGCCATCATCACGCCGTTTGCCATGCAGTCGTTAGCAGCGAGGACCGCCGTGCAATCGGGCTTATCGGCAAGCACAAGGCCCGCGGCATAGCCACTATCCGCATTCCAATCGCCTTGCAAAGGCTCGGGCGGCTCAATGCCACGCGCCTCGAGCGCCGCTCGCCAACCTTTCATACGGCACTGGCTCGACAGCGCTTCTTTCTTACCAGAGACGAAGTACACGTTCTTGTGCCCGCGATTCAAGAAGTACTCGCACGCCATGCGCGCGCCGCCCTCTTGGTCGTCACTGACGGTGGAGCAGGTAGGATGTTCCATTGATGTGATAATCACCGTCTTGAGGTCTTTCGGCGCCTCAAAAGTATCAAAGTCATCGACCATCTGACGCAGGTTGAAGATCATGCCGTCGACGGGAAGCTGCGACATCCTGCGCGCCGCATCGGCAAGGGTCATCTTCTCCCCCGCCCGCTTTTTGATCATCGTGAGCGCAAAGCCTCGCTCTTCGGCGGCATCGGCGATACCGTCAATCATGTCCACGGCACCGCCCGACAAGTGGAACAGCACAACGCCGATGCACCCGTAACGGCCCAACTTGAGCGAACGAGCGGCAAAGTTGGTTCGAAATCCGAGCGCCTCCATTGCCGAATGGACCTTATCGCGTGTCGACTCTCGCACGCTATCGGGCTCGTTGATCACACGCGAAACCGTCTTGAGAGAAACACCCGCGGCAATCGCCACGTCGTTCATCGAGACATTTTTCTTGTCCATCGTTGCCACTACTTCTCCAGTCGGTTTTGCATCGTTTGTTTTTTGCGTTCTAGCATACACTACCTGCCCGACTGACAAATCAGCCGTTTATCGGACAATATCGACCGTTCACCCGTAAATCCTTGTTGCTCTTCCAAAAATGTCTTACGTTGTCATTAACGAAATGACAACGTTGTCATTTCGCAATGCCTTCCTTAAGCAGGAAGGTTTCCGGGCAGTCCTGACCATCCATCGACGACCAGTTCCATCCACATGCATCGCGCATCAAGTAGCAAAGGAGCTTTATGGACGCCATCGTAAAGATGCTCGAAAAGCATCAGCCGTTCTTTGAGAAGATCTCGAGGAACATCTACCTCCAGGCCATCAAGGACGGATTCCTTGGGTGCATGCCCATTGTCCTCACCTCTTCGATCTTTCTGCTCATTGCCACCCTTCCCGGCGTAGTCGGCATCACGCTGCCCCAGCCGCTCATCGACTGGTGCAACAAGCTGTACAACTTCACCATGGGCGTCATGGGCATCATGGTTGCCGGCACCACTGCCAAGAACTTCACGGCGTCCATGAACCGTCGCATGCCCGCCGGCAAGGTGCTCAACGACGGCTCCACCATGGTTGCCGCCCAGTGCAGCATGCTGCTGCTCGCTGTTACGCAGTTCACCACCAAGTTCAACGGCTCCGAGCTTTCGGTCTTCGATTGCACCAGCATGGGTACGCGCGGTCTGTTCTCGGCCTATATCGCCGCGTTCATTACCGTGTGGGTCTATAAGTTCTGCGTCTCCCGCGATCTGACCATTAAGCTGCCCAAGGAGGTCCCGGGCGCCATCGCTCAGAACTTCCGCGACATCATCCCCTTTGGCGGCGCCGTCATCATCTGCGGCATCATCGATGTCGTCGTGCGCAACCTCATGGGCGTTCCGTTCTCCGAGCTGCTCATCAAGCTGCTCTCCCCGCTCTTCACTGCGGCAGAGACCTACCCCGGACTCATCCTTATTCAGGCAGCCACCGCGTTCTTCTGGTTCATCGGCGTCCACGGCCCCTCGATCGTCCAGCCGGGCATCGACCCCATCCGTCTTGCCAACCAGGCCGAGAACCTGCAGGTTCTGCTGGCCGGTGGCCACCCCGCCCACTCCCTCACCTTTAACATGTCGCTCGTGGGTGAGTTCGGCGGCACCGGCGCCACGTTCATCGTGCCGCTTCTGCTGATTCTCTTTATGAAGTCCAAGCAGCTCAAAGCCGTCGGTAAGGCCTCGATTGTTCCTGTTGCCTTCGCCGTCAACGAACCGCTGCTCTTTGGCGCGCCGATGATCCTTAACCCCTACATGCTCATCCCCTTTGTTGCCGCCGGCTGCGTCAACGTGAGTGTTGCCAAGTTCTTTATCGACAACGTGGGCATGAACGGCTTCTCCTTCGTGGTGCCTTGGGCCACCCCCGCCCCCATCGGCATTTTCATCACCACGAACTTCCAGCTTATTGCCCTGGTATTTGTTGCAATCATCATCTTGCTGGACGCCATCATCTACCTGCCGTTCTTGAAGGCATACGATAAGCTGCTCTGCGACCAGGAGGCCGAGCGCGCCGCCGAGCTGGGTCTCGAGTCCGATGGTGCTGCCACCATCGCCGCCAGCACCTCTGCGCCCGCTGTCGA
>OLOK01002296.1_pt1 | contig 13909 bp, 10 predicted proteins | sample 1672591 | NCBI WGS metagenome assembly OLOK01 (sample SAMEA3136703, study PRJEB25190) | human gut metagenome | biome: human gut; feature: human-associated habitat; material: faeces | place: Austria | collected 2013 | reverse complement strand
GCCTGTAAGAAAAGAATTGTTGGAATCAATAAAAAGAGAGGGGGTAGTGCTATATGAAAAAATTTGAGAATTTTAAGGCAGCATTAGTCAATTTAAACGATATTTTTTCTTATAAAGAACCATATGGAAATGTGGAAATTGCTGGCATGGTTGGCTTATATGAAATTTGTTTTGAACAATCATGGAAGGCGATGAAAGAATTATTAGAGAATTTTGGTTATGCGGAGGGTGCAACAGGATCGCCAAGAACAATTTTAAAAACAGCTTACAAGGCAGGAATGATTAGTGATGAAGAATTATGGCTGGATGCATTGGTTTCGAGAAATAATGTTGCACACGCATATAATCAGGCAATTGCAATGGATATTATACGTCAAACCAAAGAAAAGTATTATGATATGTTTATACAATTACAGAAGAAAATAGAACAGGATTGGTTATAGCAGAGCATATCGCAAGTAAAATTTTTTATGGATTATTCACAGGCTGCATAAATACAATTGCCGGAATAAATTGCATTTATGCAGGAGAAGGATGTTGGTATTTCGAAAGTGAGGACAAAAAATATAGCCTTGTAATTCCGAACAAGGAGATTAAAGAGGTATTTAAGCTGCATATACAGGAGTGGTTCAGAAATAAAATATTTTCCAATACCGACCAGTTGCAGGACTTTTGGAAGGCTTTCAAAGATGGAAAGGAAAGCTCCTATCATAAAGGAGAAAATAATTATGGCAAAGAAAATTTTAGTAGTAGTGGACGCACAGAATGATTTTATTACAGGAGCTCTTGGAAACAAAGAGTGTGACGTGGCAACAAATGTTATTGCAGATGAAATCAGGTCAGGCAAATATGATGATGTGATATTCACAAGGGATACGCATGATGAAAACTATCTGAATACTCAGGAAGGAAAGAAACTTCCGGTAACGCACTGTATTAAAGGGACAAACGGATGGGAAGTAGACGCTCGTCTTAAAGATGCAATGAAGGAGCGTGGAGTTAATTGTGACGATATTACTTATATTGACAAGCCAACGTTTGGCAGCAAAGAGCTTGGTAGACTTCTTGCGGAATATGACAACAGCGATACAGAGATTTATTTCTGCGGATTCTGCACAGGAATATGCGTAATAAGCAACGTGTCGATTGCAAAGACATTCTGTAAAGACGCAGAGGTGTTCGTAATAGAAAATGCCTGCGCCTGCGTAACGCCTGAAAGTCATAAGACAGCAATAGAAGCAATGAAGATGATCCAGGTAGGCATTAAGGGCACACCCTCATGTTAGCGCACATGAGGGTGTGCCCTCTGCCGTATTCACGGTCTATCGGTTTTCGTAGTTAGTCTAGTGAATTAAGCAGTCTTTCCTGTATAAAGCTGATAATACTTTCCCTTCTTTGAAATCAGCTCATCATGACTTCCCCTTTCAATAATGCGTCCCTGCTCCAAAACCATAATGCAGTCGCTGTTTCTGACAGTAGAAAGCCTGTGTGCGATAACAAATGTAGTACGGCCATGCATGAGCTTATCCATGCCGTCCTGAACAATACGCTCGGTACGTGTATCAATTGAGCTTGTAGCCTCATCGAGGATGAGCACAGGCGGATCGGCGATAGCGGCACGCGCAATGGCTAGAAGCTGGCGCTGGCCCTGGCTTAGGTTTGCACCGTCACCTGTCAGTACAGTATTGTAGCCGTCAGGAAGCTGGCGGATAAATGTATCGGCGTTTGCCAGGCGGGCAGCTGCGTATACTTCGTCATCTGTGGCATCAAGCTTGCCGTAGCGGATGTTTTCCATGACAGTAGCTGTGAAAAGGTGGGTATCCTGCAAAACAATGCCAAGAGAGTGGCGCAGATCAGCCTTTTTAATCTTGTTTATATTGATGCCGTCATATCTTATCTTGCCGTCTGCTATATCGTAGAAGCGGTTGATAAGGTTAGTGATGGTAGTCTTTCCAGCTCCGGTGGTGCCGACAAAGGCAATCTTCTGACCGGGTGTTGCAAAAAGATCCACATCGTGCAGTACAATTTTCTCAGGCACATATCCGAAATCCACATCGTCAAATACCACATCGCCCTCGAGTTTTTTGTAGTCCACAGAGCCGTCAACCTGATGAGTATGCTTCCATGCCCATAAGCCGGTGTGCTCAGGTGTTTCAGTGAGTTTTCCGTTTTCTTCCTTAGCATTTACCAGTGAGACATAGCCTTCGTCAGTCTCAGGCGTTTCGTCGAGAAGAGAGAAGATACGGTCGCATCCGGCAAGTGCCATGATGATACTGTTGAACTGCTGGCTGACCTGCGAGATAGGCATGTTAAAGCTCTTGTTAAAGGTCAGAAAGCTCGCAAGCTTACCAAGGGTCAGACCGCCAAAGCCTGAAAGAGCCATAACACCGCCGGCAAGAGCGCAGAGCACGTAGCTTAGATTTCCAATCTGTGCGTTTACAGGACCGAGCATGTTGGAGTACATGTTGGCATTGTAGGCGCTTTCAAAGAGTTCATCGTTTATTTTGTCGAAGGCTTCAATATTTTCCTGCTCGTGGGTAAATACCTTGACCACCTTCTGGCCGTTGAGCATTTCCTCGATGAAGCCGTTAACCTTGCCGAGGTCGCGCTGCTGAGCGAGGAAATAGCGGCTGGAGAAGCCTGCAAATTTCTTTGTCACGACTGTTGTTACGATTACCATCACGATAGTTAGTATGGTGAGCGGAATATTTAATATGACCATTGAAACAAAAACGCTCACAACAGTGATAGCACTGTTAAGTATCTGCGGAAGACTCTGGCTGATGAGCTGGCGGAGTGTATCGATATCGTTTGTATAAATTGACATGATATCGCCGTGCGCATGTGAGTCAAAGTATCGGATTGGCAGATCCTGCATATGGGAAAAGAGCTCAACACGCAGGTTCTTAATGGTGCCCTGTGATACGTAGATCATTATTTTGCTGTATGCAAACGTACTGATGACGCCGATGCCGTAGAATACGGCGACCCTTCCCATTGCTGCAAGGAGTGGTCCGTAGTCGGGACTTCCTGTCTTAAGCAGTGGTACTATATAGTCATCAATCAAATTTTTGGTAAACATGGTTCCCTGCACATTTGCAAGTACACTGACAAAGATACATATCACAACAATTATGCAGGCAGGTAAATATTTCTTGAAAATAAATCCCATGAGGCGCGCAAAAAGCTTACCGGGATTTTTAATTTTTGGTTTTGGACCTCGTGGTCCTCTTGGTCCTGGCATCAGGCAGCACCTCCTTCATCAAAGTCTCCTCCGCCGTTTGTCTGGGAATCGTAAACATCGCGGTAGATTTCATTATTTTTAAGCAGATTTTCGTGAGTGTCAAAGCCGTCCACTTTTCCGTCATCCATCACGATGATACGGTCAGCATCCATGACTGATGAGATACGCTGTGCGATGATGAGCTTAGTGGTTCCCGGTATTGTTTTTGCGAGAGCAGCACGGATTTTTGAATCTGTTGCTGTATCTACAGCCGATGTACTGTCATCGAGTATGAGTATCCTTGGCTTTTTAAGCAGAGCCCTTGCGATACACAGACGCTGCTTCTGGCCACCGGATACGTTGGTTCCGCCCTGCTCTATGTAGGTGTTGTACTTGTCAGGGAAGGAATCGATAAAGTCATCGGCGCATGCCATTTTGCAGGCCTCAATACATTCATCTGTGGTAGCGTTTTTGTCACCCCAGCGCAGATTTTCGAGTATGGTGCCCGAGAAAAGCACGTTCTGCTGGAGCACGACAGCTACCTTGTTTCTGAGAGTGTCCATGTCGTACTCACGCACATCGTGGCCTCCGACGATTACAGAGCCGGTGTCTGTGTCGTAGAGACGGCTTATCAGGTTTACAAGGGAAGATTTCGAGCTTCCGGTTCCTCCTATGATGCCGATGGTCTCACCGGATTTTATGTCTAGATTTATATCTGACAGAACTGGAGTTTCAGCGGTGTCTGAATATCTGAAGGATACATGCTTAAAGCTTATGCTTCCGTCAGGCACATCGTAAAGCGGTTCCTTTGGATTGTGCAGTGTGCTCTGCTCATTTAATACCTCGCTGATTCGTCTTGCAGATGCGAGTGAGAGTGAAATCATTACAAAAACCATGGAGAGCATCATGAGGTTCATCAGAATATTCATGCAATAGGTGAGAAGAGCCATCAGATCACCTGTAGTGAGAGAGCTGCTTACCACCATATGAGCTCCGAGCCAGCTTATTAACAGGATGCAGGCATACACTGTAAACTGCATGAGCGGAGAGTTGTATACCACAAGGCTTTCTGCCTTCACAAATACGTCGTAGATATTCTGTGCTGCCTTTGAAAAACGTTTCTTCTCATAATCCTCACGGACGTATGCCTTTACAACGCGGATAGCGGATACGTTTTCCTGTACGCTTTCATTCAGGTCATCATAGCGCCTGAAGGCTCTGTCGAAGTATTTCATGGCCGCCTTACTGATGAAAAGCAGTAAAGCTCCAAGCACAATGACAGCGATTAAGTATATTGTCGCAAGGCGAGGGCTGATGAAAAATGTCATAGCCATCGCACATATTATGGACGCAGGGGCTCTCATAGCCATGCGAAGCAGCATCATGTAAGCATTCTGGATGTTGGTCACATCGGTTGTCATACGTGTGACAAGACTCGCGGATGAGAATCTGTCGATATTTGCAAAGGAAAAGGTCTGGATGTTGCGAAACATTGCAGCACGCAGATTCTTTCCAAAGCCCATGGCGGCCTTTGCACCATATTTTGCACCGAGACATCCTGTCAAAAGACCAAACAGTGCTGCGACAATCATCCACACACCCATGATATAGATATGCCTTGTGTCGCCCATATTGACACCGTTGTCGATGATTGATGCCATGAGAAGAGGGATTATGGTATCCACAGCCACCTCAAGCAGCATGAAAACAGGTGTCGCAATCGAAGCCCATTTGTATTCCTTTATTTGGGCACCTAGTGTTTTTAACATATGTTTTGTCCTTTCTTTTTATATTTCATATTTGATTAAAACAAACTTCCCACATTTATGGTAATGTGGTTAACTAAAAAAATACTTGCATTTAATTAGTTAGTGTGCTAACTATATTATAGATATACTTTTTTTATTGTCAAGAAAAATCTATGAAAGGACTTCAGATATGAAGGAGTTTACACCGGATAAATACTTAGGACACAAGATAAACCGCATCAGCAGGAGCATAGACAGATATTTTGACAGAAAAAGGTGCAGTAAAACAGAATGTATACCGCGAAGCCAGGGTATGATGATTGGATATATAATGGATAATCAGGACCAAAATATATTTCAAAAGGATATCGAAGCAAAGTTTCATCTGTCAGGAGCCACAGTGACAAATATGCTTAAAAGTCTTGAGAAAAACGGCTATATTGTGCGCACACCTATGGAAAATGATGCAAGGCTTAAGAGGATTGAGTTGACGCAAAAAGCACTGGACCACGAAAACAGGGTGAGGGAAAATATAATGGTAATAGAGGAAGCCATGCACGAAGGCTTTTCTAAGGAGGAGTTTAACATGATGCTTGGCTTTTTGGACAGAGTGATTGACAATATGGAAAAGCTTAATAAGTAACAAAATAATTACAGAGTTGAAAAAGTAGCATAAATATTGTGGCTTTTTTTGTGCAATAAGTCAAAATGCTACAAAATATTGTTGAGCGTATTGACATAGCAACAATATCTTGTATAATTTAGATTGTCATCAAAAGACAGATGCACAGATTTGTATTAAATAATATGGCATTTTATATGTAGCTATATCGTAATTGTTTGGTAAAAAGCCCGCTTTACATTGCAGGGCAGTGACATGAATTAATGATTACATCTCATTTATAGCTGCATATTTTGTGCCATTACACATGATAAAATGCATATATATAGTATGTGTGTTGAATGGCGATACTATATATAGTACACTACATTATATGAAATATAGTATACAGAGAGGAGAAATTTACATGAAAATCATCAAGCGAAGCGGCAGTGAGGACATATTTGATGCAGCCAAAATAGTAGCTGCCATTAGAAAGGCAAACGATTCAGTGCTAGACTATGAGAAGCTTACTGCTGATCAGATTGAGGAAATTGCAAGCAACGTGGAGACTGCATGTGAGAACATGAAGCGCTCTCCAAGCGTTGAGGAGATACAGGATATGGTGGAGAACCAGCTCATGAACAAGCGTGCCTTTACCGTAGCCAGAAACTACATTACTTACAGATATAAGAGAGCCATCGTCCGTAAGTCAAACTCTACGGACCAGCAGATTCTTAGCCTTCTTGAGTGCAATAACGAGGAGGTAAAGCAGGAAAACTCCAACAAGAATCCTACTGTAAACAGCGTGCAGCGTGACTACATGGCAGGTGAGGTGAGCAAGGATATCACACGCCGTTTCCTGCTTCCTGAGGATATAGTGGAGGCTCATGAGAAGGGGCTTATCCATTTCCACGATGCAGATTATTTTGCACAGCATATGCACAACTGCTGTCTTGTAAACCTTGAGGACATGCTTCAGAACGGCACAGTAATCAGTGAGACTATGATTGACACACCAAAGAGCTTTTCAACAGCCTGCAACATCGCTACACAGGCTATCGCACAGATTGCCAGCTCACAGTATGGTGGACAGAGTATTTCGCTTGCTCATCTGGCACCATTTGTACAGGTCAGTCGTGAGAAGTTCAGAAAGCAGGTGCAAAAGGAATTCGAGAGCGTAGGCCTTGATTTGGATGAAGAAAAAATCAACGAGGTAGCAGAGCTTCGTGTCAAGGAAGAAATCAACCGCGGTGTGCAGATGATTCAGTATCAGGTCATCACGCTCATGACTACAAACGGACAGGCACCGTTTATCACAGTATTCATGTACCTGAATGAGGTATCCGATCCGCAGACAAAGGCAGATCTTGCCGCAATCATTGAGGAGATGCTGCACCAGAGAATAAAGGGTGTAAAGAACGAAAAGGGTGTATATATCACACCGGCATTCCCTAAGCTTATATATGTGCTTGAGGATGATAATATCACAGAGGATTCAAAGTACTGGAATCTCACAGTGCTTGCGGCACAGTGCTCTGCAAAGAGAATGGTGCCTGATTATATTTCAGAGAAGGTCATGAAGGAGCTTAAGGACGGAGATGTGTATACATGCATGGGCTGCCGTTCATTCCTCACAGTGGACAGATGCTCACAGACAGCGGGCAATGTGGCACATGCCGAGAACTTTGATCCAAACAAGCGTAAATACTATGGACGTTTCAACCAGGGTGTTGTCACCTTAAATCTCGTTGATGTGGCATGCTCATCAGAAAAGGATGAGGAAAAATTCTGGAAGATACTTGATGAGAGACTTGAGCTGTGTCACAGAGCACTTATGTGCAGACATAAGAGGCTTCTTGGTACCAAATCCGATGTAGCACCGATTCTCTGGCAGAACGGAGCACTTGCACGTCTGAAAAAGGGAGAGGTTATAGACCCATTATTATTTAACGGATACTCAACAATCTCACTCGGCTATGCAGGACTTTGTGAGTGTGTGCGCTATATGAAGGGAGTATCACACACAGAGCCAAAAGAGGGAACACCGTTTGCACTTAAGGTAATGCAGCGCTTAAACGATGCATGTGAGCAGTGGAAAAAGGAGTCAAACATCGATTTCAGTATATATGGCACACCGCTTGAGTCTACCACCTATAAGTTCGCGAAGTGCTTACAGAAGCGCTTTGGTATCATAAAGGGTGTTACCGACAAGAACTATATTACAAACAGCTACCATGTGCATGTAACAGAGCAGATTAATGCATTTGACAAGCTAAAGTTTGAGTCCCAGTTCCAGAAGCTGTCTCCGGGTGGCGCTATCAGCTACGTGGAGGTACCAAACATGCAGGACAATATCCCTGCAGTGCTTTCAGTAATGCAGTACATTTACGACAATATCATGTACGCAGAGCTGAATACAAAGAGCGACTATTGCCAGGTATGTGGCTACGACGGAGAAATCAAAATCGTAGAGGAAGAGGGCTCAGGCAAGCTTATCTGGGAGTGCCCACATTGTGGCAACCGCGACCAGAACAAGATGAGTGTAGCCCGCCGTACATGCGGCTATATCGGCACACAGTTCTGGAATCAGGGAAGAACCCAGGAGATTAAAGAGCGAGTGCTTCATCTGTAGAAGTTAAAGGAATTGTATTTGAGACAGACCATTCTAAAAGCACAACATAAAGCATAAGAAAAATAAAACCGTCGTACCGGACCTTAAATGGCATGGTACGACGGTTTTACTTATGTGTTTTACTGAGTAATTATTTTAATTACTCATCAAACTTTTCGGCTTTATCGAAAAGCTCATAAACCTCTTTTGAAGGCTCATTTGTGCAAAGTGTCACAACAACGGCTGCGATAAGTCCTAAAACAAATCCCGGCAGCAGCTCGTAGATTCCGGTTGATGAGAGGAATGCATACCACAATATATCAACGGCAGCACCTGTTATGATTCCTGCAACAGCACCCTTGAAGTTAAAGCGCTTCCAGAAGAGGCTGAGCATGATTGCAGGTCCAAAGGCAGCTCCAAAGATACCCCATGCATTGGAAACAAGTGCCATGATAGAGCCGGCATTAGGGTTTGAAGCGATGATGAGTGCTGCAACAGCGATTCCAAGAACGACAATACGGCCGGTCCACATCATCTCTTTGTCACTTGCCTTACCTTTTCTGATGACAGGCTTGTACACATCACTTGAGAATGCAGATGAAGCAGCAAGCAGCTGGCTGTCTGCGGTACTCATGGAAGCGGCAAGCACTGCTGAGAGGAGTATACCTGAGATAACACCCGGGAAAATCTTTCTTACAATCTGGATGAAAACAAGAGAGTTTTCATTTATAGATTCGTCAAAGCCAAGGAAAAGTCTTCCGATTACTCCGATTAAGGTTGCAAAAAATACAATAAGCAGAGTCCATGTGATTCCTATTTTTGCTGATTTTTTCAAATCCTTCTGAGATTTGATGGACATGAATCTGATAATGATATGTGGCATACCAAAGTAACCAAGTCCCCATGCCAGTCCTGACACGATATCCTGCCAGCTTGAGAATGGATTTAAGTAACCGCCCGGGAGTGATGACATAGATGATGTATCAAGCATAAATGCTGCAAAAATCGGTGCTATAAACATAGAACCAAGCACGAGCATGCCCTGGAAAAAATCGGTCCAGCATACAGCCGAGAAGCCTCCGAGGAAAGTATAGCCTACGATGACAACTGCTGCAAGATACATGGCAATCTGTGGATCCATTCCTATTACAGTGTGGAAAAGAGTACCGCATGCCTTTACGCTTGATGCCGCATAAATAGTGTATGCAACCAAAAACACAATTGCACAAATCACCTGCAGTGCAAGTGATTTGGACAGGAATCTGTTGGTCAGATACTGCGGAATGGTGATTGAGTCATTGGCTACAATCGAGAATTTTCTCAGTCTCGGTGCTTCAAGCAGCCAGCTTATAGTGTAGCCGATTGCAAGTCCTACAGGAATCCATACCTGACCTAAGCCCAGTGCATAGATAGAAGTAGGAAGTCCCATGAGTACCCATGCACTCATGTCTGAGGCACCGGCTGACAGCGCCGCAACCCATGGTCCCATCTCACGTCCGCCGAGGAAGTAGGTCTTTTCTCCGCCGTTTCTGTTTTTCACGAAGAAGAAGATACCGATACCCAGCATGCACAGCAGATAGACGATAAATACAATAATTTCTGATGTTTTCATTTGTAGTACCTCTTTAATAGTTTATTTAGTAACCATGCTACCACGTTAGCGTGATAAAGGCAAGAAAAACTTTCTCTTGACGAATCCCTTGCGTTGACATATCATAGTATATAAGTGAAAGGGAGTAGCCGGCACGAAAGTGCTTACTTATCCGTCAGTACGATTGCTCATACATATCATACATATATGACAGCAATCCGGAGAGTGATTAAATGGCGAGACTTTTGTTGTTTTATACAGCAGAAGTGTCGCCTTTTTTGTATATAAAAGCCTTCTGCTGATAAGACATAGATGTATCTATCAATTAATCATGCATCCTTAAAAAGGACAGCAGAAGGAGGAAAATTATGATTTTTGTAGCAATTTTACTGCTTATAGCAGGCTTTGTAGCACTGGTGAAGGGCGCGGATGTGTTTGTGGATGGAGCGGCGGCGCTCGCCGGGAAATTTGGTATTCCACAGCTTGTGATTGGACTGACGATTGTGGCGATGGGTACGTCGCTGCCGGAGGCAGCAGTCAGCATCACTGCGGGAATAAAGGGTAATGCGGGGATTACAGTCGGCAATATAGTCGGCAGCAATATACTAAATATCCTTATAATCCTGGGAGTAACGGCACTCATCACAAATGTAGCCATACAAAAAACCACCTTCAAATACGAGATACCGTACATGCTTCTTATCACAGCAGTGCTTCTCGTGATGGGAATGACAGGCAATGAAATTACATTCATTGAGGGTGTTATACTGTGGATTTTATTTATTGCATATCTGCTTTATTTGTATATTCTGGCAAAAAAGGGCAATGACAGCAGTGATGAGCAGTCGGTAAAGCTATATCCGGTATGGAAATGTCTGCTCTTTATTGTGTTGGGCGGTGTGTGCGTCGTAATTGGAAGCCAGTTTGTCGTAAACGGTGCCACGACCATAGCAAGAGCCTGCGGCATGAGTGAGCGCTTTATCGGACTGACAATCGTTGCATTCGGCACATCTCTTCCGGAGCTTGTTACATCTGTTTCAGCAGCACGCAAGGGAAATGCCGGTATAGCGATTGGAAATATAGTCGGCAGCAATATTTTCAATATACTCTTTGTAGTCGGAACAGTAGCTCTCATTTGTCCGGTACCGTTTGAGAGCAGGTTTGTGATTGATACAGTTGTGGCAATACTGTGCGGTGTGCTCCTGTGGGGCGGTACGATAAGACATAAAGAGCTTAGAAAGCCATGTGGAGTGGTGATGCTGCTTTGCTATGCAGCATATTTTGTATATTTGGCAGCTATGTAATGATGTATTTTTGGAATTGCGATGACTGTGTTTAAAAAGAGTGTGATGAAGAGATAATAATTAAATTTAGCAAACTGTCAATAATTGTGCATACAAATCGACGCTTTGACATCAAAATGATTGAGATTTCGCACTAAATATAAATAATTAATTAAAAATAGCACTCTCACTTGACAAGTGCTGATTGCAGGTGTATAACGTAGTCAGAACGAACGGAAGGAAGCGATTATAATGGATAAAAACCCAAAGCATCCATTGAAGAAAAAGAATAAGGCAGATGCAAAGAAGCATCAGAAGCATGTATACGAATAGCACCTTCCACTAAGGAATACTATCCAGTAAGCACAATGTACCCCAGCCCGTCACAGGGTTGGGGTATTTTGTGTTTTTGGGAGTGTTTTCAGAGACAGCCCGTGAGGCAGCTGTAAATACATTTTCACCGGCACCTTTTATGAGAGAAGCTTTAAGCTTGTCGCTATACATATAGAGATCGTTTCCACGCACAATTCCCCATTCCATCAGAAGCGCAGCCGCACCGGTTACAAACGGTGCAGCCATGGATGTCCCTGTTTTTGAAGTGTAGCCTCCGGTGTTTGAGCATGAAATAATGTCTACACCGGGCGCAATGATATCAGGCTTTATGCTGTCAAAGGCCCAGGTATAGCCTCGGCCGGAAAAGGCGGCTGTGCGGTTTGTTCGGCTGTCATAGGCTCCGACAGATATGACATTTTGAGCGGTTGAGGGGATGGTCAGGGTGATATCAGGCGATGCATGGATAAATGAGGTCTGTGCATTGCGCAGAGCACCTGACGGCAGCCATATATCCCATGAGCCGTCCTTTACAGATATGGGTTCAAGTGATATTTTCCAGATGCCGGGTGAGATGTATTCCGATCCCATGAGTTCAATGAATATTTCCTGAAAGGGAGAGTAGGGAGAGGGACCGCCGCCTGTTATATATATGTCTGTCCCATCGAGATTGTATCTGTATGTAAAGCCCTTTGCCTGATTGGTAATTGTATCGGGAATCTCCAGCATATCATTATTTGGTGCACTAATGCGCAGCTGTATCTCATCCCAGTATTTTTTCCATAAATCAATGGAAAGAGACGGCTCAGGATAGCCTATCGCAAGCTCTGCATCGGCAGGGTATGAGCTGCCGTTTGCATGACCAAAGCCGGCTCCATCGTTACCTGAGCCGACTGAGACAGCGCAGCGGTAGTTTCCTGCTATATAGTCCAGGTATGCTTCAAGCAGTGAGGTGCCGCTGTGTGAGCCGTTGCTTGTGCCAAAGCTTAGGTTTATGGCGATAGGCATGTTCATATCGATTGATTTTCTTATGCAAAAGTCCACTGCCAGCATAATCTGCGTGGTTGTGGGAAAGCTGGCACCGCCTGAGGTTTTGAGTTTTACGATTATAAGAGTGCTTTCATAAGCAACACCGCGGTATTTTGTGTTTTGTTCATTACCATTACCGTTTCCGGCAGCGATTCCTGCCACATGAGTGCCGTGCCCGGATATATCGATGCTTGGGCAGATGCGCTGCATTTCTAAGCTGTTTTCTGCATTTATGGCTTTGGTGATTGTATCGCGGTCATATAAGGTGCCGAAAGGGATGATATCACTGTGTGAGGAATCATCGGAAACAGTCTGGTCCCACAGATAGGCGATTCTGCTTACACCATCCTGTATAAAAGCCGGATGGGCATAGTAAATTCCGGAGTCGATAATGCCTACGAGCACACTTTTTCCGGTCAGATTATATGGATTGGTGTGTACGGGAGTGATGCATGAGGCCTGAGAGCCCTCGTACACATCGTAGTTAAACTGCTTTGGCTTTTCCATATATATGATTTCATCGCACAGGGCAACGGTATTTACAAGTGATTTCTCAATTACGAGCACCGCATAGTTTCCGAGCAGCCTCGTGATGAGTACAGAAGGATACTTTTCTTTTATTTTTTCGATGTCACCGACATATTTTACTATCACTTCCCAGCTGTCACTCTCCGGCAGATAGCCGCTTGAAAGCCCTCCCTCTTTTCCAAGTTCATAAGGGGTGGACAACAGGGCGGCGGACAGCTGTGGAGAAATTTTCTCACTAAATGCTATTTCCATACTAACCTCCATTTTTTATTAGTAAAATATTAAAAAAATCTTAAAAGACAGATGCAATATATATTTGGTATGATTAATTCATAATCAATCAATTAATTATAAGAAACCGGGAGGTCGAAATGAGTAAAAAGAAAAAGATAATCATTTCAGTGATTGCAGCTGTGCTTATCATAGCAGTGATTGTGTCAGCTGTTGTCATTGCAATGACAAAGGGAAAGAATGCAGCAAAGGCATCGGGAGTCTATGCAAACAAGGTCGCTGATGTCATGTATCAGGCGGGAAGTACTGACAAGTACAGCGGTGTCGTGGAAGCAGCCGATACCATGGATATCAAGGCTGACAGTGAAAAAACGGTAAAGGATATTCTTGTGTCAGAGGGGGATGAGGTACAGGTGGGTACACCTCTTTTTACCTATGATACAAAGGAGCTTGCTGCGAAAAAGGAAAGCGCCACGCTTGAGCTTGAGAGCTTAAACAATACGCTTTCCGGCTATGATGCACAGATAGAGCAGCTCACCAAGGAAAAGAAGGAAGCGCCAAAGGATCAGCAGCTTGACTATACACTGCAGATTCAGCAGGCGCAGACACAGCAGAAGCAGACTCAGTACGATATTGCCACGAAGAAGGCAGATATAGAAAAGTATGATGAGAGCATCAAAAATGCCACTGTAAACAGCACAATGATTGGTGTTGTAAAGAAAATCAATGAG
>OLOK01002288.1_pt1 | contig 13948 bp, 8 predicted proteins | sample 1672591 | NCBI WGS metagenome assembly OLOK01 (sample SAMEA3136703, study PRJEB25190) | human gut metagenome | biome: human gut; feature: human-associated habitat; material: faeces | place: Austria | collected 2013 | reverse complement strand
AAGCCTGCTTAGAGCCATTGCGGTCTGAGCCTTGTGTATATTTGAAACGCCCGTGACCGCACAAGGGGTAAACCCTTTGAGCAGGCAGTTTTTCACATCTTTATAAAAGCCAAGACGGCTCGCCATTTCATAAAAAATATTCATCTTGCTGTTCTCCGAAAAAAATATGCTTAATTGAACTTGTTCATAGCCTCGTTTATCTTGCCCTGCACCATAAGCTCCACAGCCTCGCAGGTGTTTTTATCCACATCAGAAAGCTTTTTCATTTCCTCGTCAGTGAATCTTGAAAGCACCCAGTCAGCCAAGTTGTAATCAGGGTGAGGCTTTTTGCCCACGCCTATTTTTACCCTTGGGAAATCCTGACCGCCGCACAGTGCGATGATGCTTTTTATGCCATTGTGACCCCCAGCCGAACCGTTTCTGCGTATTCTCATTTTGCCCACGTCAAGTGAAATATCGTCATAGACCACGACGACATTTTCAAGCGGTATATCATAAAAGTCCATAGCGTCGCTGACAGCCTCACCGCTATTGTTCATGAAAGTTTCAGGCTTCATGACAAGACAGCTTTTTCCGCCTATAACGGCACGTCCCACAAGAGCCTTGAACTTATGTGTATTCACCGAAAAGCCGTATTTCTTTTCCATAGCCGCCACCGCAAGAAATCCTGCGTTATGGCGAGTATTCTCATAAGCCACACCGGGGTTTCCAAGACCCACGATAATATACTCAGGCTTGCCCATAGCCGTTTCCCTCTCGGCAGACAATTTCTTTAATTTCTCGAATATATCCATTGTAAATTCTCCTATCTTTTATAATATGTCAGCCCCGACAGCTTATTCTATCCACGCTCTCCTTGCGGAGAGTGACGAGCAGTTAAGCGAAAAGGACAGGCAGATCAGGGAATTTCTATCCACGCTCTCCTTGCGGAGAGCGACCCATCTAAATATGTCAAGTCATCCCCATAATACAAATTTCTATCCACGCTCTCCTTGCGGAGAGCGACCGCACCCAATCACAATCCTTGTTCGCGTAGTAGAAATTTCTATCCACGCTCTCCTTGCGGAGAGCGACCCCCTCGTTGTCACTGCCTTCCCGGGCAGTGCGGATATTTCTATCCACGCTCTCCTTGCGGAGAGCGACCGTGCACTACGACAATTACAATCTGCACTGCGTCATTTCTATCCACGCTCTCCTTGCGGAGAGCGACAAGATACCGAACCAACGCAAGATAGACCAACAAAATTTCTATCCACGCTCTCCTTGCGGAGAGCGACCCGCCCAGACGGCTAGAAACACATCAATAGCCGGACATTTCTATCCACGCTCTCCTTGCGGAGAGCGACCAGATGGATGCTGTCACCGGCGGGAATCTGCAATATTTCTATCCACGCTCTCCTTGCGGAGAGCGACAGCTGATAGCGTGTCACAATGGACAGCTACCTGATTTCTATCCACGCTCTCCTTGCGGAGAGCGACTTGGCCGGGCCTTCTGGCCCGGCCTTTCTTTATAATTTCTATCCACGCTCTCCTTGCGGAGAGCGACAATATCAATAGTTCTGTTACTACCGCAGACAAGATTTCTATCCACGCTCTCCTTGCGGAGAGCGACTCCAACTCGAATATCATCTGGCTCCATCTTTCCAATATTTCTATCCACGCTCTCCTTGCGGAGAGCGACAGCGTCTCGGTTTGCTCGGCTGGCTTAGAACATTAATTTCTATCCACGCTCTCCTTGCGGAGAGCGACTAAGATACCGCCATATCAGCTTTAGACGCTTCAATTTCTATCCACGCTCTCCTTGCGGAGAGCGACAGTGCGCACTTCTATACCGTTCCGGCAGTGCTGGAATTTCTATCCACGCTCTCCTTGCGGAGAGCGACTCTTGGTTCTCGCATCTATGATATGTCTGCCGCGTGATTTCTATCCACGCTCTCCTTGCGGAGAGCGACATCTCCGCGTTGTGGATGGCTCGAAGTCATCCATTATTTCTATCCACGCTCTCCTTGCGGAGAGCGACGTTTTCGGCTTTGGGGCTAAGTTGGTACATTCGGTCATTTCTATCCACGCTCTCCTTGCGGAGAGCGACCGCGCATTATGACAACTACAATTTGCATTGTGTATTTCTATCCACGCTCTCCTTGCGGAGAGCGACGATACATCAGGGGCAACGTAGCGAATTTTACGCGCATTTCTATCCACGCTCTCCTTGCGGAGAGCGACCCGCACTGGAAAATGAAGAATCCGAACCCCAAAATATTTCTATCCACGCTCTCCTTGCGGAGAGCGACAGTAAACCCAAAGACTTAAAATCGCGCCGCATGGTATTTCTATCCACGCTCTCCTTGCGGAGAGCGACGTGTTCCTGGTTATCTTGATAAATTAGAAATAACTATTTCTATCCACGCTCTCCTTGCGGAGAGCGACGGTGGCTCCGGTGTTGGCAGTTGGCCGCGCGGGATATTTCTATCCACGCTCTCCTTGCGGAGAGCGACGTAATGCACGCCCTGAAACTCGCCGACTTTATGCTATTTCTATCCACGCTCTCCTTGCGGAGAGCGACTGGTCAGGCAACCAACAACCAGCCGGAACAACAAATTTCTATCCACGCTCTCCTTGCGGAGAGCGACCGCAGACCGTTACAAAATGGGCATCATCCGCCAAATTTCTATCCACGCTCTCCTTGCGGAGAGCGACATTCTCGGCGCGCTCTGGGTTTTGTCGACCCAGATATTTCTATCCACGCTCTCCTTGCGGAGAGCGACGCGTGCATTACGACAATTACAATCTGCACTGCGTCATTTCTATCCACGCTCTCCTTGCGGAGAGCGACGGCAAAACACACAAACTTGACATGAAAAATTAGTATTTCTATCCACGCTCTCCTTGCGGAGAGCGACTAGTGTTTGCCGGGATTTTGACGCATGACCGCCATTTCTATCCACGCTCTCCTTGCGGAGAGCGACGGTATTGGTCTGGTGTTCCTCTGGTGGGGCGTGCGATTTCTATCCACGCTCTCCTTGCGGAGAGCGACTTGATTCTAGCTATGGGGCGCTCGCTGGCGCAACTATTTCTATCCACGCTCTCCTTGCGGAGAGCGACGCCAAAACCCCGGTAAACATTATGTTGCATTCCGATTTCTATCCACGCTCTCCTTGCGGAGAGCGACTTTTTTCTCTTTATGGTTTATTCTATGTTTGTATATTTCTATCCACGCTCTCCTTGCGGAGAGCGACTTCCCTATTAACGTTATGTCCGCTTCGGCAGTGCAGATTTCTATCCACGCTCTCCTTGCGGAGAGCGACTGTCCACTACGATAATTACAATCTGCATTGCACAATTTCTATCCACGCTCTCCTTGCGGAGAGCGACGGGTAAAATCTGGTCAACAGCGTTCGCCGCGTAATTTCTATCCACGCTCTCCTTGCGGAGAGCGACCAGCTTAAACCTCCCGTCAAGTCCCATACTAAGATTTCTATCCACGCTCTCCTTGCGGAGAGCGACTGATCCGGAAGCCAGCAACCGGACGGAACGACAAATTTCTATCCACGCTCTCCTTGCGGAGAGCGACTTCCCTATTAACGTTATGTCCGCTTCGGCAGTGCAGATTTCTATCCACGCTCTCCTTGCGGAGAGCGACGGCCATCATTCTGTGAGTTACCAAGCAATGCAGGAATTTCTATCCACGCTCTCCTTGCGGAGAGCGACCCAGCCGCGAAAAACAGATACACCCGGAGCAATAATTTCTATCCACGCTCTCCTTGCGGAGAGCGACCCTTTGTTGTCTCCGCCTTTCGGGGCGGTGTGGATAATTTCTATCCACGCTCTCCTTGCGGAGAGCGACGCAGGCCCAAACGCTTAAAATCGCGGCGCATGGTATTTCTATCCACGCTCTCCTTGCGGAGAGCGACACACCAGCAAGGATGTCATCAAGACTATTGCTAATTTCTATCCACGCTCTCCTTGCGGAGAGCGACTAATGCACGCCCTGAAACTCGCCGACTCTGTGCTATTTCTATCCACGCTCTCCTTGCGGAGAGCGACTACTGATGCAATTAATGGTTGTAATCCTGATTTTATTTCTATCCACGCTCTCCTTGCGGAGAGCGACAGCGCGCCGAGATTCACGCCAGCAGCCAGCAGGAATTTCTATCCACGCTCTCCTTGCGGAGAGCGACTTGTCAATGGCGGCGGTCCGTCAAGTTGTTTCGGCATTTCTATCCACGCTCTCCTTGCGGAGAGCGACATGATACGTCCTCGCTTATGCAATGCCAAGTCAAATTTCTATCCACGCTCTCCTTGCGGAGAGCGACAGCAAAAGTGCACAAAACAGTGGGGCACTTTTGCGCATATGAAACAAATTTTATGGAGATTGCATCTTCATGCTGACAGGCAAGGCTGTATTTTACCCTTTCTGCCCCTGTTTTTTCCATATTTTCTGGTGCGAAGGAACCGGGAATTTTATGATTGCCTTCCCCTCGCACTAAGCAAACAAGATTCCATCCTGATCAAAATCCGGGTGCAGACCCACATGCTCGACTTTGCTTTTGTAATGGTTTCCCAGTTGATAAAAGCGCAGGCTGTCCGATTCCGAATCGATCAGTTCGGTCAATTTTGCTTTGAACATCGTGTATTGCGCGGCATCCAGCAGGCACTCAAATACAGAGTTTTGCACCCGCTGGCCGTAGTCTACACAGACTTTTGCTACTTTGCGCAGCCTGCGACGACCGGCGGCTGTTTCGGTGTTGACATCATAGGTTACAAGCACCAACATAACGGCACCTCACTTCCAGAAAAACGGTGGGTACACTTCCAGGTCGCCGCGCAGAGCACGGGCCAGCAAAAGCGCTTGAACATAGGGCACCAGCCCCCAGGGCAGTTTTTCTTTCAAAAACGGATGGGTGATTTCTTCCTTCTTTTTGTTCTGCCATGCGGTCAGGAAAGCTTTGCGGCCATCATCCGTCAGCAGTACGGCACCATTTTCCTGTTTTTGCAGGTGTTTTGCCGTGATGATCTTTTGATTGATGCAGCTGATGACCAGCCGGTCTGCATAAACCGCCCGCAGTTCTTCCATCAGGTCAAGTGCCAGACTTTTGCGGCCGGGGCGCGGGCGGTGCATAAAGCCAACATAAGGGTCCAGGCCCACAGCGGTCAAGGCGGATGCACACTCCCGCGCCAGCATGCTGTAGGCAAACGAAAGCAGCGCATTCACATTGTCCAGCGGTGGACGGCGGCTGCGGCCCTCAAACACAAAATCCTGCTTTTGCTGCAGAATCAGGTCATTCAGGCAGTCAAAGTATCGCTGGGCTGCCTCGCCTTCCAGGCCGCGCAGCTGTTCCGGATCATCGCTGGTCTGTATCAGCGGCAGCGCGGCGGCCAGCTGGGTGGAGGTGCGTTTCAGTTTTTCGACCGGGACACGCTGGGGATGATCGCGGGTTGCGCGTTCCAGCACCCAGCGTGCGTTATACACTTTACCAAGGATAAAGCTCCGGGCATAGCGACAGCTCTGGGCCGGGTCATCCGACACGCGGTACTGCGTCTGACGCAGCAGCACATTGCCGCGTTCTTCCCCCACGGTGCGGGCCTGAAATCTGCCATACGGGTCAAAAAAGCAAAGGTCAATGCCCCGCCGGGCACAAGCTCCCATCAAAGCGGGGCTGGCACCCGCGTAAGTAAAGCAGACGATGCCTTCCAGCGTATGCAGGGCATAGCGGTGGGTTTCCTGCTTATTGCGGGTAACAACAAGGTTTTCGCCATCCAATGTCAGGTAAGCGTCCTCATTGATGACAAACAGGGTGTTGAGCAGCTTTCTCATGGCGCGCCCTCCTCAATATGCTCCCGCAGATACGCCGCCGGGTCTGCCTGCTGATACAGCGCCGGCAGGCAAAGCTCTTTCAGTGAGCAGGCATTGCAATGCTTGCCGGGTTTGCTTTTTGGGGTATAGCCGCGCGCAAACAGGCGGTTCATCTCATCCGCCATGGTCTGCGCGGTGCTGCGCAGTTCCGGTGTCAGGGAAACATGTTCCCGCTGCCGGGTTTCTTCATAAAAGATTTCCCCTTCCGGCACCTCGCACACCAGCATTTCTTCCAGCGCCATGGCCTGTGCGCAGAGTTGCAAACGGTCGGCATCGTTTACCTTGCTGCGGCCATGCTTATATTCCACGGGCATGGGCTGCCACAGGCCGCGGCGGCCCTGCAATGACACGCCGTTTGGATCCTTGTGAAACTCTACCACATCGCAGTCGCCGGTCAGTTTTAAGCGGTGGCTGACGACCCTCATACCGCGGGCGATCAGCAAATCGCCGCGTTTTTCCGTCAGGGTAACATCATGGCAGCGGGTATGCTGCAGACGTCCTTCGGCGGTGCGTTGGTTTTCGGACCATTGTTGTTCCAGGTGTATGAGCGCCCACTGACGGCGGCAAAAGCTGAAATGCTGGATACCGGACATCAGCAGGTAATCATCTGGGGAAGCCATTACGACAGCCTCTCGCACGTTACCCCTGCGGGAAGATTTTCATCCACCGTTACCACATAGTCATGGTAACTGCGCGGGAAGGCTACCCCTTCGGCACGCGTGACATGCACTGCATCAAACAGTTTATAGGACGGCGCATTGCCCAGCTCCGAATCATGCTTGAACACGATCAGTTCCCGAACTGCCATTTTGCCGCGGGCTGCGCTGTGGTCATTTTCAAACATATTCAGAATTGCCTGCCACAGCAGCTGCAGGTCATCCTCTGAGAATCCTGTAGTTTTGCGGGCAAGGTTGGCAGAAATGTAACCCTCTGCACGGTACAAACCATACGGTATCACATACTTGCGGCCCATCTCAGTGTCTTTTCGCTCTGCATCCGCTTCGGTCGTAATGGCAATACGGGTAATGGTCACTTCCTGCGGGAGAACAGGGTCTACCGAGCGTGCAAAGCTCAACTGAACAGGGCCGCGTACCTGCCCGCAATTCAGTGCGCCTTTTACGAAAGTTGTCATAACAGCGCCAAAGGTACGGATATCATAGAAATTTTGGCACATAAAATCCCGGATTTTGCGGTCCAGTTCCGGGTCATCTTTCTTGGCAGCTTTCAGTGCCTCCTTGGAATCTCCTTCAACGCCCAGATATTCCAATGCTTTTTTGTCGCTGCGGTTCAGGGGAACCTGATCTTTAATGTAAATCTGGTATCCCGCTTCATCTTCTTTGGCCACTTCGACATAGTTGCGAATCTTACGCTTTAAGCAGACATCTGTAACAATGCCATATCCCGTTTCCGGGTCAACGCGCGGCATGTTGCCTGCATCCGGGTCGCCGTTCGGATTTCCGTTTTCAACGTCAAACAGAATTACAAAATCATACCGGTTTTTGATTGCCTGTGCCATTGTTATTCCTCCACTTTCTTTGTATAGCGTTCCTGTGTCTGATGGTAATAGCCAAGGATAAAAGCGCCTTGTTCCGGCAAGGTCAGCCGTGCGGGAAAGCTTCCTTCCAGTTTTCCGCCCGCCAGCGCAGCGATCTGCTTATCGTAATAAATCTTTTGTGGCTTGCTCATTTTTTGCATATGCTTTTGCGCCAGCATCAGAATTGTCGGGAATACAGTAGCTGGGGTGGATGCCGCCGCATTAAAATATCTGTCCTTGATGGTTGTATTGATATCCGGGTTTACCGCCATCTGGATTGCTTCCAGCACAGCAAAAAGCTGCCCCATAACATACGGTTGATAATTTGTTTCCTTGTTATTTCCCACAGTTAATACCTCCTTTGGGCAACGGGGATCTTCATTACGCAGGTAGTATGCTTTTATAATAGCGGCACGGCCGCGTGTTACTTTTTGCTCTGCGCGGATACGCATCATAACGCCATCCAGCAGGGTTGCCGGGTACCTTGTATTATTCAGGATTGCACGCAGAACATCGCCCGCCAGCTGCGGTGCTGCCGATGGGTTGCGGGAATTGGTGTTGACAGTTTCCTGCAGCAACCAATACACCCCCAGCCGCGGGAATTTATCATAAGCGGGGCGCACAATCTCTAAGCGGTCATAATGCTTCTGCACATTATCAAGCAGCGTTTGAAATGTATCCTGCCAGAAAAAGCGAACCGAGAGGCGCGCCGCATTAGGGGCCAAGCCAAGCACATAAAAGTGCCTTTGTGGGTCAAGTGTCACGTTCTGCCACTCTACACTCTGTCCATGAACCAGCTTGTCCACTGCATTTCGCACATCGCTTTCGCTGACAGGCGCATCCATGGCAAACAATGCATCCATTGCTACCTGCTGGTAGGCGGTCTCACCACCTGCTGCCCAGCAGACAATGGTGGTATCGCCCACGCGCTGAACATGTTCCCTGTCTGCCAGCAGATAGTTTAATGCCTGTGCATAGGCAAAGGCCGCATAACTGCCAACCGGCGCATTGCCCCCCTGTTCATGTCCGTATGAGCAAAAAGCGTCCGCATTAAAAGAAACAATCGATGCGCCGGAAGACTGTGCCCCGGTCACGCCTTTAATCGCCGGGTGCAGGCGGGCAAGCGGTGCCTTTTGCCCTGTAACCAGGCATCGAATTTCCGGTGCATCCGTGTTCTTATCACACTGCCGCTGCCAGGCTTCCTGTATTTCCGGATCGTCCTGAACATGGTTTTCCCGAATCAGAAATACCAGATTGCCACCCTTGTAAAGTTCCTTGAGACTTTGTTCCAGCGCTGGATTCTGCTCCGCCGCCTTGGGGTCCCAGTTTATAAAAAAGTTCCGCACTGCCTGTGCCGCCTGACCGGGAACATTTTGTAAAATGGCAAGATGCAGCTCCTTTGCAGCGGCAAAGCACTGCATTGCACGCTCCGGTTTGCCTTTTCCGTCAATGCCGAGCATGTAAGCACTGTTATCACACAAAAAATTGGCTGCCACACCACTAGAGCGTTTAACCTGTTCCGGAACTTGCAGCTGACATGGAGCAAGCACTGTTTTTTTACCGCGCTTTTCCTCTTGCTGCAAGGGGTGCAATGCCATCAGTTGGCCGTTTTCATCCAGTTCCAAAGCCCAACTGACTTTTGCGCTTGTCCAACCGGGGCGCGTGATTTTGCCATTGGCCAGCAAATCTTCATAGTATTGTACCAAAGCCTGTAAAATCATCGGTACACCTCGCAGTCTGCCACATTCAACACACCATGTTCCAATTTTGCATGGAAATACATCGGGGTTATGTTCTGCGGGTCAGTGTAGTCAAAGTCATATAGCATGAATCCCAAATCCCGTGTTTCCTCAATGGTCGGGATTGGCCCGCCGGGCCATGCGCGGAATGCGGCAGGAAATTCACGGCACCCAAAATAAGGGGTATGAAAACACTGGCCCCTGGACATGCGCCGGGTAACAATATCCTGGAACTTTCCCGGATTGTCGCTCGGTGCCGCACGGTCAGTCATCTCAAATTCTGCCTCAATCACATAATGAACGTCCTGCAACACCATGGCTGCACGCTGAACGATCTGCTGGGGCGTGGCAAGGTAAAGCTCTTTCCCTGTTCCCTGCATCGCGCTGCGTACATCGGAACAAAGAATTTTGCTTTTTACTTCGTTCCGACGGATGTTGGTAAAGCGGATTGGGTTCATAACATAGATTTTCCGGATTTTCCACCGTAAGCCGGGGTGGTAATAGATTGCTTCTACTATGCCGCGTGCCGCGGAAGGGGTGAGGACTTCATATGAAACCCTTTCGACTTTTAGCTCAGGCCTCGAGAGCAAAGCATAATTCCCCCATACTTCCAGCTGGATCATCTGCATCAACTCCTTTGCATTTCTATTTTCAGTTGTTTTTAATTTACATTTTTGCTATAGTTTCAATATACGCTACTTGGCACCAAATGTCAATCCTTTTATCATGTATACTTTTTGTTTGCTTTTCATCCGGTTTTCTTTTATAATAAGTTGCGTCGGCAGCTTATGCCGTGGATAGAAATAGTTGATTTTACTTTAGCGCACAAAAACGGCAGGGCAGGCTCCCTGCCGTTTTTGCTTTATGCAAACCAGGCTGCTCCCGTTTCAGCTTCCATAGCAAGGCCCGTGTTGTTATCGTAAAGGCTTCCGTCCGTTAATTCCCATATGCCTTCACTGATTTGGCAAACCGCCCCGGCATTCTCCAGCGTTTTCAGATGATCCGGATAAACCGGAACACCATATTGCCCCAGTTGACGGAACAAAGTTTTGCTTACCTCTCCTGCACGCAATCGTGCAAGCAAATATTCCCCTTTCCCTTGGGGAATGTATACGGTCACGGCAGGTGTTTCAATTAAGCGGAACCTCTCTGCCGCTGTTGCAAAGGGGAAAATGCGCCCTTCCATATCCTGCTCGAACCCTTGCAGAATTTGCTGTTCATCCAGTCTTTTATCTCCTTTTAAGGTACGGTAAAACAGAAAGTATGTTTCGATTGCTTCCAGAGATGCCAGATCTGCATATTTTTTCAGGACGCTTTGCGTTGCGGATACATTCTGTTCCAGCATGCGCGGTACATGCTGCCCTTCCAATGTGAAAATCTGTACCAAGCTCTGCTCCGCCGGGCGTCTTCCCTCTCGATTGCAGCGCCCCGCCGCCTGCAAAATGGAATCCAGACCTGCTTCCTCGCGGTACACAGCCGGGAAATCCACATCAACACCCGCTTCGATCAAAGAAGTTGATATCACACGGCAGGGCAGCCCATCTTTTAAGCGTTCCCGGATTTCCTGCAATAACTGTTTGCGATGGGCTGGGTATAGCAATGTTGTCAGGCAGTAGCTGCCCTCTTTGGGCAGGTTATTGTATAATTCCTGTGCTGTTTTTCTCCGGTTTACAATACATAGCACTTGTTCCTGCGCTGCCAGTTCTGCGCCAAGCTGGCTTTGTTCCAACTCTCCGCGCATTTTTAGCGTTGTACGCCGGAACGCCTGATATTGCTCTTTGGGATGTGGGCAAAGTTCCGTCATCTGCAGCCCAGGCGCCAGTTCATCAAACAAGGGCTGCAAAGCTGGTTGTGTGGCCGTGCAAAGCACCGCTGCTGCGCGGTAATGCTGTACCAGCTGCGCGATTGCCGCAACGCAGGGGCGCAAATAAGGAACCGGCAGGTTTTGTGCTTCGTCAAAAATGACCACACTATTTGCAATGTTATGTAATTTACGGCATTGTGACGCATGGTTGCCGTAAAGTGATTCAAAGAATTGCACGGATGTGGTAACCACCACCGGAGCATCCCAGTTTTCCGCCGCCAATGCTTTTCGGTAGGCTGCCGGCTCATCATCTTCCTTGGCAGAGTAGTCCACCCCTGAATGGTGTTCCAAAACATTTTCTGCTCCTAATATTTCCGAAAACACATCCGCGGTCTGGTCAATAATGGATGTATAAGGGATCACATAAATAACCCGGTCCATATGGTTCTTTACAGCTAGCGAAAGCGCAAATGCCAATGACGCTACCGTTTTTCCCCCGCCTGTAGGAACGGTCAGGGAATAAAGGCCGCGTCGCCCTGTTTGCCCTGCCGTTGTACAGGCACTCAAAATTGAACTGCGGCGCTGATTCAAGGTTCCCTGGGGATGGCTCCATTTTGCGGTATATTGGTTCAACCTTTTCAGCAGTTCATCCATTGTCTGGCCTTGTCCGCGCGGTTTAGGGCTGCTCATAAAGTTTTCCGTATCCAGATAGTCCGCATCGACCAGGCAGGAATACAACATCCGGGTATAAAATGCCTGTGTAAAACGATTTTCCTTCATCATTTCCGGCTGGGGCGGTATGGACGGCAGTTTAATCTCTTTCGTCCATTGGGTATAGGGTTCAACGCTCTTTTTCAATCGCCCAAACATTGTCGCATCCTGCGCGGTATCGCTTCGGCCTCCTCCATCCGGCAGGCCGCTATGGTGTCCCGCAATAGCAAAAGCCAGTGGGATTTGACCATATCGGGCAGCCACCTGTGCACCAGCCGTTGAGTGATCCACTTTTTCTCCGCCTTGCAGGCGCTTTTGAAACTTTGTACTATATTTACCAATATCATGCAGTAATCCAAGCCAAGTTCCCTGTTGCTGGGCATCAAAGGCTGCTGCAAATTGCCCACATAGGACTGCCGTTCCCTGCAAATGGTCCGCTACCGTTTGGACGCGGGTTCCGTCTTCACTGATATGAGCCAGCATCTTTTTCTCCTGGTGCATAATCAAACTCCCTTCTGTTTTGCTTTTCTCTATTATAGCAGATCACTCATCCCATAATTCGGACTTTCACTCCAGTTCTGCAATCTTTGTCATACTATCCAAATTTATCCATGTAGAATTGTTAGCTATTCCCATTAGCAGATATTTTTGATAAAATAAGATATTATAGGGTTTATGAATTCACTTTCTTATATTACTTCTTCATCTTACCGAAAAATCATTTACGCAAGGAGTGAAAAACCATGAAAAGGAAGTTATTCTCATTTTCCGCCAGTGTTATCACCGCAATAATGCTTACCGCTTGTGCTGCAGCGCCAGAAAATAAGCCTGCTTCCTCCGCTGCTCTTTCCCCGACCAGTGAAGCTGTTGCCACAGCTATACCATCCACTAGCAATGCCAACTGGAAGTTACCGCCACAATATGATTTTGACGAGATGATTCCTCTCTTCTCCCGCGAAACCCACACTGCCGGTTACGCCGCTGCCCGAAATCTGTACGCTGTGCGCAAGGGCGAACGCTGGAGCCTGTTTAATGCTGCCAACTGTAATGCTTTTCTGGAAGATTTGTCAGAAAGCATCCCGTACCTGTATGGTGAGCAGGAGCTCTCCATTGGGGTAGATGATACATACGATTACCAGAAGCTGAATGCCCTGGAAGAACAGATTAACCAGGAGCTGGTTGCCCAACAAATGCCTTTTACAACCATGCTGGGCGGGCACGGCGGGTATGGCATCCAGTGGATTTTAGGTGACAGCCAGATTTACCGTTCTGCTATTGGTGTCTATACATTTAGTGGCACGCCCATCGAACAGGTGTATGCTCCTGATTTGGTTGGCATCCAGCAAGGCATTTGGGATGATGAATATGCCGGTTATCTTGTTGACAATTCTGCACCTTTTGCCGTTGCGGATAAAAACGGTACAATTTTAACCGATTTCGACTACCAGGATGCCTGCATGGCCGGTGAATCTTTAATCGCGGTAAAGGATGCAGCCGGTAACTGGGGATATTGCGACCAAAGCGGTGCTTTAGTAATCCCCTGCATTTATCAGCCGCAGATGAGTTTGTCCATCATGAACGAAACTGTTGAATATCCTTACGCAGACTTATCCGGCATGGTAGTTGTGAAAAATCAATCTGGACAAAAGCTGGTTCTGGATGTTTACGGCAATGAGATAATTTCCGCTGGGCAATATGAAGATTTAGCCCCCGCGCGCGATGGCTGCGTATGGGCAAAACAGAATGGCCTTTGGGGCTTGCTGCAAGTACAGGATTATACCGAAAACAATGCCAACGTTATTCTGCCGGATGGATGCGTTGCACCAGATGTAACGCTTAGCCGAATTGATAGCCTTTGTACCTACACCACTGCTGATCATGGGCTGGTTATGCGTAAAGATCCCGGTACAAATTATGAAAAAATGGATAATATCCCCTACGGTATCATCGTATGGGAATGCGGCTATAGCAGCAATGTGCCTGACTGGGTTGTTGTATATTACAATGGGATTTATGGTTGGGTCAGTGATGAATACTTGGCTACCACTATTTATTCCACCAGTAAATAATAAATAAAGAAGCAGGTGTTCATGTAGAAACGATATCGTCCTCCACGTGAATACCTGCTTTTTATAGCTTCTTTTATTATATCTGTTCTGTGCCGCTATTTGTCTCTGTATGAAATAAATAGCCGCTATATGCATTTGGATGAAGTGTTCTGTTTGTTTGCTTTTTTACCTAAAAGAATCGCGTAGGAGGCTCTCTTAACTAAAGAGCCGACCTCTCACACCACCGTGCGTACCGAC